>Ga0115551_1000044_pt1 | contig 90480 bp, 96 predicted proteins | sample COGITO_mtgs_1103_FD_87179 | JGI IMG/M metagenome (GOLD analysis project Ga0115551, IMG submission 87179) | Pelagic marine microbial communities from North Sea - COGITO_mtgs_110321 | ecosystem: Environmental > Aquatic > Marine > Epipelagic | place: Germany:Helgoland, sampling site Kabeltonne... | reverse complement strand
TATAGGGAGAGTGAAGGTTCCTTGTTTTGAAAGATATTTCGGGAGATAAAATCAAATTTAGGTTCGACATAGGATAGGGAATTGTTATTATCTCGAAGTACTAGATAAGTAATTGGGAATTCTCTCAATTGCAATATTATCTCAAATGCTTATGTTGTAAATTAGATAGATTATTTTCGTCTAGTATCGAAATAGTGTCTTGATATTTTTGAAAGAACTCAAATCATCCTTGAATCGATTGAACATAATAATTTACCGTGGAGAAACCGGATATTAATATTGTTAATAAATGTAAAGCTATAGCCATGTGGCAATATGACTGTTGATTAATCAGATCATTATGAAATAGATTATCAATTAGTAGGTGTGCGATAATATTATTAAAGTATCTGAATTTAAAGTATTGCGGTGGATTATATGTATACGACTCTAATCAGTGAAGATAGGCTAATAAAAAAATATAATAATCCTGATTGGATTATTTTTGATGCTCGTTACGATTTAAGGAATAAAAATGCAGGTAAAAAAGCTTTTATCCAAGGTCATATTCCTGGCGCAATCTATGTCGACTTACATGATGACTTAAGTAAACCACCTTCAACGAATAATGGTCGACATCCATTGCCTACGTTCACAACCATAAATGCATTGTTTTCAGAACTAGGTATTCATCCTCATATGCAGGTAGTCATATATGACAATAGTGAAGGTTCAATAGCCGCTAGAATGTGGTGGATGATGAAATATATGCAACATGAAAAAGTTGCTGTTCTCGATGGTGGTTGGCAATCTTGGATTATTGCTAATCGACCGATAAATCAAGATGTCATGGCACGAGTGGCTGGTAAATTTAAAAAAAGTCCATCGTATAGTAATGTCATTAACATAGATGAACTCGACAAATGTGAATTAATAATTGATTCTAGGCATCCTAAACGTTATAGAGGTGAAATTGAACCGATTGATAAAGTGGCGGGACATATTCCTGGAGCGATTAATCGTTTTTGGAAGAACAATCTGACAGAAAAAGGTATGTTCAAGTCAAAGGAAGCCCTCAAGCAAGAGTTTCAACACATGCTGGCGAGTACTAGGTCTGAGGATGCTGTCTTCTATTGTGGTTCAGGAGTAACTGCTTGTCATAATTTACTAGCAGCAGCACATGCTGGTCTAAACTTACCAAAGCTATATGCTGGGTCATGGAGTGAGTGGAGTAGTCATCCGGAAAAGCCTGTTGCTACTAAAATATGAACTTACACCACTATATTGTAGTAAGTAAACTATTTTAGTCTATTACGAATAAACCTATATTAGGAAATATGTGAATAACTTTGAGTTTTCCAAAATGGATAAAATATCCAGATCAATTCTAAAAATAGGGCTATTTGTGGTGTGTTCGTATAGCAATGCAGAACAGGATTCAATTGCTGTGGTGATAGATGCCAACGTCGAATTTTCAGATAGTGCAACTGTATTGAGTGATGTCATTGAAAGAACTGAGTCGATGATCTATGGAGATCTTGATGGAATTCTAGTTACAGAGGAAGAATTCGAAATAAAAGCGGAGGTTATAATAACTAATGATCCTATAGCAGACTCGGATGAATATTTAGATAGTGTAACTATACTGAGTGATGTCATTGAAAGAACTGAGTCGATGATCTATGGAGAGCTTGATGGAACTCTAGTTGGAGAGGAAGAATTCGAAATAGAAGCGGAGGTTATATTAACTGATGATACTATTTTTGCAGTAGATAAGTCGGATAGTATTAATGTAGATGCTTTAATTGAATCCTCGAATAGTGCAATTTTACTGGATGATGTTATTAAAAGAACTGAATCGATGATCTATGGAGATCTTGATGGATATTCTGAAACTGTTCAAATTACCTCTGCTATAGAAGAAACATTATTTTCTCCACCTAGAACTGAAGTTCCACTTCAATCGTTAGATGAGCAAGAACAAATAGTTCCAATGATCATGGTTGCTGTAGCAATCGTATTAATTATTACACTATTAGCTATACTTATTACATTTTTGCGGCGTAATCGTAATTTAAAAGCGGTCATAACTGAGGCTGCATATGAAGCGCATGTAGATGTGGATTTAGATGAAGATACAATCATCAAAGAATTACATATCGACAATGAAGGTTCGGACGAACCAGAGTTTACATTAGATGTCGATGAAGATGGCTCTGAAGATGAGACCGTAATATCGGATACGAGCGATGAAGATGGCTCTGAAGATGAGACCGTAATATCGGATATGAGCGATGAAGATGGCTCTGAAGATGAGACAGTAATATCGGACATGAGCGATGAAGATGGCTCTGAAGATGAGACAGTAATATCGGACATGAGCGATGAAGATGGCTCTGAAGATGAGACCGTAATATCGGATATGAGTGATGAAGATGGCTCTGAAGATGAGACAGTAATATCGGATATGAGCGATGAAGATAGTCCTGAAGATGAGACAGTTATATTGAGTGCGAGCAATGAAGGTGAATCAGATGACACAATCGATCATATAAAAGCATATATAGATAATGAAGTTTTGGATGAACCCGTATTTACATTAGATTCTGATGAAGATAACTCTGAGGATGAGACAGTCATAGTGGATAATAATGCGACTTTGCAAAAATAACATTGATTAGTTAAACCGTTCATGAAAAATTAAATCCGTGATTGAGCATTAAGTTGCAGCTTATGTATCCTGTTATATCGTGTTAATGACTACCTGTCCTAACACGATTTTTAAATGCTATAATCCAAAATTGTATTGATTCTGAGGATTCCACTCTTATGCCGATTTGGTATCAGCTAAATGTTGTGGGTGTCATTGGTTCAGTAGTTACTATCGATATTATTAACTATTTTACCGGTAGTGGTTAATAATTCTCATGCCACTCAAGACTTAAACGGGAGGTTCTTCGATTGTGTAGTGTCAATAATTTTTCTCACCGCGTTTTTTCCAGTATTGGTAATTCCAATTCCAAATTAAAAATATACGCTGCTCTTCTGTCCATAATTGCGGATGGCCATTTTCATTCGGGACAACATATTGCAATATATTTAAATGTTTCCAGAGCAGCAATCTGGAAAGCAGTTAAATATCTTAAATCATTAGGTCTCCAAATTGAAGCTGTTCGTGGGCGGGGTTATCGTTTAGAGAATCAAATAGAATTATTGTCTAAAAAAGAAATAATAAAAGGATTATCTCCGATAGCAAGGCAATGCTGTAATCAGTTAGCTATCTTGTTTAAAACAGAATCAACAAATTCTTATTTACTTAATCGGCTCTGTTTTGGAAAAAGTCATGGCAATGTTGTTTTTGCAGAATATCAGTCTAATGGACGTGGGCGAAGGGGAAATCAGTGGTCTTCTCCTCTTGTCAGTGGTGTGTATGTAAGTGTCGCTTGGCATTTTGATGTCGCACCAAATATCTTAGGTCTTTTGTCGTTGTATATGGGTGTGGCAACGGCACGCACACTTTCTGCTTTGGGAGTAGACCATGTTGGATTAAAGTGGCCTAATGACATTGTCATTGATAATAAGAAGCTGGGTGGGGTATTGCTAGAATTACGAGGTGAAGCCAGTGGTCCTGTCGATGTGGTGATCGGTATTGGGGTTAATTATAATCTACCAGAAATCTTATTAGCTGATATTGATAAAATAGTGACGGATGTATGTAGTCATACACAGAAGCGCTTATCCAGAAACAAGCTAGCATCGAGACTAATCTCAAATGTTTTTGAGATTTTGCAGAACCTAGATTTAGGTGGTCTTCCAGATCCAAGTTTACTAGATGAGTGGCGTCAATATGATCAAACTGTTGGTCTAAAAGCAAAGTTGATATTAGCCAATAAAGAGATTGAAGGAACTCTAAATGGTGTAGATGATCGGGGCTCCTTATTAATGATTATTGATGAGCAACAAAAAAGTTTTACCTCAGGTGAGGTTAGCTTAAGAATACAATAATGAAACTTTTGTTAGATATAGGAAATTCATCGGTTAATTGGGCCTTGGAAAAAGGTGGTCAATTAGCAATGGATGGTGTTTTTAGTTATGACAAAAACACTTTTGATAAAAACCTTCAAGAGAATCTGTCATTTTTACAAACACCCTCAAATATATTAGTTGCAAATGTTGCTGGTAATAAAGTTTTCGCTGACCTTCAATCTTGGGTAAAACAGCGTTGGCGGATAGAGTGTTGGCAACCTAGTGTAAGTACCAAATTCAATCAATTAAAAAATAGTTATAATGATATCCAAGAAATGGGAATTGACCGTTGGTTAGCAATGATAGCCGCATGGGAAGAACATCACACAGCATTGTGTGTGGTTGGTTGTGGTACTGCTTTAACTATTGATTCAATCGATTTGGAGGGAAATCATTTTGGTGGCTATATCATTCCTGGGATTGAATTAATGCAACAAGCACTAATAATGAAGACAGAATCCATTAATGTATCTACTAATAAGCATGTTTCAATTGCTTATGCTCAAGGGACTCAAGCGGCGATAAATAATGGTGCTTTTTTTGCGACTACAGCCATGATTGATCGTGTTGTTATGAATCTTTCAGACGAATTAAAAACTCTACCCAAATGCATTATTTTTGGCGGAATGGCTGAGCTCATTAGTCGCTTACTTAAAAACGAATTTCAGCATGAATCAAATTTAGTATTATATGGGCTCTTAATTGCGTATGAAGATTATCAATGAAGTGGTTATTTATATTGCTATTAATCGCTAATGTATTCTATTTGGCTTGGGAAATGGATCGTGAGGTACAATTAAAACGTGTGGATAGGTTTTCAGAGATAGAGACCTCAAGTGATATACAAAAGCTCGAAATATTAAATGAGATGAAACGACTACCAAAAAAAAGAAACCGATTTAAACTCGATACGAAACTTTCGATGGATAATGTTAAAACTGAGACATTACTACAAAGCGATACAACTTCAACCATGACTGCAGTAAATAATGCTGATATAGCAGAAACTACTGGCAATAGTAGTTTTATCGTCAGCAAGAAGTCTGAAATGAGATTATGTTTCATTTTTGGCCCAATACTAAGTCTAAAAGAATCTCGTTTACTATCTGATTGGCTAAATTATCGCAATATTTTATATAAAAAACGGCAAACAGAAAATAAAGGAAAACAATTGTCTTGGGTCTACTTGACACCACATGATCCAGAGGTATCCGAAGAAGCTACGATGAGCCATGTTTCGATAAAAAGAGACAGAAAAATTAAGTTGATTAGTGAGGATGATCTATCTGATGCTATCTCATTGGGCTTGTTTTCGAATCAGGCGGCTGCAAATCGACGATTAAATAAGATTAAGTTAGAAGGATATGAACCTGTTGTTATTCCTTATTGGGGTGGTAAAAAGACACATTGGTTTGACGTGACAGTTGTCAAAAATGTTAATAATATGAATGATATATTCACAGGCTTGCCTGTTCAATTTAATCCTCTATCGGTTGATTGTAATGCAATTGCTATGCAATAAAATAATCCTTAGAATAAACCTACAAAATTTTTACACATGATTCACAAGATTGGTATACTTTGTGATATTTCTTCATTGCCCCGATAGTTAAATGGTATAACCGGTGATTTGTAATCACCTATTGGGGGTTCGATTCCCTCTCGGGGCTCCAGTATGAAGAAACAGTTTAGTAAAACATATCAATTTATTATTGAGGAAACTATAAATGACCTTATCTAAAACGATAATTTCGATGTTTTTGAGTCTACTTGTGTGTGTATCCAATGTATATTCAAAATCCTCATACGATGATATTCAGCTCTTAATTAATCAAGGGGAATATGAAAAAGCCTTACTATTAACTGAAGAAAAATTATCAGTAACTAAATCGGACATAAAATTACAATTTATGAAGGGTCTGACACTTACTCGCCTTGACCAATACCATGATGCTGAAGAAGTATTTATACAAATAACTGTAGCTAACCCTGAATTACCTGAACCCTTTAATAATCTGGCTGTGGTTTATGCAGCACAAGGAAAGTACGCAGAGGCAGAAGAAGCTCTCAAAAACGCAATTAACACTCATCCAAGTTATGCTACAGCGCACGAAAATCTTGGCGATATTTATGCCAAGATGGCGAGTCATGCCTATAACCAAGCCTTAGAATTGGATATTAGAAATACGGCTGCTCAAGAGAAGCTATCTTTGGTTAAAGAGTTGATATTTTCTTCGACAGAATCTGAAAAAAAAGTGATCCCTCTAGTTAAAAAAATAAATCTTGAAGAAGATATTACGCTAAGTAAAAAAGCAGTAGAAAAAATAATCAAAAAATGGGCTAATTCTTGGACTGTTCAGGATGTAGACAGCTATTTGGAATATTATGGACAGGAATTTACACCGCCAAACAGAATGAGTCGAAACGAATGGGAACAAGACAGACGCAGACGCATAACTAGGCCAAATTATATTAATGTGACATTGACAGATATAAAAATAAAACCCTACAAAAAAGGCTACGTTGAGATCACGCTTACTCAAACATATCATTCAGATATTTATAGCGATAGAGTTAAAAAACAAATATTAATGCAAAAAGTATCTAATAAATGGTTAATAACTCAGGAGAGGGTCCGATAGTTTATTTAGTATGAAGTTTATAATGAACATCAATTGCAAGTATATTTTACTTTTTTTCTGTATCAGTAGTCTAATAACCTTGGTAAATGCTGATGATGACCTATCTAAAAGCACTACTCACAAAAGACAAATAGTTCAGCCTGAAACTTTATTACTCAAAGCAGTAGAAAACATCAGAAATAGTGATACAGAACGGGCATTGATAAATTTAAAGCAATTAGTTAAGGCTAATCCCAATTTTAACGCGGCTCAATTAATGTATGCTGACCTCATGTTAGCACGTTCTCAAGTGATTACTGATTTTGGTAATATCGCAAATGTTTCTTTTGAGCGAGTTACAGCTTTGCGAAATGAAGTGATGACGCGTTGGCGTAATCATGTATCACCTGTTGATAGAAATAAGATTCCATCTTCATTGATGAAATTAGCAAGAAATCAAGATCATGTAATAGTGGTAGATATTTCGAGCTCACGTTTGTTTTTGTTTAAGAATCAAGAAGGGGTGCCAACGTTAATTAACGACTTTTACGTTACTATTGGTAAAAATGGTGCAGGCAAATATATTGAGGGTGATCAAAAAACTCCAGTTGGAGTATATTTTGTTACCGGTTTTATAAGTCCGGAAGAACTGCCGGACCTTTATGGGAACGGTGCTTTTCCAATAAATTATCCTAATGTATGGGATCAACGTCATGGGCGTACAGGTTTTGGTATTTGGCTGCATGGAACACCTAGTAAGACATATAGTCGACCACCTAGAGACAGTAATGGTTGTGTGATTGTTAGTAATCAAGATCTAAATGCTTTATTGCCTTTTATAGAGAAAGATCGTACTCCGGTTATTATTTCTGATTTGATTGATTGGATTACAAAACAGGAATGGACGAAACGACGTGATAATTATAAATTATTTGTTGAGATGTGGCGAAAAGATTGGGAAAGTCGCGATGTAGATCTATATCTTCGCCATTACTCAAAGAAATATTCAGGATTGGGTAAAAATTACAATTCATGGGTTGAGTATAAACGTAGAGTTAACCCGTCGAAAAAATTCATTAAGGTTAATATAACTAATAAAAGTATGTTTCTTTATCCGGGTGAATATCAACTAATGGTAGTTACATTTGTTCAGGATTATGCCAGTGATAATTTTCATAGAAAGTTTACTAAACGACAATACTGGCGCATGGAAGACGATGGGCAGTGGCGAATAATTTATGAAGGAGTTGTATCTTAATTATTTTTAAGTGATTCAATATAGACTTTTTCAGTAATATTTTCAGTGAGCCACGTCACCATATCACGCCAAATACTATTTATTTCATTATCTGTTGGCATAATACCGGCATAAGGAAGCTCGATAGTTACAACGGGTATTGCTCTCTGAACACCTGCATAATTACCTAAAGAGCCAGGGTATGTCCCTAACAAATTGAGATAAAGACGCCCTAATTTATGAGGGGCATTGCGTGGACCATCATAATCAACGATTCCATGTGGTGCATGTACGGCAACGATAACATCTGGTTTATATTCATTTGTATATCTAACCAACCAACTTGACTCAGGCTCACTTAATGGCCTTTTGCCAGGGTAACGCCTTGGATTCTTATGTGTCTCCTCAATCCAATGCTTCCTCGCAGCATCATTCCAGCTTTTCACTGGGAAGTTGCGATTTAGATCGACATTATTTTCATTCATACGTTGTGACTTTTTTCTTAATAAACCATCCGGATTCAACACAGGGATAATATTCCAATGGAACAAGCCAGAATGATGATCACTTAATATTTTCATCCACTTAAAAACAACACTGACAGATGAATATTCATCCCCATGTATCCCACCAATTAAAAGAATCTTGCCAAGCGGTGGTTTGTTTTCAAGTGGCAGATATTCTTTTACTAATATCGGTGCATTTTTAACTGTACGTCCGTTTGTAGCTCTAAGGTTTATATCAAGGCAATCGTTCACACCAACACTACCTAACTTTTGACCAATACGCTTACACTGTTCTTGGACAAGTTTTTGATTATCCTGAGCGTGAACAGAAGTTAAGGATAATAAAATAAAGATAATTATTATTTTTATAAGTTTGGTCATGATTGCATTCAAAAATAGCTTAGAAATATCCCTATAAAAATAGTCAGACCAACCCAATTATTATTTATAAAAGCACGCATACATTGCTGAGGTTCCCTATTCCAAATTAAACGTAATTGATAGAAAAAGAAACAGGCTGCAACAATCAGACTAATAAAATAATTATAGTCAAGTTTTAACTGTCTTCCAACTGCAATCAATGCTAATAAAACTAGTGCCTGAATAATAGCGATAATAACGCGGTCTGCATCATCAAACAGAATTGCAGTGGATTTGACACCAATTTTCAGATCTTCTTCTCGGTCAATCATGGCATATATCGTATCATAGACAACCGACCAGAGAATATTCGTGACAAGTAATAACCATGCTATTTTTGGTACAGTATTCGTCTGTGCAGCGAATGCCATGGGGATAGACCAACCGAAAGTCAGTCCTAAGAAAAACTGAGGCAAATAGGTATACCGCTTCATAAAAGGGTACACCCCAGCGAGGATAACTGCGAATAAAGATAGCTGAATCGTCAGCTCATTCATTGTTAGTACGAGTAGAAGAGCTATGAATATCAAACTAATAGCGACTATTAATGCTTCGATAGAAGTGATTTTTCCCGCGGCTAGTGGCCTTGTTCTAGTACGAATAACGAAAGTGTCAAAACGTTTATCTGCAATATCATTGAGGGCACAACCAGCAGAACGCATGATAAAAACACCTAGAACAAAAACAATAAATACATTTATGTTTGGAAAACCTTCGGCGGCGATCCATAAGCCCCATAATGTTGGCCAAAGCAATAAGAAAACTCCGATAGGCCGATTAAGCCTGATGAGTAAAGCATATTGATATAATCTTTCGCATATAAGTGACCAACTATTTTTAATTGAACCTAATAGCTTATACATAATATTAACAATAGCCGATTTATGATTAATAGAATAAGAAGATAATATTTAAGAAATGTCTTTTTTTTATGTACATCCAAAAAGTGTCGGCAAGAATACTTCCGTTACAAGTAATGGGTTTTTATGGATATAAAAAAGTGATTGCCTTCCCCATAGTTCGCTCATTATATTTGTATCCAATGTTGCTTGTTTATGAAGATCATGATGTAAAGGTATTTTTGCATACTGCATATTCGTTCGATAGGTTCTATTATTGTTAAATAAAAGGTCGCCTAATGGTTTATTACCAAGTTTCATTAAATTCTTACTTTCTTCTTCATATGTAATACGCGGTATTATTGTTCGAGCATAAACTAGTCTCTTATCATTACATTTAAGCCAAGATTTTCGAATAAATGTAATTTCATTATCAATTAAAGCGAGCAAATCGTTCTCATCTGACATTGGAGTAGACCAAGATTCATTTTTTAATTCAATATTAAATGTACCATTACAAATTTTTTCAATCGAACGAGACAATGAACCATTCTGAAATAAAAGATCATGCAACCTTTTATCATAAGGTTCTTCTTGTCTGTTTAAATCATTTTGCCAATGCAGTTTCAATTGTTATTATCCTTATCCACTAAACATTACTATAGGTGAGACTTTTTCTTAGCCAACGATGGATTAACGATTTTACCTTGTCGGGGTGATTAATAAGTAATTTTTTCGCAGTGTTTTGAATTTCAGGAAGTAAGTGAGCGTCACGCATCAAATTAGCAACGCGCATTTCTGGTATGCCTGCCTGACGAGTGCCTAAAACTTCGCCCGGGCCTCTTAACATAAGGTCTTTTTCGGCTATAAGAAAGCCATCGCTGCTAGTGCGCATAATTTCAAGTCGTTGTTTAGCTAAATCACTTAATGGTGACTGATATATTAATACGCAGTCACTTTTAATATTGCCACGGCCAATTCGACCACGTAATTGATGCAGTTGTGACAGGCCAAAACGTTCAGCATTATCAATAATCATTAAACTAGCATTAGGAACATCAACACCAACCTCAATAACTGTTGTCGCAACTAGCAGACCAATTTTATTGTTTTTAAAGTCTTGCATTACAGATTCTTTTTCAGTCGCTTTCATACGACCATGTATTAGCCCGACTTTTATCGAGTTTAATATCTCAGTTAGTTTATCTGCAGTTTCAATTGCTGTTTCACATTGTAATGTTTCGGATTCTTCAATCAAGGTACATACCCAATAAACTTGACGACCCTTTACAGTAATATATTTTATTCTCTCAATAATCTCTTCACGTCGATCATTTGAAATAATACTTGTGTTTATAGCTTTTCTGTTGGGTGGTAGCTCATCTATCACAGTATGATCAAGATCAGCATATGCTGTCATGGTTAATGTTCTGGGGATAGGTGTTGCAGTCATGATTAATTGATGCGGATATTTATCATGCTGCTGTCCTTTTTCTAGTAAAGCGAGTCGTTGGTGCACGCCAAAGCGATGTTGTTCATCAATCACAATTAAGCCTAGTTTTGCAAAACGGATTGAATTTTGAAATAAGACATGAGTTCCAATAACGATTACTGGCATTTCTTTTTGTAATTGCGTTTCAACACTATCTCGTATGGATTTTCTTAATTTCCCAGTTAAAAAAATCACGTTAATATCTAAAGGTCCACACCAACTTAAAAAGTTATTGTAGTGTTGCTCAGCGAGTAATTCAGTCGGTGCCATTATAGCCACCTGATAACCGGCTTCTATCGCTTGTAACGCAGCTAATGCAGCAACAACAGTCTTCCCTGAACCAACATCACCTTGCATTAGTCTTAGCATAGCTACCGTTTTATTTAAATCAGACGAGATAGTCTCATGAGCCTGAATTTGAGCATCTGTTAATGTGAAAGGTAAATTTTTTAGATACTCGGGGACAAACTTTGTGCTTAGATTAAAAGCAGGAGAATGTTCTGTTCTTAATTCATTACGTAACTCAAGTAGACTCAATTGCTGTGCTAGTAGCTCTTCAAAAGCGAGACGTTGTTGTGCGGGATGTGTCCCTTCAACTAAACTTTGTATATCTGCATTAGGTGGTGGGCGGTGTACATAGTTCAAAGCATCAATTAGTGATGGCAATTTTTTTTTTGTCAATATTTTTTCAGGCAATAACTCACTCATATTTTTATTATTATTATTTAAGGTAATCAAAGCTTGCTCACTTAATTTACGCATTCGAGCTTGTTGTAAGCCTTCTGTCATCGGATAAACGGCGGTTAATTCTTTCTCTAACGTATCGTCACATATATCTCTAAGCACATGATATTCTGGATGAATCATTTCTAATGAACTTGGACCACGACGAATCTGACCATAACAGCGTATGGATAGGCCACGCTGCAACCCTTTTTCTTGTCTCTTTGAAAAGTGAAAAAAACGTATAGCTATTGCACCAGTTCCGTCGCTAACTCGACATAATAAATAGCGTCGTTTTCCATAACGGACCTGCGTGTGTTCAATCTCCCCTTGTATGTAGGCGTTATAACCAGAACATAATGCCCCAATAGGAGTGAGAACCGTTCGATCAATATAACGATGTGGTAAATGAAATAATAAGTCCTGAATAACCCTGATACCGATACGCTCGAGTTTTTCTTGCAAGCGAATTCCTACACCAGTTAACACGGTGACTGGATCTGAAAGGGAGTGTTGTTTATGAATTGTCAAACTCTGAAGTTTAGTAGTATGTTCTTTATGTTCACAAACGTACCTTCTTTATCTTATCTAGAGCGTCATTATTGCATCCATCTCGACCAATGCATTTTTTGGCAAGTTGGCAACACCTATTGCAGCACGTGCAGGGTAGGGCTCAGAAAAATACTTAGCCATCATTTCATTAATTAGAGAGAAATGTGTTAAATCAGTAAGAAATATATTTAATTTGCTGATATCTGCTAATGAGCCACCAGCTGCATTGGCAACAGCAGTTAAATTATCAAATACGCGCATAATTTGTGCTGACATATCGCCTTCTATTAGCTCCATAGTTTTCGGGTTCAAAGGAATTTGTCCAGAAAGATATACTGTATTACCAACTTTAATTGCTTGTGAATAGGTCCCTATCGCTTGCGGTGCGTTTTTAGTAGATATTATTTCCCGTTGCATTATCACCTCCTTAATATTTTGCATTTTCTTTAAATACGAGTAATTTGCGAAACACTTTTTATCGAACGTATCTTTCTGATGACATCAGCTAAATGAATTCTATCTTTTACATCGATAGTAAATTTTTGATAAGCATAGCGGTCATCGCGCTCCATCATTTCTACCTTCTCAATATTTGCACCTGCATCAGCAATAGTTGCGGCTACATTCGCCAAAACACCACGTTGATTACTAGAATTTAAACGAATTATTACCTGAAAATCACGATCTATATCTGCTTCCCATTCAACCTGAATCCACTTCTCTTGATGGTTTTTGTACTCAGCAATATTTTTACAAGTTTGTCTATGTATGACAATACCGCGTCCGGACGTAACAAAACCATGAATTGGATCGCCTGGTATTGGATAGCAACATTTTGGAAAATTTATTACTAGACCCTCAGTGCCTTTTATTGATAAAGGGTTGGTTTTATCTGAAACGATATATTTACTTTCTAGTAAAGTTAATTTTTCAATCGCGACGACTTGTCTGGCGAATAACGGAGCCATTTTATTACCTAATCCTATCTCTTGAAAAAGAAAGTCAACATGTTCCAGATGATTCTCAGATAATAAATGAATCATATCATTTTCACTAATATCTTGATAGGTTATGCCAAATGGTTCTAATTCTCGATTCAATAGGCGTTTGCCTAATGCAATTGCCTCATCATTCTGGAGGTTCTTTAGAAAGTGTCTGATTTGTGTTCGAGCTTTTACTGTTGCTACAAAGTTTAACCAAGCAGGGTTTGGCCGCCCACTCTTTGCTGTGATTATTTCAATTGTTTTTCCACTAGTCAATTGTGTTCCAAGAGGTACTAACTTTCTATTTATTCTAACACCGACACAACGATTGCCAATATCGCTATGTATGGCGTATGCAAAATCTACAGCGGTTGAACCGCTTGGCATTTCCATGATTTTACCTTTTGGCGTGAAAACATAAACTTCATCAGGAAATAAGTCTATTTTTACATTTTCAAAAAATTCTTCCGGATTGCCAGCTGTTTTGTTCATCTCAACAATATTACGTAGCCATTCTCTCGCACGACGATGAACATTACTTCGATCATTATCGACCCGGATATTTTTTTTAGATTTACCTTCTGCTTTGTATAGCCAGTGCGCAGCAATACCAACTTCAGCAACATTATTCATGTCTTTTGATCGAATTTGAATCTCAATTGGAACGCCATAAGGTCCAAACAAAACTGTATGTAACGACTGATAACCATTGGTTTTCGGAATAGCTATGTAGTCTTTAAATTTGCCTGGGACAGGCTTATATAAATTATGTATTACACCTAGTGTGCGATAGCAGGTATCGACAGTATCAACGATTAAGCGAAAGGCATAAACATCAAAAATATCAGAGAAAGATAAATGCTGTTCCCGCATCTTCAGATATATTCCATAGAGGTGTTTTTCTCGACCCAATATTTTTCCTGGGAGTTTTTCCTGTCGCATGCGGCGCTTCAATGCTGTTCGAATTTTAGTGATAATCTCCTTACGATGACCACGAGCTTTGTAAATTTGCTCATCAAGAATTCTGTAGCGCATTGGATACATAGCTTTAAAACCAAGTTCTTCCAATTCAAGGCGAATTGAATTAAGACCAAGTCTTAATGCTATAGGTGCATAAATTTCAACTGTCTCTCTAGCGATGCGGCGCCGTTTTTCTGACTTTAAAGCTTCAAGAGTACGCATGTTATGCAAGCGATCAGCGAGTTTAACGAGAATTACTCTCATATCATTACTCATGGCCATTAACATTTTACGAAAGTTATTTGCCTGAGCTTCAGCAGTACTCTCAAATTTGATCTTATCTAGTTTACTGACACCATTAACTATTTCAGTAACACCCTTACCAAATTTTCGTTTTAGTTGTACTTCAGCGGTAGGAGTATCTTCAATTACATCATGTAAAATAGCTGCCATAATGGTTTGATGATCCATATGCATCTCACCGAGAATTCGCGCAACTTCTAGGGGATGATTAATGTAAGCTTCACCACTAACGCGTTTCTGGCCTTCGTGTGCTTTAGCACTAAAATAGTAGGCGCGCTGTACCTTAAAGACCTGATCTGGCTGTAGATAGGTGCCTATGAGCTTACTGAGGTCGTTAATTGTATACACGGTTATAGTTAACAGTAATGTATAATCAAATGTACGGTGTTACGCACGGGGCAATGAATGATACAACAGCAGAAAGACGCATACCGCGCCTTTTTTTGAAAATTGTCAGTGATTAACTTGCAGAAGGAATATTAAAATCGGATTCAGTGAATTCATCTTCTGTTTCAAATTTATTGACTGTGTCAATATTATCATTGTTTACCAAATTTTCAGCTATTTCACGTAGGGCAATTACGGTAGGTTTATCATTTTCGGCAGGAACCAAAGGATCTGCTCCCATTGCAATCTGACGTGCCCGCTTGCTTGCTAATAAAACCAGATCGTAGCGGTTTACAACATTTTCTAGGCAATCTTCAACGGTTAATCTAGCCATCTAGTTCCTCTTATTTTTTATATTAGACTTATATTCTTTTGGTTAAAAAGTTACCAAATCTACATCATCAATACATTCTACTGAATTCAATCCTTTTGTGCCATGATTTGACTGATGAAATCGTCATAAAAAGTCGATTGTCGACAGGCTCCTAAGTTAGTGGCGGTAATAATTGCCTTGATTTCTTTCACGGCGGACTTAAAGTCATCATTTATAACTATGTATTCAAAGTCCCTGTAATGGGAAATTTCTTCACATGCAGCATCCATCCTCTGCTCGATTATCTCTAGATTATCCTTTTTACGTGAAGTTAACCTAGCTCGGAGTGTTTTGTAGCTCGGTGGTAATACAAAAATACTAACGCTATTACGAATTTGTGACTTTATTTGCAGCGCACCTTGCCAATCTATTTCAAGGATGAAGTTTCTACCAGTAAACATTTCTTGTTCGACCCAGTCTTTTGAGGTGCCATAGTAATTACCAAAGACTTTGGCATATTCAAGAAAGTAATCTATTTTAATAAGATCTTTGAATTCATTTTCACTTATAAAGTGGTATTCTTCACCATCGTTTTCATCTGCTCTTGCTTGACGAGTAGTATATGAAATTGAAACATCAATATTATTATCTTCCGTAGTCACAGATTTTATGATCGATGTTTTGCCTGCTCCAGAAGGTGCAGCAATTATAAACAATGTGCCGTTTTTAATTTTCATAAAAATATAACTATTCTATGTTTTGGATTTGTTCACGCATTTGTTCGATCAAGACTTTTAAATCGACCGAGGCCTTAGTAGTGTCTAGATGAATCGACTTTGATCCTAATGTATTCGATTCACGATTCATTTCCTGCATAAGAAAATCTAGACGACGTCCGACAGGACCGTGTTGATCAAGTACTCGTTGTACTTCATCAATATGTGCGTCTAATCGGTCGATTTCTTCTGCCACATCCATCTTTTGTGATAATAACAATAGTTCTTGCTCAAGTCGGTCATTATCAAACGCAGAGCTCAATTTCTGTACACGTAGAGTTAATTTTTCACGAATATTATCAAGAATAGTCGGTAATTGTTCGCGTACACAGTTAACAATTATTTTAGCAGCTTTGTTACGTTCCATGATCATCGTCCTGATCTTATCGCCTTCACGTTGGCGAGTATCAATAACAGCGACGAGAGTTTGATTGACTAATTCAAGTAATGGTTTATTTATCGCTTCAGGATCGGGAATATCTCTATCGAGGACACCAGGCCAGCGAAGTAATTCAAGAGAATTAATTGGTGCAGGTGATGTTATTTGTGCATTTGTTTTTTCAGCAGTTTCTATGATTTTTTTCACTAGTTCCTTATTTACAGGTAATGTCCCCTTAGAACCCTCATGTTGTTGATATCGAATGTTGCAATCAATTTTTCCGCGTTTTAATTGTTTTGATAATACATCACGAATAGCCTGCTCAAGCAATCGCAATTCTTCTGGCAGCCGAATCGACATCTCTAGATAACGATGATTTACACTTCTAATTTCGCAAGATGCTTCACCCCATTCTCCAGAATGCTCAGCTCTACCATATGAAGTCATACTCTTTATCATCAAATTATCCTTTCCACTATAATTATTTGTTAATAGTAACGTCTGAGCAGTATATCGGAAATACGCAGACAAAAATTATCGTTATAATGCAGCATTTTTTTATAGGAGACTAATATGCGCTCAAGCGGACGTTCAACCAACCAACTAAGACCCGTCACAATAACAAGAAATTTCACTTGTCACGCTGAGGGTTCAGTATTGATTGAATTTGGAAATACAAAAGTTATCTGTAATGCTAGTTTTGACACAGGTGTTCCTGGATTTTTACGTGGCAAAGGCCAGGGTTGGGTAACTGGTGAATATGGTATGTTACCGCGTTCAACAGGTTCACGTATGCGACGTGAGGCTTCCCAAAATAAACAAGGTGGACGTACGATGGAAATTCAGCGACTTATAGGCCGATCGCTACGTGCTGTAGTTGATATGGGCGCTCTCGGTGAAAATACTATTGTTATTGATTGTGACGTTATTCAGGCGGATGGCGGAACTCGTACGGCATCCATAACGGGTGCTTTCATCGCCTTGGTGGATGCCATTAATAAAGGTAGAGCAGATGGTTTTATAGAAACGGATCCAATTAAATCAATGATCGCCGCTATTTCTGTAGGGATACACAATGGTGTGCCAGTGTTAGATCTGGATTATGCTGAAGATTCTACCGCAGAAACGGACATGAATGTGGTGATGAATGATAAGAATCATTTCATAGAAGTGCAGGGTACAGCAGAAGGGCATCCATTCACATTTGATGAGTTAAATAGCATGTTAGCACTTGCTCAAAAAGGTATTAGTCAGTTGTTTGAACTTCAACGTAATGCCCTAAAACAATAATTATTCAGGAAATCAATTTGGAAAATATAAAGATAGTGCTCGCGAGTAATAATCCGGGGAAGGTCAAAGAAATAAATGAGTTACTAGCAGATACAGTTTTTCATATTCAGTCGCAATCTGAGTTTGGTGTTATTGAAGTAGAAGAAACCGGTTTAACTTTTGTCGAGAATGCAATAATCAAGGCACGTAATGCTGCTCGTTATACTAATCACCCAGTAATTGCCGATGATTCTGGAATAGAAGTCACTGGTCTAAAAGGGCGACCAGGAATCTACTCCGCTCGTTATGCAGCTTTAGAAGCTAGTGATGAAGATAACCTTAATAAACTTATCGAAGATATCAAACCATTGCATAAAGTAGATCGTAAAGCGCGTTTTGTATGTTCAATGGTCTTTCTTAGACATGCGGAAGATCCAACGCCCCTTATCTCTCAGGGAACTTGGGATGGTGTTGTTATCATGGCGCCACGAGGGCGGAATGGTTTTGGATATGATCCTATCTTTTATCTCCCAACACATAATTGTACTTCAGCTGAACTATCACCAGAATTAAAAAACAGACTAAGTCATCGTGGACAAGCACTAAAGAGTTTAATACAACAGATCAGCGAAATATAAATATCGCTGCAAACTTCTATTACTGAAAATTTATATTTCTCAATGATTCATTTAGGTTACAGTAGTATTGATATCTATGGATATTATAAATGACATTATTAACTTTTCATGAAAATCCACCGTTATCACTATACATACACTTACCTTGGTGTGTGAAGAAGTGTCCTTATTGTGATTTTAACTCACATGAATTTTCTCCTACAGGTTTTGAAGAAGAAAATTATTTAAATGCACTGATACGAGATATTGATTTTGAACTCCCTCGAATCTGGGGGCGAACAATCAATACAGTTTTTATTGGAGGAGGGACCCCCAGCTTATTTTCGCCAGAAGCATTGGACAAATTACTTAGTGCAATACGCGCAAGATTAAACATACATCCAGCAATAGAAATAACACTAGAGGCAAATCCAAGTACTGCAGAAGCAGAAAAATTTCGTTGTTTTAGAGAAATAGGAATCAACCGTTTGTCTCTCGGTGTGCAAAGCTTTAATGATAGACAATTAAAAAAAATAGGACGTGTTCATGATGCATCTCAAGCGCATCTCGCGATTGAAATAGCAAAAGAAGCTGGCTTCGAAAATTTAAATATTGATTTAATGTTTGGATTACCTGAACAATCGATAAATGATGCATTGGATGATCTTGATAAAGCATTAACTCATTCACCTAAACATATATCCTGGTATCAACTAACCATCGAGCCTAATACGATTTTTAATTCAAGGCCACCAATTCTACCTAATGATGATGATATCTGGTCAATGCAAGAAGAGGGACAGAACTTTCTCGAGGCAGAGGGATTTAAGAAATATGAAATATCGGCTTATGCAAAAGATAAGTATATAGCATTACATAACCTTAATTATTGGCAGTTTGGTGATTATCTAGGTATCGGAGCGGGTGCTCATGGCAAGATTACAAATGTGGCTGAAATGAAAATAGAAAGATACATACGACATAAGATACCTAAACATTATATTGATTTAGCTGGAACTGATGCTGCCATTACAGAAAAAAGAGTATTAAAAAAAGATGAATTACCACTTGAATTTGTAATGAATGCTTTTCGATTGATTGAAGGAGTCTCAACTCGTCTATTCTCTGACCGGACTGGTTTGCTTTTGAAAAATTCTGAGAAGGAATTACTAATAGCTGAAGAACTTGGTCTGATTGAATGGCAGTTCGATGAATTGAAAGCTTCCTCAAAAGGTCTACGCTATTTGAATGAATTACTTGAAATATTTGTCAAATAATTACGAAAAATTAGACTACATTATATCGATTTATAATTAGGAACAATACGGTATTTTTATATGAAATCTAAGCATATGATAAAAATTATTATCAAGATACTTTTTTAAAAATGGACTGGATAGTCTATATTTTGCGTTGTTCTGATAACTCACTTTACACGGGTATAACCCGTGATTTAAGACGACGATTAAACGAACATAATCATAATAATAAGCTAGCAGCTGCGTATACTCGTACTCGGCGACCAGTATCAGTTGTCTACCAAGAAGCTTATCTTGATCGTTCATCAGCGAGTATACGGGAGGCGATAATTAAAAAAATGGCAAAGCAAGAAAAGGAGCAGTTAGTTAAGTAACTATATGACAAGATCAGATATAAAGAACATGAACCGTCCCAAGGCAACTAGCCTTAAACCGCTACGATTAGCGATACCTTTCATACGTCCTTATGTATCAAGGTTGGTTATTGCATTTATTTTTTTAACATTGGCATCAATATCAATGCTAGCAATGCCGGTTGCTATTCGTTATGTCATTGATTTTGGTTTCTCAAACACCAATGTAAATTCTATTAACAAATATTTTACTGCATTACTTGTTCTTGCTATTTTTTTTGCTTTATTTGCATCACTACGTTATTACCTAGTCATGTGGATAGGTGAACGGGTAGTCGCAGATATACGTTATAGCGTTTATAAACATATCATAAAAATGAGTCCTACATTTTTTGAAGTTACACGTACTGGTGAAGTTTTATCTCGACTGACAACCGATACCATCTTAGTGCAAACAGTTTTTGGAGCAGGCATATCGATTGCTCTACGTAGTCTATTTAGTGTCATTGGATGTTTGATAATGCTGCTTGTTACTAGCCCGCAACTAACGCTCATTATTCTAGTCCTTATCCCCATAGTAGTAGTGCCTATACTATTATATAGTCGTAAAGTGAGAAAGCTTTCTCGAGCCAATCAGGATCGTATTGCAGACTCAAGCAGCATTGCTAGTGAATCGCTATATGCAGTTCATTTAGTTCAAGCATTTACTTTAGAAAATTCTTTTAGCGAACGGTTTAGTCAGTCAGTAGAAGAAACATTTAAAACAGCACGACAGCGCTTAAAAATTAGTTCCTTGTTATCTGGTACGATCATATTAACAACCTTTGGCACAATGATTATTGTGCTCTGGATCGGTGCATATGCCGTTGTTGATGGTACTATGAGTCCTGGCACCTTGGGACAGTTTTTATTGTATGCCACCTTTCTTGGCGGAAGTACGACTTCCCTTGGCGAAGTCTGGAATGATATTCAACGTGCTGCAGGTGCAATGGAACGCTTGATAGAACTACTTCATATGCAATCTGATATAATATCGCCACAATATGACGTCGTATTACCCAGAGAAGGACAAGGGCATCTACAGATTAAGGATGTTTGTTTTAATTACCCATCGCGTCCGAAAACAGAGTCGTTGAAGCAATTTAATCTTGAAATAAAACCAGGTGAAACTATTGCAATAGTTGGGCCTTCAGGGGCAGGTAAAAGCACATTGTTTCAATTGCTATTACGTTTCTATGATCCCCAATCAGGTCAGATTTTGATAGATGGCGTGGACATCAAACAAACCAATCTAGATTTAGTGCGACAACGTATTTCATTAGTACCGCAAAGCACAGTCTTATTCGCAACAACAGCAATGGAAAACATCCGTTATGGCAAATTTATGGCGACAGATGAAGAAGTAATTAATGCTGCCCATGCCGCGAATGCCGATGAGTTTATTGAAAAACTACCTGAAGCTTATCAAAGTTTTCTAGGTGAAAAAGGCGTTCGTTTATCGGGTGGTCAACAACAACGCATTGCCATTGCCCGTGCGATATTAAAGAATTCACCTATCATTTTATTGGATGAAGCTACTAGCGCGCTTGATTCTGAAAGTGAAAAACTAGTACAAGCTGCACTTAATCAGCTTATGCAGAATCATACGATGCTGGTGATAGCTCATCGTCTATCAACAGTTATCAAAGCTGACCGCATCGTTGTGATGGACGAAGGAAAGATTGTTGATATTGGACAGCACCAGGAATTGATGCAAAAGGGCGGTATATACAAACGATTTGCTGAACTTCAGTCTTGGTAAAATGACATTTTAAAAGAAAGCTGTATTGATTAATCAGCGATTTTAGAATTACTGTATTAGTTGCTCAGTAACACATGCTTTTCGAATTAAAAAAAATACTGTTGATTGTAAATTATTTTTCTATCAAAGTATGGCGTTAATCTTTTCATGAATATGATGCCTCTTGCTTTTTGAAGTTTTACTAATTGTTATTATTATTTGATTATAATGTCAATATGATGAACAACATATTCTAAATTTACAGAATTTTTTCACATTAATTAGCTAAGGGACTATACTTGTCTCCACGATTGAAGTGCAATGTCGGTAATTATCTTCTTCTAAAGTCTTTTAGGATAAAATTTTTATTCAGTAATCCGACTAATATTTAGTATGTTAAATCTAATTAATTTTAAGGAGTCTTATGTATGAAAGTCGGCATCATCATTTTGAATGCTATGTTTTTGTTGCTGCTTGTCAGTGTGCTTATCGCTGAGTGGGGTAAAGGCATATCAATGCTAGCGGGAGTTGCTATTTTAAATATGCTCATTAATACTGTTTTTATTTTTTTTAATGTTGATAATGATTTTAAAATAAATACCTAACGCTTATATTTTCGATGCCTTAAATGGAATAGAAATTATATTCGTTAGACATTGAGATGTTCGTTACATCATATGATTAAATCGATCTAGATATTTTCATTATGATTACTGAGAAGAAAATTCAGAATGAGAAATTTCACTATGCATATTCTCTAGTTTTCTTTTACAAAAGATTTAGATGTAACATCTAATTGTATATTAACGAACAGTTTTTCTGCACCAAAAACTCTACGGATGTTTAACATATAGTCTGCTTTTCATATATGTAATAAGTACTTACGGAAATGAAGCTTGTCTTCATCTATTTTGTTTGAGATTATCAGAAATATTGTTGCTATAATACAGTCACTGTTTAACGTGTTTTAAGATAGGTAATCATGGCTATAATTTTCTCATCCAATGCGACTGGCAATATAATTATGTTTAGTGATGTTGCAGAACAGATGCTGAAAATGATGGAGCATAGCGGTACGATACCGAGTGCGATCGCGGCAAAAGATGTTGCTACAGCACTAGCGCGACTCAAGGCTGCAGTTGAATTATCTGATAATCAGAAGACTATTCAAATTGGTGTTGGAGCAAATATTGAAGATGAGTCAAGGGTTAGCATTGTGAGTCGTGCATTCCCTTTAATTCAAATGCTGACTAGAGCCGTTGAAGAAGGTTGTGGTGTCATTTGGCGTAAACAGTAGTCGACATTTTAATCTTTCATCAATACTCAGATATACTTCAAGTGGTAGAATTAAACGTTGCTTAATACTGTTTCAAAGTGTACAAATAATCTGTCTAGTGCTTTAATGAATAAATTAAAATTTTTACCAAACACTATATAGTGTTCTGCAATTGTCTATAAAATAGAAATGGTCAGTGAGTTACTTTATCTGTCATATTTATTAAAATTAACTGTTAGTAGAAAATAATATTATGATTAATGTTCAAACATGGGTCGTGCTGAGCGATGGTAGATACATCAAAATTTTGATAAACAAAGGTGAAGGAAAGGCACTTACTATCTTAAATGCCGATGATATGCCAGCTTATGCGGAACTTTGTTATTTGATGGTTAATGGTAAACCATTGGACGGTGTTGGTGATTTAGCTATATCGAGTAAAATAAATAATGTTCAGTGCCAGGCAAATTTTTTAATAGAACATCATAAGTCGGGTATGTTTGACTATCTCGCAATTGCGGCACCAGCAGATGTGCTAACAAGATTAAAAAATATCTTGCCCGTAGAGCTTTTGAAATTAGTGGTCGGCGAGATAGCGGAAGACCTTTCCGTGGAAACTAATTCTGAAATTGAAAATAGATTTTCTGGTATAATTCAGGCAACGTTAGATATTACAGTCTGAAGTAGCATCGCTGATTCCTTCCCACCAAATGTTATAGAGCGGTTGCTGAAAAAATATCAACTGTAAGGATTTAAAAACTATACATTATGTATAAAAAATCATGATTAAGTATGATGATGCTATTTTCATTAATCAGCATGTATTGTACTGAAGAGCTAAACTTTTTTACAAGAATGGGAACAAACCGCATTTTTAGAAAGATATTTATGTGTACAACTAAGAATGATTAGAAATAGTATGTCTAAGCGGATAGTAATCAAAGCTCATAGCTCGGATATTATAATATCAATATTCCTTTTGTGCGATATAGATAGTACAAGATGATTTTCCTTCTGTGTATGGATTATGGAAATTAACGATATGTGATTTAGCTGATCGAAATACTGATTCTAATAGATTTATGAAATCATGATCTGGTGGGTCGTTTGACCAGACACCAAACATACCGCCTGGTAATATTTTTTTAGATAAGTTTTTTAATGAGGGAGTGGTGTAAAATAAATTATTCTCTTCATTTAGCCAATGTCGCGGTGAATGGTCAATGTCAAGTAATACGGCATGCACTAAATTTCCTGATTTTTTTTTATTAAAACTATTACAATCAGCAGAAGCAAGAGCAAAGAAATCATCATGAACCATCACGCAACGTGGATCAGTTGTTAACTCATTACCAAGTGGGACAATGCCACGCCTGTGCCAATCAATCACTGGTTTCATGACTTCAATGATTTGTAATGATTTGACTGCATGATCTTTCAATGTGGCAACTGCAGTATAACCAAGACCTAAACCACCAATAATAATATTCAATCCATCAGAATATTTGTTTTTAAGTGCAGTTAGGACTAATTTTGAAAGTTGCGTTTCGGATTCGGTAAATAGGCTCGACATGAGAAACTCGTCGCCAAGCTTTATTTCGTAAAGAATCATGTTGTTGAATCTGGGTTCTGTTCGACGTCTAAGGCTGATATCCCCAAGAGGCGTTGATTGGAAATCTAATTCTTCAAAAATAATCGACATTTGATTATTTGGAGTTAACGGATTTCCTTCCAATGTTCTGTTGACTTATCAAATATTCGTCATAGGAACCCTGAAAGTCGATCAACTTATTATCTTTTATTTCTAGGATCCGAGTTGCCAAAGAAGAAACAAACTGACGGTCATGACTAACGAAGATTAATGTCCCCTCGTAATATTCCAATGCTAGGTTTAATGCTTCGATCGCTTCCATGTCCAGGTGATTGGTAGGCTCATCCATTATTAGGACATTCGTTTCTTGCAGCATTAATTTACCAAATAATAAACGATTTTTTTCACCACCGGAACATACATTAACTTTCTTATTAAAGTCATCTGTTGAAAATAAAAGACGTCCTAATGTTGCGCGAACAGCTTGGTCATCATGTTTAGGTTGACGCCATTGACTCATCCAATCAAACAGATTTACATCGGAAGTAAAGATGGCAGCTGTATCCTGTGGACAGTATGACTGTGTTGCATTCTCGGCCCATTTTATTGTACCACTATTTTGCGTGATCTCATTCATGAGACAGCTTAATAGAGTCGATTTTCCTGTGCCGTTCTCACCGATGACAGCTAGACGTGCACCTGCTTCAAGAATAACATTGCCTCCGCTAAATAATATTTCATCATCATAACTATGGCCCAAGTTTTCGACGGCTAATGCAAGACGATGTAATTTTTTTGTTTGGTTAAAACGAATGAAGGGACTGATACGACTAGAAGGTTTAACTTCATCCAATTTAATTTTTTCGAGTTGTTTAGCACGAGAAGTTGCTTGCTTAGCCTTTGATGCATTAGCTGAGAAGCGGCTGACAAATTGCTTCAGCTCTGTTATCTGCGTCGATTTTTTTGCATTCTCAGAATGTAAACGTTCGCGTGCTTGAGTCGATGCAATCATGAAGTCATCGTAGTTTCCAGGATAAACACGTAATTCGCCATAATCAATATCAGCAATATGTGTACAAACGGCATTTAGGAAATGTCTATCATGAGAAATGATTACCATTGTGCTCTTGCGATTATTGAGCACAGTTTCCAACCAACGAATGGTATTTATGTCGAGGTTATTGGTTGGTTCATCAAGTAAAAGAATGTCAGGATCTGAAAATAGGGCCTGAGCTAATAGTACTCGTAGTTTCCAACCTGGGGCTACCTCACTCATTCGACCACCATGTAATTCTAATTCTATACCTGCGCTGATTAGCAATTCACCAGCTCGGCTTTCTGCGCTATAACCATCCATTTCACCAAATTTGGTTTCAAGCTCAGCGACTTTCATACCATCTTCCTCAGTCATTTCAGATAAGGAATAAATTCGATCACGTTCTTGTTTCACTCTCCACAATTCTGTATAACCCATAATAACTGTGTCGATAACACCATAGTCTTCAAAGGCGAATTGGTCTTGACTTAACCTGCCCACACGATGTGTTGGTCCAATGGAGACATTGCCTGATGTTGGTGCAAGATTGCCATCAAGTATCTTCATGAAGGTCGATTTACCGCAACCATTGGCTCCAATCAGGCCATATCGGTTACCATTACTGAATTTAACCGAGATATTTTCAAATAATGGCTTGACGCCAAACTGCATGGTGATGTTTGCTGTTGAGATCAATAGAATTCCTTGATTGCTGTTAAACGAGCTATTTAAATGGTGGCGTACTATAGGTGTTTGATGGTGATACGTCGAGTTAAACTATGCGAAATCGACAATAGTTATGCTGAAATCATATAGATTCTGTATATAGATGGAGTTGAAGGCGTGGCACATCAATTTTTCTGAGTTCAATTATCGTTCTGTCTCTTTTGACGTCTACAGATACTTTGTGCCTAATGCCTCTATTTTGGAACCTACCATTTCGTCCCCCGACCGTGAATTTGATGTCTTTTATATTGACCAAGGCTATCTCGAAAACTATGAAAATGATATCTGTTAGTGCTAAGACTGAATTAGAATGCAGAAGATTGTGCGCGTCATGTCAAGATAACACCGAATTTTCTTGAGCATGATGATGATATGATGAATAGTTCATCTCAAGCAATTATTTAACTCTTCTAACGAGTTAATTTCTGTGACCAAAGTCTGGAACTTAGTGGAAAATTTGATATGAATCAGATGGCAAGTACCGAGAAAATTTTCGAATACATGAAAAAATGCGACTTGATACAGCTCTATAATATGCTGAGTTGGAGAAGGCATTTGGTTCTCTTTTAGTTTGGTATGATGAGCTAAACACTCAATCAGAATAATCAACGTAACATACGGACTTTATACTTACGCCCTTTTATTTTTCCTCCCGAAAGTACTCTCAAAGCTTGCCTTGCAATTGCTTGTTCGACAGCAACATAGGCTAGCTTATCAAAGATGTCGATTTTACCAATTTGATCACCTACAAGCTCAGTATTACCTGTTAAAGCTCCAAGTATATCACCCGCACGTATCTTATCTTTGCGACCAGCATTGATGCATAATGTCACCATTTGCGGATAGATTTTGACCTTTTCTTTAATCTTAATTGAGGCTAACTTATCGATTTTTACTGGGCTTTTTTTATAGTTTTCGATCGCCTCAATTCTAAATTTTTCAGATTTTATAAACATACTCAACGCCATACCATCTTTATCAGCACGACCCGTACGACCAATGCGATGAATATGAATCTCGGGATCGTGGGATAACTCGAAATTAATCACAGCATGTAGTTCTTTGATATCCAAACCACGTGCGGCAACATCAGTTGCGATTAAAATCGAACAACTTTTATTAGAAAACTGTATCAATACTTGATCTCGATCACGTTGTTCAAGGTCACCATGTAAGGCTAGTGCATGAAAACCTTGTTTCCATAATTCATTAGCGAGTTCTTGACATTGTTGTTTAGTATTACAAAATACTAAACTTGATTGTGGTTGATAATGCCGTAACAGTGTGATTAATGAGTTTGTTCTTTTGTCTGGATTTACTTCATAAAAAATCTGTTTAATCTTTTTATTATCATGCAGGCTATCAACACGAATATCAATTGGGTTTATTTGAATTGCATTACTGATTTTTTTTATTTTATTTGGATAAGTTGCAGAGAATAAAAGAGTTTGTCTTTTATGAGGTGTCACTTTTATCACGCGCATAATCTCATCATGAAAACCCATATCTAACATGCGATCGGCCTCATCTAGCACTAGTATTCTCAGTTTATCGAGTTTTAATGAACCTTTATCCAGATGTTTTAATATTCGTCCCGGTGTACCAACGATGATATGTGGTTGACGTTCCATCGAAGCAAGTTGCGGCTCTATTGATTTCCCACCACATAACGTGACTACCTTAGTATTAGGTATTGAACGTGCAAGGCGTCTTACATCATTAGTGACTTGATCGGCTAGCTCGCGTGTAGGACAGAGAATCATTGCTTGTATTTGATAAGTTGTGATCTCGAGTTTATGAAGCAGACCAATAGCAAATGTCGCTGTTTTGCCACTACCAGTTTTAGCTTGAGCTAATAAGTCTTTACCTTCCAGAATAGTTGGTAGACCTTGAGCCTGGATTGGCGTCATTGTGAGATATCCCAACGATTTGATATTTGCCAATTCTTCTGCTCTCAATGGTAGTGATGAAAATTTTGCTGTTATCACAGGGCTTAGCTCAATATGGTCTTAAAAAGATGTAGCGCATCATAGCATCAATAAAAACAAGTCCTAGAACAATATTAATTAAAATTAATTTGTAGAAAGTAAAAAATATATTCTTATTCACTAGCTTGATTCGAAACACACACTATAATAACTTGTGTTGGCACCCGTCTTCGGGCTATTCCTCTTATTAGCATATACGATTGTGATAATAGATTTATAAGCGGATCCTAAAACAGATTGGCATTTATGAATCAGCGTATTAATACCCACCAACGAAATTTAATTTTAATCAGACAGAAGGTTTGTGGCTTTTTTGCTTATCGATTATAGGATTTAGATGTTTTTACTCTCAAAGAAACAAGATTGGTTAGGAAATACTCGTGCTGATATTCTGGCTGGATTGGTTGTCGCCCTTGCTTTGATTCCCGAAGCTATTGCCTTCTCTATTATTGCGGGTGTTGATCCCAAAGTGGGTCTCTATGCATCTTTCTGTATTGCCGTGACGACGGCTATTGTTGGTGGGCGTGCCGGTATGATAAGTGCTGCAACAGGTGCCATGGCGTTGTTAATGGTGACATTGGTGAAAGAGTACGGGCTAGAATACCTTTTAGCAACAACTCTGCTAACGGGTGTTATTCAAATTATTGCTGGCTGCCTCAAATTGGGCAGTTTGATGCGTTTTGTCTCACGCTCGGTAGTTACCGGGTTTGTGAATGCTTTGGCGATACTGATCTTTATGGCTCAGTTACCCGAATTAACAAATGTTACTTGGCATGTCTACGTAATGACTTTAAGCGGTTTAGGAATTATTTATTTGTTTCCGCTTATCCCTATAATTGGCAGATCGATTCCTTCGCCGCTAGTTTGTATCATTATTTTAACGGTTACTACATTAATGATGGAACTGGATATTCGAACTGTAGGTGATATGGGCGAATTGCCAGATAACTTGCCTGTTTTTCTATGGCCAGAGGTGCCATTAACTATGGAGACATTAAGAATTATTTTTCCCTATGCGATTCCTTTGGCTATAGTAGGCTTACTGGAGTCATTAATGACGGCGACGATTATTGATGATTTAACTGATACTGACAGCGATAAAAATCGAGAATGTAAAGGTCAAGGGATTGCTAATATTGGATCAGGGCTCATGGGTGGTATGGCTGGCTGCGCAATGATTGGGCAGTCTGTCATAAATATAAAATCGGGTGGCCGCGGACGTCTATCCACTCTGCTAGCCGGCATTTTATTATTGATTATGGTGGTTTTTTTCGATGACTGGGTCAGTCAGATACCTATGGCTGCATTGGTGGCCGTGATGATTATGGTATCGATAGGAACGTTTAATTGGAGTTCTTTTCGCAATTTAAAAGCGCATCCGCTCTCTTCCAATATTGTTATGATAATGACAATATTAGTTGTTGTCTGGACACATAATTTGGCCTTAGGTGTATTTGTAGGTGTACTGCTGGCTTCACTACTTTTTGCAAACAAGATTAGTCATCTAATGTATGTTGAGTCTGAATATGATGAGGATAGCGATATTCGAACTTATCATATCGTCGGACAGATGTTTTTTAGTTCAGCCGATAAATTTATTGCCGCCTTTGATTTTAAAGAGGCAGTAGAAAAGATTGTCATCGATCTAAGTCGTGCACATCTATGGGATATCACATCAGTATCTTCATTAGATAAAGCGGTGATTAAGCTGCGACGCCAAGGTGCAGAAGTAGAATTAATCGGACTTAATGAAGCTAGCTCTACTATCATTGATCGTTTTGGTGTTCATGATAAACCAAAAGAAATTGAAAAAAATATGGATAGCCACTAATGACGAATAATAAAAAATTGATCCTGGCTTGTATCGATGGATCAAAACTTTCTGAATCAGTTTGTGATTATGCTGTATGGTTAGCACAACGTGTCGAAGGTCCATTAAAGATTATGTATACAATCGACCACCATCAAGAAACGGCGAAGGAAGTTGATTTTTCTGGTAATTTGGGTATGAATAGTCGCGATCACTTGCTTGAAGAAATTACCAATAATGAACATATACGTAGTAAGTTACGTTTAAAAGAAGGAAAAAATATTTTAAAAGCGGCAAATGAACGTGTCATTAAGGATGGGTTTAATAACTCAACTTTATGTTTACAGCATGGCAATTTGATTGAGACATTAGTCGAACTTAAAGAAGAGTTACGTATTCTAGTGATAGGCGCGAGAGGGAAAATTCACGAAGATAAAACTGACGAAATCGGCGCAAAGTTGGAATCGATGATCCGTTCTTTACATGGACATATTCTAGTTACTTACAATAACTTCAAAACCCCGCAACATATCATGATTGCTTACGACAGTAGTGAAGAAAGTAACAAGCACATTGAAATGATAGCTAATAGTCCATTATATAAAGGATTAAATTGCCACTTAGTCTATGTTAATAAAAAAAATACGGCAGATGGTTTGATTGAGAATACAATTGAAAAACTTAAATCTGCACAGTGGGCTAAAATTGTTAGTGCCAGTTTGCAGGGTAAAACCGAAGATGAGTTATGTGACTATCAAGTCAAAAATAATATTGACTTGACGATAATGGGTGCATTTACTCATACTCGATTACATGATCTCATATTAGGAAGTTTTACTGTAAGAATGTTACTTAATACCAAGACTCCATTACTCTTACTTAGATGAATTGGGTGAGTTTAAAATCACTAAAGTTAATTTAAAGATCAGCATAGCTTATTTTTATAGATCCATCTTTTTCGTATTTTTTATTTTCAATCAGAGTTCTAGCAGCAGCTTCAACTTCATTTCTATATTTTACTACCGAATCTAATGGTGTATCGAATATTTCAGAAAATTTTGTTTTTATATCAGTGTAAGCAATTCGACATGAAACGCGTTTACCACTGACTTGAGCTGCTATCGTAATGATTTCTGTATCTGGATTCCAACAATGTAATGTTGGGAATGATATACGACCATCACCAGCTGTTTTTTGTTTATGAACTATAGCTTCCATTTTCATTTACCCCTTTTATTTTTGTAGTCTCAATATCAGATACAAAATTTTATCAAAAAATTCATGACAAACTTGTGATTCTAGTATTATCTATAAGTTTTAATAATATGATTAAAATTAAATTACTGGGATTGTAGTCGAGGCTGGTCGTATTTGCCGACCACCATGAGCACTATTAGCTGAAGTGTTAAGTTTACCATAACGATTATGTGATTTTTGTTCACTCGAATTGTTATGTTTAGCTTTGTATCGTTTGGTTTTATTTTTAGCCGTCTTAATGATTCGTTTATTACGTGAATATTTACGAGAAAGAGACCCAGGAAGATTATGCTTCGGTTCGAAGCTTTCAATTTCTTCGCGACCGAGTTTATGTTTAATCAGGCGTTCTATATCATGTAGTTGTTTAGCTTCATCAGCACTAACTAATGAGATGGCTTGTCCGCTTGCGCCGGCACGTCCTGTTCGACCTATTCGATGAATATAATCTTCAGGGACATTTGGCAAATCAAAATTGACGACATGTGAAAGATGATCGATGTCGATACCTCTTGCTGCGATATCAGTTGCAACCAATATCTGAATCTTGTTATTTTTGAAATTGGCTAGGGCTTTGGTCCGTTGAACTTGGCTTTTATTTCCATGAATTGCAGCAGCATTTATATTGTCACGTGATAAGCGTTTTACTAATTTATCAGCACCATGTTTGGTTCTGCTGAATACTAATACTTGGTACCACTTTTCTCTGATAATCAGATAGCTAAGTAGGTCAGCCTTACGTGATTTATCTACGGGATGGATTATCTGCGAAATAGTTTCAACGGCTGAATTGCGTGGTGCAACATCGATTTCAACAGGGTCATTAATTATACCTTTAGCTAATTTTCTAATTTCTTGTGAAAAAGTAGCAGAGAACATCAGTGTTTGTCGTTGTTTTGGCAGCAGTGCCATTATTTTTCTGATGTCATGTATAAAACCCATATCTAACATGCGATCAGCTTCGTCTAATATGAGCACTTCGATATCATTAAAATTGATAGCACGCTGTTGAAATAAATCAAGTAAGCGACCTGGTGTGGCAACTAATACATCAACACCACGTCTCAGCTTCATCATTTGTGGGTTTATCTTTACCCCACCAAAAACAACAGTAGAACGTAAGTTCATGTATTTACCATAAGTGGACACACACTCTTGTACTTGAGCGGCTAGTTCTCGAGTTGGAGTTAACACCAATGCACGTGCACGATTATTTTTTACTGGAGATTTTTTATTAAGAAGTTGTAATAGTGGTAAAGTGAATCCAGCAGTTTTTCCAGTACCAGTTTGGGCTGCAGCCATTACATCTTTACCTTTTAAAATAGCAGGAATAGCTAGTGCTTGAATAGGAGTAGGCCTAGTGTAAGCTGCTTCGCTCACAGAGCGTAATAGTTCTTCGGATAATCCGAGTTTTTCAAATGACATTAAATATTCCTAAGTATAAGTTTGTGTCATTACACAACCGACTTGCTTTAATCTATGAGGTTGGCTAAATGACATATAAAACTACCGATGTTGTAGAGAGCTATAATATTTACGTACATATTTACACACAGATAATTTTTTTGGGGCAAAATATAGCTATGCCGTAAATGCGGCATACAATAATTGGCTCTCAAAAGGAGGGATAGCCAAATTCTAAAATACACTACAATATATTATCAATAATGCATTGAGAATGACCAACAACTAGTAATGACGCTCTGGACATGAGTTTGTTGTCCAGATTTGCGCACTCTAGCATATAATCTCATAATATATAGATATTATTTCAACATAATTTTTTTTTCATACTATTCGCGAGTTTATACCCACTTAAAAAGGCAGCTTCTATACGACCTTTAATAAACCAATCACCACACGCACCAAGTTGTTGTTCATGATCAAGATGATAATCTACACCAGCTGCCTGTTTTATGTCTGAGTATCGCCAACGATGTGTTGTTAAATATTGGCTATCTGAAAAATCATAAGACAACAAACTGTTCAGCTCCTCAAGAATAATATGTTGTATATTTGATTTTGCTTCATCTATATGATTCTCTGACCATTCATTGTCTGTTTGAACAATTAGTGTTTGTTCATTGCTACGATCAGGTTTATTAGAATTTAATGTCATCCAAGAAATAAGCGAATTTCTCACTATTGCCGCTTCCCATTCCCATTTCCATGGAGCACTAAGAGCTAACATTAAAGTGTAGCAGCCAAACATTTTACATTTTTTAAAATACTGATGACCCGAAAAAGAATCAGGTAACAGTTTTTCTGCCTGGGGAGCAGGCGTTGTGTTGATTACCCATTCGTATGGTCCAAACTCCTGTTTATCTTTTGTATACAATAACCAACCTTGCTCTTTTTTTTCTATTCTAATTATTTCTGTGTTTAACTGGACGTTGATTCCCTTTGCCATAGCAACACACAATTCATTCATCTTAGGCGAAGGGACATAGTGCTTTTCGGTCCAGTTTTTGGTTTTAGCTACATAGCCTTTTTCTATTAGCATAACGCGTCGACATCCTACCGCTCACCCGACGAGATTTTTCAAATAATTCGACTATTGCGAAATCATTAAGTTGAATTCCAACGGTGAGACCAGCCATCCCTGCACCAATGATAGCGATACGTTTCATATATGTTTAAATTTAAATAAATAATTTTCAGTCAAATTAGTGTTAAAAAGTCTTGTCTAATGCGATTTTTGTTTTATGGTGCATGCTTAGTTGATAAATACATTATAAGATCATGACGAACTATCTAAAAGACAGAATTTATTATGGATAAAATACATCATGTTGCCATACAGGTGAAAAATATCAAAATAGCGGTGAAATGGTATATCGATAAGTTTGATGCCAGTCTTGATTATGAGGATGAAACATGGGCATTACTTAAATTTGATAACCTTTCGCTTGCCCTTGTAATGATTGATCAACATCCACCACATTTTGCAATAGAAAGTAAAAATGCCGGCGATTTTGGTCATTTAACAAAACATCGAGATGGGACGGCATCTGTTTATATTAAAGACCCGTCTGGAAATATGGTTGAAATTATTGAAATAGAATAATTTATTTGAAGAAGATTTATATGAATCATAAGAACATAAATAAAACTAAAAACATAATCTATTTTTTAAGTTACTGTGGTTTGTTACCGTTTGTAATTACCTTACTGGTTTCTATTTTAGGAAGTAAAGAGCTAAATTCATATTCAATCATAATGTTCGTTTCTTATGGCGCGGTTATAATAGGCTTTATTGGAGCTGTTCATTGGGGCTTTTTGCTGGAGAGTAAGCCAATAAAAAGAAAAGGCTTATTATTATCAATAAGCGTGCTACCGAGTTTAATTGGTTGGTTTGCACTAATCATCCCTACACCTGTTGCGTTGCTGATACTCTGCATTACATACCCGCTACTATTTATTTATGAGAGGTATTCAACATTAAATACATTGTTACCAAGATGGTACATGCTAATGCGTTTAAAATTGACTATTATAGTTACTATTCTCATCTTTACTGCTTTGAATGCTGTTTGTTATATGGATGTTTAGTCTGAAGGGATAAGTTAAATTGTACTTTACAACTAAGGTGAAATTTCACTGCCGTCCCAAGCAAATATTTTACCGCTATCTTTTTTTTCTAATTTGGTAATGACCTTATAAAGATAGTTTACTGATTGCTTTGCTGTTGTCAGTTGTCCTAGCTTCAAGTTTCTCTGAAACGGTTTCGATAATTTAGTATTCACTGTCCCAGGATGTAGACCGACACATATTGTATTTGGTGAACGTCTATTCAATTCAATTGCGAGAGTTTTAGTGATCATATTCTGTGCAGCCTTTGCTGCTCGATACGCATACCATCCACCAGCACGATTGTCCGAAATACTACCTATACGGGCAGATATATTTGATAGTACACTGCGATCATTATGTCGTAGCAGTGGCAGTGCATAACGGGCAATAAGCAGGGGGCCAATTGAGTTAACGGTGAAAGATTGAACTAGATTATCTGTGTTTATATCTTCTAGACGTTTTTCAGGTTGAAGACCCTTGTTATTATGCAATAGCCCGGTGCAATTAATAATCAGATTTAACTTATTTGTGTGTCCAGATATAAAAGAAAAAGCTTTTTCAACACTTTCTTGCGCACTAATATCCATAGAAACGAGTATTAACTGTGACTTATAGTCTGATTTTAGTGTGTTTAGGTATTCAGATTTATTTAGATTATGATCTCTGACGCTAGCAATAACATGTATACCTTTTTCCAACAGGAGTTGTGTCATTCTGATGCCAATATCTCCCGATGCACCAATAATCAGTGCGTTATCCATATAATGAGCTCCATATTAAATTTATTCGGATAAGTCGATATTCATATATGAGGAATAAATTGAGTTTAAATATCAGTGATATTATTTTAATCAATAGTATGGCAATCATAATATAGTCATGCAAATATTTAATTTATGAGTATGTGGAAATTAACTCTGGCGATAATTTTATGTCATATACTTACGGGAACAGCATCTGTTATTACACGTTATCTGGTGAAAGTCTTAGATCCGGTCGAGATTGCTTTTATGCGCTACTTATTGGGAGGATTTTCTGTCCTACCGTTGTTTTTTTTGTTTCACACATCAGTAATAACAAGAACTATACTACTTAAAATTGCTGGCCTTGGGTCGCTGTTTTTTGCATTATTTCCTTTTATGTTTTCGTGGGGATTTGTTTATACCAATGCAGCTCGAGGCTCTCTTATGTTAGCAACGATGCCAATCTGGGCAATGTTAATCAGTAGAGTTATCGGCTATGAGTGTATTAATAGAGATTCTTTTATCGCAATAGGACTTACCTTGCTCGGGCTTAGCATTGCACTATCGGATAAATTAATAATAGATTCAGGTAATGGAGTCTTATTTAAAGGTGAAATCATTATGTTATTTACCGCGATTATTGGAGGAATCTATGTCACTTTATCACGACAGATTTTACAAGAAGTACCCGCTTCTATTATGACTCCTCTGGCAATGTTGGCAGGCTGTGTGTGCCTATTGCCATTTAGCGTTGCTAACGGAATTTATGATAAATTAACAACATTGACATTCACACAAATAGGTTTACTGGTTTATTTAGGTGTCGTTGCTGGGGGACTCGCGTTTTTTCTTCTAAATTGGACTTTGACTAAGACTACAGTAACATTCACGACTATATTTGTTACATTAAACCCAATAACAGCTATGGTTTTGGGTTATTTATTCTTAGGTGAAGATATAAAGCTTAATTTTCTTATGGGAGTAATGGTCGTTTTTATTGGCCTAGGTTTTGCCGTAAGTTCAGAAAATCGAGGTCAACATCATAAGTTTAAAGACGTATAAGTAAATGTATCTTCTTTTATCCTTCGATAACAATATCATTTTTATATTTAGCTAATCTGTCTTCTGGAACTGTATTTGTCATGGATGTTATTTGACATTTTATTTATAGCATAATGAATAAGGTACGACTTATATAGAGAAATTTATAATTTAATTTTGTATCGGTCAGCTTAAGATATAAGCTCAGTCCGGAAATGATTAAATCCTAATTAATTTTGAGTATGTACTAAAAAGTATTACAATATAAAAATTATTTTGATGAGAATTACTTACCGATTTAAGGCTTTATAGGCTGCTATGACTGATGAAGTGAAAAATGGTACGACTCGTGAGATCGCGGGTAAATCATGTGTATATTATGACGGATATTGGATTAGAAGTTATCACTTACATAAGGATAGTTATGCTGACAAAAAGCAAATGATTGATCAGCTAACCCGTCGAGTATTTCATCATGTAGAGCAGGGAATTAATACTCCCAGTAATAGACTGGATGATATTCAAAAGGTTTATGAGGCAGAATCTAATCCAGCAAGAAAACGCGTCAAAGGTGCAATGTTAGCAGGCTCGTTATTAAATCGAGGACGACAAATTTTAACTGCAATTGTCGAGCTTGAAGAGGCTGGAGTAAAAATCGAAACCAGTAATGAGTTATTGCGTGAATGTGGTAGGTGTTTTATAGAAGCATTGTCTTTAGGTAAAAATATCAAGCTTGCAGATGGAGGTGAAGGTGTTGATGAACTTTGGGGTGAGCCTTTTAAAGTTTTCTCTATGCCAATAGAAGACTTCTTTCAAAGTCGATATATTAAGATTTCTCAAACCATGTCGGAAATTGATCAGGTCACAAGCTCAATAACTACAATTACAATAACTGATGATGCTTTATCTTTTGTTAATAACAAGCTCTTAGAACTCGGTGTTATGGCTAAAATGGCTTGTGAAACGATTCGTACCGATCCGGTAATGTTTGATGTTTGGCCATGCTATATCGCAGCTAAAGAAGAATATGAAAAAAGCCTGGATAATTTGTTATCCGATAAAAATGAAAAGAAAAACATAAAATTTATGCATGCATATCGTTTAATTAAGGAATGTGGCGTTCTTTTAATCAAATTGGCTACGTTAAGAGTGCCCATCCCAGATAGTGTGAGATCATTCACAAAAAAATGTGAAGAATTCACAAAGAATCATGAAAAAATGTAATCATTTATCTAATAAATAATTTCTCAAGTTTGTTCATACTAAAACATTAACTTTTTAATGACAAAAGAAAGAGCGAAGGTTGATTAGTCTTATCATGAGAGAAATATTCAACCCTTAATTGTAATTAAGGGCCGAATTAATATACTAATGTACATTATTAATTTATTAATTCATCTTTTCAATTCACTTAATACAATAATTGATTGTGTTAATTCATCAATAGACGTAGATAAAGTGAAAGTGTTACAAGAAAATTAACTCTAAAAGTTTTGCGCACAAATTTATTTGCAAACTGCAAAAGCTCTGATGGTGATGTTATACTTGCTTATCAACATTCCTGAATAGCTCAGTCTTGGTAGAGCTATGCACTCGTAATGTGTAGTTCGGTGGCTCGACTCTACTTTACAGCATCATTACGTTCACGCTGGATTGGCCTCTGTATTATTATTCATATAGCTGTTTCTTTTTTGTAAATAAGTTCAAGATATTAATAGAATGGATATTACAATATTAGTGATGGATGTATTTATGTAGTACTCTGTTAGTATTATCAAGTTAACGTCTGATAAACGATTAATATCGGGGACTAAATCTATTCTCCAATAATCTGAATTACTATATCTCGAGTTCGAGCAGCAGTATCAAAATCGACAACAACAATCTGTTGCCAGATACCTAACATTAGTGCCTGTTCAGTAAACGGGATAGTTAATGACTGCCCTTGTATCTGACCGCGTAAATGACTGTGGCCATTAGTTTCTCCCTCGTTGCGCGTATTGTGTTGCCACTCTGAATTAGTGGGAATTAATTTATCCCAGATGTTTTTTGTATCTATTCGTAAACCGGGTTCATCTTCAAAGATCATTACTGATGCAGTGGTATGCTTAATGAAAAGTGTAATAATACCGTCTACAAGCTCAGAATCTAATAAGTTATTTTTTACTTTTTCTGTAATATTCTCAATCTGCGTTGCTCCTTGCATATCTAATGAGAATTGTCGTGTTATTACGGCCATCTTTTTCCTTAAGCTGAAGTTTGTGACTTTAATGAACGTAGAAAATTCAAGTCCTTGACTGATAACTGTTCATCGCGAGCTTCCGATAATATAGTGTCAAAGAGTCCACGCTGAGTTAACAAGCGGACGGCAGATAAAACTTTATCACTAAGCTGACCTTTTTCTTTTAATCTATCAAGATACTTAAAAGCACCAATAAAGTTTTCACTATTTCGATTATAGTAGTCGCTTCCACGTTTGCGATTACTATAAGCTTCCAATTGTTCACAGGCGACTAGTATCTCACCTAACTCATGTATCCAGTCGAAGACACCATTTAGTTTCTCCGGATAATAATAATAGAGTGCGACTAGTTCCATCCAATCAAACCATTGAATGCCATCTTGTTTTAGTTTCGGTACTAACTGTTTGATAATACGGCTTAGTCGTCTTGCATAACCCAAACGCATCTCTACTTGTTCTTTAGCCCATGATCCGGTTTTCGTCCCGATTTTTTGTAATTGGGATTGATACAATGACCAAAATGCTTCAGTTTCATTACCGTATATTGTGTCCGGATGCACAGCCCGCCACTCTGCCGGTCGTGTTGGAATTCCCTCAGATCTAGCCCATTTCCAAATTTTTCCAAATAAATCTTGTTCAAGCCCAGCTCTTCCTATGTCATGCAGCAAGCAGGCTATTTGATAGTGACGGACTCTCTCATCATGATGACCTAGGTGATGTGCAACAGCTGCACTCATCTTCGCTGTCCTGAGCACATGATTTTTATCATAACCTTCAATAATCTCTCCTGGGTTTTCTGGGTGTGGATAATCATAATAATGTAAGAGCTTTTCTACTAATTGTTCTGATATCCAAATTAGGGATGGTGAAATAGGCGATGTCATATTGGTGAGTTTAAAAGAAAGAACAATTAAATGAAAATACCTTCTAAAATATTCATTACCCAATTATTTCAAGTAGTAAATAAACTCTATATACCAATATTACTTTATACAAAATCATAGTTAATATTATTGTTTTTATGATAATTCTCTGATTCATTTTGAGGACTAAAGAATAAGAGATTGCCGCTAATATTATGATGTGGCAGAGTTCGTCTAATGTCAGTTATCGTCCCAATTCAATCAGAGCAGCAAGAACGGGTTATCTCTGCAACTGAAGCTTATATCTTCCAAGCAAGCGCCGCATTAGAATTTTCGTTTGAACTTATTCCAGTGGTGTTCAACTTGAAAGGTAAGGTCGCCGGTATGTATAAAGTAAAGCAAGCCCAACGAGTGATTCGTTATAATCCCTATATATTTGCTAAGTATTTCATTGAGAATCTGAAGACAACAGTGCCACATGAAGTAGCACATTATGTTGTAGATATTATATATGGGCTAAGAAATACATTGCCACATGGGAAAGAATGGCGCAATGTAATGGCAATGTTTAATGTAGACTCAAGCGTAACCTGTAGTTTCGAAATGGATGGTATACCGACAAAGCAATACAAACGGTATTCTTATTTTTGTTCCTGCCGGACATATGAATTAACTAAAATCAGACATAATCGGGCACTAAAAGGCGTGTGCTATAATTGTAGAAAGTGTAAGCAGATTCTCATTGCTAAGAATGACTGATATCTCTCCACAATTGTTAAATGATTGTCTAATTCTTGGGCGATTTTCATTATGTCATTTATTATTGATGCGCGATGCTAATTATCCTTGGTTCATCCTCGTTCCAGATCGGAACAATATAAGCGAAATATATCAATTATCAGAAGAAGATCAACAGCATTTATTAAAAGAGTCTTCATCGCTTGCTAAATATTTAATGAAATCATTTAATGGCGACAAAATGAATATTGCTGCCTTAGGTAATATCGTTTCGCAATGTCATATTCATCATGTGGTTCGTTACCATACTGACGCAGCATGGCCAGGACCCATATGGGGACGTCTTCCAAGCAAGGCTTATACAGATCTTGACTTAAATAGTGTGGTTGATAACTTCAGAGAAACAACTATTGCAGGCTTTGAATTCCATGAGCGTCATCATGAAGATACCTAATTAAAATTGAAATTTTGTGAATAAAGTTGATTACTATTGGAAGCGCTAAGAACAATAAAATTATTTAAAAATATATGCATATTTTAATATTGAAAAAGATAAACTAAGTGTATTTTTTTATAATATCATGACTAGTATTAAAATCGATATAATAAATCCAACTTTTTTTGAACTAAAATAAGAAGCTACGAAATATTTTTTTACAAAAACTGTCATGCATATTGTTTAAAGACTTAATTGAATTTAAAATAAAAAGTGAATGATCTATTTTAATAATTAGTTTAATACTGATTCTTATTTTTTCAGTAGCGAAGGGAGAAGTGATATCCTCTTGAAAGAGGATATGAATGTATCCCCTCGCCAGCGAATGAAAACAGATCACTAAAGTCGTAACTAAGCCAATTTCAAAAGGGAAATAGTAGTACATATAAAAAAATAGAAGCCAGTATTGATAAAACATCAAAAAAGTAAGCAAAGAGTGAATCTTTTCTTCAATATCTCAATTTGGTTTATTTAATATAATTAATATGAAAGCCAGCCCGTTTATAAGTACTATATTATTCTTATTACTCAGTGCTTGTGGTGATGATATGCAAAGCATATCTAAGTTGCCCGATGATGCAATCATCCTTGCCTTTGGGGATAGCCTAACTTATGGGACTGGCGCAAAAGATGACGAAAGTTATCCAGTGGTGTTGCAAGAATTAACTCATCTTAAGGTCATTAATGCCGGTATTCCGGGTGAGGAATCTGAATCAGGATTATATAGATTATCTGAACTTTTAGAACAATATAAACCGCAGCTATTAATTCTATGTCATGGCGGCAATGATCTTTTACGAAAAAAAAATATCATTAAGATGGAATCTAATATCCGTGCTATGATCAAGTTAGCTAAAGATAAAAACATCTCTGTTGTTATACTTGGTGTACCAAAGCCAGGATTATTTTTGTCTTCTTTTGAAGTCTATGAAAAAATAGCTATGTCAACAGGAATTACTTTTATCGAAGATCTGATTCCTAAGGTGCTTGGAGATAATTCTTTGAAATCAGATGCTATTCATCCGAATAAATTTGGATATCGGATCATGGCTGAAACTATTCATTCTGTGCTAAAGAAATCCGGCGCGATATAAAAATATCATGTCTGAAGACTTTAGTTTTATAGATGATGAAAAGTCATTATCACAACTATGCAAGCAATTGAAATCATCGAAATGGTTAGCTGTAGATACTGAATTTGAAAGAGTAAGTACATATTATCCAGAGCTATGCCTCGTACAAATATCTAATGGTGATACTACAGTGGTTATTGATCCTATTACCATTGAAGATATGACATCCTTGTTAGATCTATTGTATGAGCCTTCAATTACAAAAGTATTACATTCTGCACATCAAGATCTTGAAATTTTTTTTAATATAAAAGGATCAGTTCCGCCATTATTATTTGATACACAACTTGCTGCTCCATTATTAGGCTATGCACGAGGGATAGGTTATGGAAATTTAGTCAATCAAGCCTTAGGTGTAGAGCTAGAAAAAGGTCATGCCCGTGCAGATTGGAAGAAGAGACCTTTGTCTCAAGATATGCTTAGATATGCTGCAGATGATGTGATCTACCTTGGAAAACTTTATCAAATATTCATTGAAAAATTGAAGTCTGTTAAAGATCAGTCAACTTTGAATGAGAAATTGGCAAACTTGGTTAATGACAAGACTTATAGGTCCGAACCAAACTTAATGTGGAATAAAATATTCGCTGCAAAAAAAATGAAAGGTAGACAACTAGATATTATAAAAAAGTTAGCTGCTTGGCGTGAGCTGACTGCTCGTCAAAGAAACAGACCGAGAAAATGGATCCTAACTGACTATGCACTTATAGAGATGGCAAAGCAGTTACCTAAGGATAAGGCTGCATTATTAAAAATTGATAAAGTAGGTGAAAAAACAGTTAGTCGACACGGCGATGTATTAATGAATCTTTTGCACGGCAACTGAATTTAATATTTGTTTATATACGATGTAGATACAAGAAGTATATTAAATATGTATATGTATAGATAAGGGTAATATTTAAAGCGATGATTAATACGGTTTACAGATAATAGTATAAATGTTCGCATTATTTTGTTGAACAATTAGATTGATTACCATAATAATTATTATTTATTATACTTGATTGAGAACAAACCCTGGGATCTGGGGTTTATAGAAAATGACATTTGGCGGAGTTGAAAAAGTAATAATTTAATTCATTGATTATATTATTATTGAACATGTCAATCTCCTGTCAGTTAATCAAGACAAAGCTTTACTTTACGTTGCACAACTTAAAATTTCAAATCTGCACCATCGAAAGCTTGACCCGATTACCTATACATAATTATATGAAGGTCCACTAATTATGTGAAGACTATCACTGAACGTAGTTCATTATCGATTACCTTGAAGCCCACCAGTATGGATCGCGATGACTTTATGATTTTTTTTAAAGCGGTCATTTTTTATTAGATCTAGCAAGCCATATAACATTTTACCATTATATAGCCGCTCAAGCGGTATATTGTTGTGTGATTGGAACACTTCAATGAATGAAGTTAATTCATCAGTAGTTTTAGCAAAACCGCCAAAATGATAGTCAAAGTTAACCGACCAATTTGGCATTCCTTTCATATGTAACAACTTTTTAATATTATTTTCTAGAAAACCACCACCTTTAAGTGCTGAAAAACCGAGCACTTTTTTTGATGCGGGTATTGTTCTTGCAATACCAGCTAGTGTGGTCCCAGTGCCACAAGCTAATGTGAGTGTATCGAAATCTAGCTCTATTTCTTTTACAATTTCAGCAGTACCACATAACGCATCATGACATGCACCACCTTCGGCGATCCAAAACCCATTATATTTTTTAGCAGGTTCAGCATCATGATTTCGATACTTCCTAAGATCTCGAAATGCACCTCGAGTGATAAATTTCAGGTTCATTCCCCATTTTTTCATATCTGCTAAGGTATAGTTATCTACTGTGGGTTGTTCTCCACGTATAAGTCCCGTAGTTTTCAAGTTCAACTTGTGACCGATATAGGCAAGGGCATGAAGATGATTAGAATAAGGACCACCCATGCTAATAAGGTGTTCATGCCCTTTAGTCAATGCATATAATAATGTGTATTTAAGTTTTCGCCATTTATTTCCTGAGATGATGGGATGTAACAAATCATCGCGTTTTATATGTAAATGAATGCCGCTATGATCAAGTATAGGGTGCTCGATTGACTCGATAATGGCTGCCTTAGTATTTATTCCAAGTTCAGATTCTATTTCTAATATATCAGGCATTAAAATTACAATAAAAAATTTAAGTGTACGGTATTATACAGAACAATGATTAGTCTATTAAAGTATTTAAAAGCGGGCACATCTGATCAAGTCTCAGTAGCGAACGAAGCAGATGTTTATTTTGGTGATAAGGCGAGCAGTCAAACAATTATTTTCTCGGGTGGTTCAAAAAAAGCTCGTAATTTTATTATCAGGTGAATATCATTTTAATATGGATGTACCTGAACATAATAATATAATTTCAGCTATGGCTGAATATTGTTTAGATGAAAATGATGACTGGAAAAAGTAGAACAAGATGGTGGTTTTGATGTGAATGGTAATTCATCGTTTGATATGCATGCCCTAGATACTGTTGATCACTATTGTTCTTTCCTATAAACGTGAATAGACATATTGATTGATTTATGATTTTTGATGTTATTATTATTGGTGGTGGTGCCTCAGGTTTATTTTGCGCTATTACTGCAGGTAAACGTGAACGGAATGTACTTGTATTAGAAAGCAGCAATAAGTTAGGTAAAAAGATATTAATGTCCGGAGGCGGACGTTGTAATTTTACCAATCTCAATATCGAGCCTGAATATTATATCTCTGCAAATCCTCACTTTTGTAAATCTGCTTTAAATCGTTATACACAATGGGATTTTATAAAAATGGTAGAAAATCATGGTATAGCTTTTGAAGAACGTAAACATGGGCAATTGTTTTGTAAAGGGTCTGCAAAAGAAATTTTAATGATGTTGAGGAATGAGTGTGATAAAGCTGCTGTAAAAATTCATACGCATTGCGAAGTGACTTCGATTACTGCACCTGAATATAATATAGAAAATCAATATATTTTGAACACTAGCCTCGGTAAGATCAGGGCGAAAAGTCTGGTGATTGCTTCGGGTGGTTTATCGATCCCGAAAATGGGTGCGAGTAATTTTTCTTATAAGATAGCCAAGCAATTTAGAATACCAGTACTATCTACCTACGCTGGGCTTGTACCGTTTACCTTTAGTAATAGTTTTAAAGATATATCCGAACGACTGAGTGGTGTGTCACAAGAAGTGATTTTATCAACGCCGAACAAACAGTTTCAAGAGAGTATACTATTCACACACCGAGGACTAAGTGGACCAGCAGCATTACAATTGTCGAGCTATTGGAATCATGGAGAAAGTATTCAGATTAATTTATTCCCAGATGAAGATATTGAGTCCTTATTGATAAATGCCAAGTCACATAGTCCCAAAATATTATTACGCAATTTCCTGTCACAATATCTAGCAAAAAAGCTGGTTATATTGCTACAAGAGTTATTCTGGTCAAATGAAGAGAATAAACTCATGACGGATTTTTCTAATAAAAGATTAAAAGCAATAGCAGCGAAACTTTATGCTTGGGAAATTAAGCCATCAGGAACAGAAGGTTATCGAACAGCAGAAGTGACTATGGGCGGTATTGATACAGATTATTTATCTTCGCAAACTATGGAAACAAAAAATCAACCAGGATTATACTTCATTGGTGAAGCTGTTGATGTTACTGGACATCTGGGAGGGTTCAATTTTCAATGGGCTTGGTCTTCAGGTTATGTTGCTGGTTTAATTGTATAATGGTGATTAGATAGTTGAGATATAAGTGCGTTCAAAGGCCTTGATTTTTTCTATACGTTTTTCTTTTAGCCTTTGAATTGTAATGGCAAAATATCAAATTTGAGACCATCAAACCCATCTAAAATAAATTGGCGAATATTTTGATGGTCATTCCCTGCGGGATTACCTATAACATCTTCACGAAAATAGTGGCCAAAGCAATTTAATGTTTCTGTCATGGTTAAATTATTAATATATGCAAAGGCTAATATTTTGCATGAGCCTACATTTTCACCCGCTTTATTTAGTTGACTTCCATTTGTGAAATTTGTTGGAATGTAGTCGTAATTCGATTCAATAGTCTCTAAGGTTTCAGAAAAATGGATTAATTCTGGTTTAGCATGCAACTTTTCTAGAAAATCTTGAAGTGTCATAATATTTTCATCGTGTTTTAATGTATGAGTTTAATGCTTGTCCTCACTAGGACCATGAGCGCGACCACGTTCGAGTTCTTCTTTAGTGGCATCTCTAACACTAATGATCTCGATATCAAAATGTAATTCTACGCCAGTCAAAGGATGGTTCCCATCAATGACTACTTCAGTCTCCTCTATTGCAGTAATCACCACATTCACAGCTGTCCCATCAGGTGTTGCAGAACTGAATGGCATACCTATCTCTAGTTTTTGATCTACCGGAAACATTTTTCTAGGTACACGCTGCACTTTTTTTTCATCTCGCAAACCATAAGCATTTTCTGGAGGTACTACTACATTTACTTTATCACCCGATGTTTTTCCCTCTAATGCTCCTTCTAGCGCAGGAATTAAATTTTTAGCTCCATGCAGATAGATGAAAGTACCATCATTAGACTCATCCATAATCTTACTATCTTTATCCTTTAAGGTGTAATTGATATTTGCGACCTTGTCTTTTGTAAGCTGCACGTTCTTCTCCATTTATTGTTTGAATACCAACTTATCCTAAACATAATATTTTAAACTTTAGGATAACAAAATATTAATACTATTAATAAAAAGCGCTACTATGCAGATATAAGTTGAATTTTTCAAATCTGATTTTACTAAAAATGATTTTCATGAGTATATTGTATGGTAAGTTAATATAAGAAGGTGCTTCAATTAATAAGCATTGCGGATATATTTACAAGATCATCAACAAAATTTTTTTTGAGCTTATAAAGATTAACTGGAGAAGTTTTTCATTAGTTTAGCGATATTTTTTATTATAGTAAATTATTACATATGATTTTTTAACCAAGTTTAAATAATCGTCTATCACTAATTCTTTTATTCTTGATAGTTTATTAAAAAATAGACATGAGATTGTTATTGATTGATTACTTGAGCTAGAGTGAACTAAGTAATTAATTTTATTATAGCTAGTAATTTATCCTAACTATGACTGATCAATTTGTTGAAAATAATATTATCACAACTCGGTTTTATATTTTAATTAGGCTTAGAATTAGAGAAATACTATAGAGTTTACATGGCTTAGTAGAAATCGTTCAATTGTAGTCTGCTTTTTCATTTCGTCTTTTTTTAGGCTTTTAGGAGGCAAAGTGAACCAGTCTTCTTTTGTTATTTCATGGTAATGATCTGCTCCCTCAACGATAAACCTCGAATTACTTGCTATCGCAGCTATTTCAACACGCACTCCCTCTGACTTTTAATGTCTTACCAATTCGATATAGTCTGAATCACCTGACATCATGATAATAGTATCAACTTTATTGGCTAATTGAATAGCATAAATAAAAAGCGGGATAGCAGCACTATTGTGACAAGGACGCACAGAGTCATGATAAAAATTATGTAAACGCATTTGTATTTTATTAGATATGTGTTTTCCTTCTCGAGAATAAACTAGTCGACTAAGTCCACGATTGGCCAACAATTTTGGAATTAATATATCAAAGTTGAGCATAGTATTTGTATCATTGGCTTCCGTATGGATGCTGCGCTCTATATTGTCACCGTCGACTAAGATTGCAACAGTCTGAGAGATAACGATATTTTCTAGTTCGCTAGAGACTTCTTTTATCTCATTCATACAAAACCTTAAATAATAATCTTATAGATATCATCCCAATTTATTTGTTTATTTGTTGGATTATTTAAGATTTTGTCAAAATAGCACATAAATTATCGGTCGATATGATTAATGCAGTTGAATATAAATATTAGCTTTTTTATTACTAAGCAGAATGATTGCCATTTTTATAATACTCAACATATAGTTATAATTATTAATTGAATTTACTTTTAATTGACTTGATATGATAGAAAGCAATGATCTAGGAATAGACGAGAATACGCCACATAAAATTAATCGGGAAACTTCGAAAATGCACTGGAATGAATTATTACCTTTCTTTGCTAAAGGAATGACAATTTATGTTTCTCATAAAGTTGATCTCATCAAAGTAGCAACCATATTATCCAATGATGATAAATGTCAATTTGAGAAGTGGTTGAAAAAAGGTTTAGTTGCTAATGTGAGTGATGAACAAGCGAGCGTATGGTATGAGGAGAAAATACTAGTTTGGGCTGTAGTGATCAAACCATGGGTGTTGGTGCAACCGATAGTCGATTAAATATATAAATGGTTGAGTTCACTCGATGATAGTCATCACATCTTAGTGATACTATAATATTACCCGGACATGTATGCAGTATTTATGCTACGAAGAGTGAAGGCGTACCGTTATCATGTCGATAAGAACTATAATGCCAATAAAATATATATAAAACGTGGGCGTTATATGAAGAAAGCCATTGTAATAAAAAATCTATTAAACAATTACTTAAGGATTCAAACAACAGATTGTTGTCGAGATAGATAGCATATCAAACTAAGATAATAATGCTTGATATGATTATTAGAAATGTATGGTAACGATAAAAACATAGCAGGGGCAACACAGAAATGACGTAAAAAATCTTTAGATACTCTAATACAAATGATTTTATATTTCTATATGAAGTAGAGATAGGAATGATGCGAATCTTAGGTGATCCTGCTCCTGGATATTAAGCTGCTTATGTTGAAGTTTGGTCATTAGAAGATTTTTAAAACAATAGGTCAACTTACATAGGCAGTATTATGAAAGAGATAACTTAATTTTATTTAGTTGTAATTATTATCGAATCGTTTGTCATGTTAATTGATAGTCTGATATAAGTACTTAATGGATATAGTGACACAAGCTATACTGGGTGCCACACTAACGCAAACTGTTGCTAAAAAAACGCATATCCGTTTAGCAACAATTGTCGGGCTAATTGCTGGCGTCATTGCAGATGTTGACATCTTCATACGCTCAGAGTCTGATCCATTATTATCATTAGAATTTCATCGTCACTTTACCCATTCAGTATTCTTTATACCTTTTGGTGCAGGATTAGTCTTTTTATTATTTTGGCCTTTTTTGCGAAACAAGTTATCTGCGGCTTATTTGTTCCTTTATTGTTTTATGGGATATTTATTAAGTGGATTTATCGATGCTTGTACTAGTTATGGCACCAATTTATTTTGGCCCCTAAATAGTATACGAGTCTCATGGCATATTATTTCTGTTGTAGACCCTTTATTTACACTTATATTAATAGTCGCAATCATCACTGGGTATAAAAATAATAGTTCAGTTTTTAGTCGTATTGGTATTTTATTAGCAGGCTCATATTTATTGTTTACATTTTCTCAAATGAATCATGCAGAAAATTTAATAAAAGAGTTAGCAGCAAAACGCGATCATACAATTGAAAAAATAATCATAAAACCAACTATTGGTAATGCCTTATTATGGCGTTCGGTATATTTATCAAATGAAACATTTTATGTGGATGCTGTACGAGTAGGTTTATCAAAACGCATTTATCAAGGTGGTACTATAAAAAAATTTGATATGAAAAAAAAATACCCAGAGCTAGATGTCAATTCACAACTAGCAAAAGATATTAAACGCTTCGGAAAATTTTCTGATAATTATGTGAGTCAATATCCAGGAAAACCTAATTTATTAGGAGATATACGTTATTCTATACTCCCGACTGGTACTACACCTTTGTGGGCGATTGAAATGGACCTAGATAATACTAATGAGCATGTGAAGCTTATTAATTATCGAAATATGTCGAAGGAGGTTAAGCAACAGTTTTTTGATATGCTATTGGGTAAATCAATTAATGAATAATTAAGATATATTTTTTTCCTACTTAAAATAGTAAGGGTCTCGTTGTGAACCGACATAGGTACTAACACTAATCTTAAGTGATTCTAAGCGTCTAATTCACTATCGATTTTAGTATGCTTTCATATATGTATTTAATAAATCGACATTAAATCTTGTGTTATTATAATTAAAATTTTCTGTTAGATTAAAAAAAGCAGTTTTCAGTATAACTGCACAAAAAATTTATAAGAGTATCCCTAAAAATTCTTATCTAGATTAGATGACTATTAAAATATGCGTAAAACAGATAAAAAGATAGAAAATCAACTTAGAATCACATTAACGAGTGCATGCGAAATAGCATCAAGACAAATCACTGGCTTTCAATGGTTGACACATTTGGTTGATTACTCCAATTTTCCTCATAGTTTAAATGTGATTTGTGTCCTAGATACTAATGACAACCTAAATAGGTTTATGACAAAAAATTGCAATAATAAATTAAATGATTTAATCCAAGAAAAGCTATACGAGATTGACATATGTATTAATAATATTGCCAATCATATTTTATACGATACAGAAGAGAATTGTATTATAAACGATAATGGAAAATGGACGAATAGGCTAGCAAATAAATCTTTCTAATTAAGTCAGTAAAATAGCTTGATAATATTCAGATGCCTTTCACTAAGAAAAAATAATAAAAGCGACTTTTCAATATGGAATTATTGATTAAGTTTAGCCAAATTTTTATCCAGAATGTGTCTATTTGATTATCAAGTCTAACAAGTTCTCATGACAAATAGTGCATTGAGTATGGAATTACATAATATATAAATTCTTCTATAAAAAAAGATATTATCTTTTATGTGTTCTACTCTTATAGGTTAGAAGACTTATTTTTGATGATTAGAGATAAACATGAGCAAATGATTAAAATAGTCCCAATGGTGGAACTAGTATCCGGCAACTCATTCCAACCAAGCCAGCCTAGTAATGCCGCCATAACGACAGTAACATAAGTAAATGGAGCTACTGTCACAGCATCATTGTTTGTGAAAGAGTAAGTTAATAATATTTGTCCTCCTGTAGCGCATACAGATGCTAGTACTATAATTAACACATCAAATATTGTCGGCGACTGCCAAAACCAGATTATTAATATACTTGAGTAAAGTGTCGAAAAAATGCTGAAGTAAAAGACTGTGCGCATTACAGGTTCTGTGATCGCCATATAGCGTACTAGTATTTTTGCACAAGCAATAAATAAACCAGAACATAAGCCTATCAAGGTAGCAATGGTGAATAAGGTGGTGCCGGGTTTTAGGATAAAAAAAACACCAATAAAACCAATAATCAAGGCTATTATATTGTTATAAGTTATCTTCTCCTTTAATACAGGTAATGCTAATAAACCTATAAATAGAGGTGATGAGGCATGAAGTAAAGTCGATTCAGATAAACCGACTTGCGAAATAGCATAAAAAAAACAGATCATTGCACAGAGACTAATAAATCCTCGCAGCATGTGTAGGTGTATAATTGGTGTCTTGATAAATTTAATTCCACGCGGTAACACTATTGGCAGAATGATTAATAACCCAATGATACTACGAAGAAATACTAATTGAACAGTGGGTAATTCAGAAGATGCGATCTTTATACAAACTGCCATGACTGCGAAACAGCAGGCAGAAGAGAATGCAGGTAAAAACCCATGGATTAGATAGCGTCTATCTATTTGCATATTTATTGAATATTTAGTTTTTTTCTATTTCGTCTAGTTCATTCCAGCGGTGAATAGCTGTTTCTAATTCTTTAATTTTCATATTTGATTCATCAAGTATCGGTTGTTGTTTTTGATAAGGAATAGTGTAAAAATCATCAGCGTTAGTTTTTTCTTCTAGATCGGAAATAGACTGCTCTAAAGCTGCTATCTTCTCAGGCAATGCGTTTAATTCCAGTTTTAATTTATAACTCAGTTTTTTATTAATTTTTTTCTTATTATTAGCATCATTGGATTTCTTCTTTTGTTTATTAGCTATTTCTGGATTTTCCATTTCAGCTAATTCTTTACCATGTCGATGCCAGTCACTAAAACCACCGGCATAGTTCTGTATCGTCCCTGAATTCTCAAATACTAGAATGCTACTTACAACATTATCGAGAAATTCCCGATCATGTGTCACTATTATTAATGTCCCCTTGTATTCCATAAGACGATCTTCTAATACTTCTAATGTTTCTACATCAAGATCATTCGTAGGCTCATCGAGTACTAATAAATTGCTGGGACGCGTTAGTAATTTAGCGAGAATTACACGATTTTTTTCACCACCGGATAATACTTTTATTTTTGTCATGGCTCGTTTTGCAGAAAAAAGAAAGCCACGAAGATAACCAATAACATGACGCTCTTTACCATTCATTTTTATATAATCACCACCATCACCAATAATCTGAGCAATTGTTTTTTCTGGGTCAAGGTCGCGACGTAACTGATCAAAGTAGGCAATCTCTAGATTCGTACCAATCTTAACTGTGCCAGATTTAGGCTCGACTTCTCCTAAAATAATTTTTAATAGTGTACTTTTACCGACACCATTATTACCCACTAGGCCAATACGATCACCACGCATAATTTTTAGTGATAACTTGTTGATTAAATTCTGCTTGCCATAACTATGACAAATTTTATGTGCCTCAATTACCTTGCGACCAGACTGCTCCGCTTCTTCTATATGAATACGTGCTTTATTCTGTGGTTTTAAGCGTTTTGCAACTTCTGTTCGCATACTGATTAAAGAACGTACTCGACCTTCATTTCGTGTTCGTCTTGCCTTGATACCCTGTCTAATCCAAACTTCTTCTTCACCTACTTTTTTATCAAACAAAGCATTTGCTTTCGCTTCTTCCTCCAGCGCTTTGTCTTTATTCACCAGATAGTCTTGGTAGGTTCCCGGCCAACTAGATAACGTGCCGCGATCAAGCTCTATAATGCGTGTTGCTAGTTTTTGTAAAAAAGCACGGTCATGCGTGATAAAAATGACAGCACCATTGAAATTTAAAACACGATTTTCTAACCACTGAATAGTACTGAGATCAAGATGATTTGTCGGTTCATCAAGCAATAATAATTGTGGATTACTCACAAGTGCTTTACCGAGAGCAACTCGACGCCTCCAACCACCTGATAATTGAGTGAGTTTTAATTCAGCCGGTAAATTTAGGTCGGACATGATAGTTTCGACTCGTTGATCTATATTCCAGCCACCCTCAGCCTCGATCTGATGTTGTAACTCTTCCAAATCTCTTAGGCTAGCATGATTTTCGTCATTGAATTGATGTGAATGTTCTTCATACTCTTTAAGTAATCGTTGTAAATTGTTTAGTCCCTCAGCCACGTAGTCTCTAACCGTAATATCTCGTGTTTGTGGCAATGATTGTTCTAATTGACTGACTCTGAGGTGTGATTGTTTTATGATTTCACCACTATCAGTTTCAATTTTTTCTGCAATAATATTTATTAAAGTTGATTTGCCGGCACCATTGCGACCTATCAAACAGAGACGCTCACCTGATTCCACAGTCATACTGACATTGTTGAGTATAAGTTGATCGCCGAATTCGAGAGAAACCTCACTAAAAGTGATTAAAGCCATTACACACCAGCGTTTGAAAAAGCGCGATTATATAGTATTCATTGAGTCGAGACAGAATTTCTCATTGAGTCTAATCATGGTAAATTGTGAAGTGACAGGTTAGTGTTTGCTTCCACTCATGAATAGTAAAATGGAGAATGTTATGTTAAATAAAATTTTCGAAATGCAGACAGAACTTAATGACTATGTCTTTCGTAAAAATAAACTAAAAGACAAAGCAGGGCAGAATCTCAATATGCAATCGATCGTAAATTCTGTTATTGAAAATAAATTGAATGTTAATGAATTACCAAATGAATGGTTAATGAACTATTCAAAAGCAATACAAGAAGAATTAATTGAGCTGGATGAAGAATTACTATGGAAATGGTGGAGTAAAGATGAAATCGATATACAAAATATCCGAGTCGAATTAATCGATATTCTACATTTTTTAATATCTGCAATGATGTGTGCTGGACTTGATGCCGAAAAAGTGTTTGATATATATAAACAAAAACATGCCATCAATCTCAAACGACAAGATACTAATTATAAGAAAGAGACAAAGACAGAAGATGATAATCGTTCTATTTCTTGATTGAGATTATGTCAAATAATTATTAGTATAATACAAAATAATAAAGGCATAAAAAATGTTAATCAAAGAGATTGGTAGAATTATCACCTCTATTCATGAATCAGAACTCAAAGACTTGTACTCGAAGTTTTGTGAAAAAAATGGAATAGATAAAGCCGACGAATTCATTTCCGCACTTTTTGATAATGATCGCATCACTAAAGAAGAATTAGACAACTTTCAATATATGAAAGATATACAACTTACTGTAGTTAAGGATTTAAGCAAACTTAAAGCCATAGGTTCAGTAGGTAGTCAAGATGATGGAGCTCAAACTAACTTTACTATATTAAAATCAATCGATCGAGGTGCGATGGGTGAAATTCAGATCGCTAAGGATAACCAACTCGGACGAACAGTAGCATTCAAAAAGATCCATGAACATGTCGCTAAAATACCCAGTTATCTTGAACGTTTTTTTATGGAAGCTCAGGTTACTGCACAATTAGAACATCCCAATATTGTTCCTGTTTATCAAATGAAAACCGATGGTAGTAATGCTGGTTATGCCATGAAACTAATTCATGGTAAGACATTAGGTGTTCTTATCAATGAAACAAAAAAACAATTAAAAAAGCAAGGCAAACTTGATAAACATCATAATTTATCAGCCAGGTTAGAACACTTTTTGAAGGTTTGCGATGCCATGCATTATGCTCATCGTAAAGGGGTGATCCATAGAGACTTGAAGCCACAAAATGTCATGGTGGGATCGTTTAATGAAGTTTACGTAATGGATTGGGGCATCGCAAAGATTGTTTCAGTTGATGATGACGTTTTTGAAGATATTACCAGTATGATTAGCTCATCAGAGGATGATATGGGTGAAACAAAAGTTGGACAGATACTTGGTACACCGGCCTATATGTCTCCTGAACAGGCTAATGGACAAATTGATATTATTGACCATCGTAGTGATTTATTTTCTCTGGGTTTGATCTTGTTTGAGTTAGTGACGCTTAAACGTGCCTATCCTACTGACGAGAATATTACGGTTCTTCAAAAGGCAAAAATGGCCAAGATGACTAAACCGGTGCGTCATCATTCAAGACAACCAGATATTCCCAAGCAGTTGATAGCGATTATAAATAAAGCAACCCAACTCGATCCGGATAACCGTTATGAAACCGTGGATGCATTCACTGACGATATACGTTGTTATATGCGTGGTGTTGCGATTAAGGCAAAACGCGATACGTTGTTACAAAAACTCATGCGTTGGATGAATCTTCATCGAATCGCCGTACTAAATATAGTTTCTTGTACGATTATATTATCGTTAGTCGTCATGAGCTGGAGTTTCTATCAGCAACAACAAGCGAGATTAGAATTGCAATTAAAAGGTCAAAGGATGAATCATTTCATCTCTGCCGTATCGAAGCAAACACACATGATAGATACACAGTTTCTAAAATATGAATCAAGTATTGAGGCCATAGCCGCATCAGCCGTCACCTTGCTGGAACGCAGGCAACCTGATACAGGGCGTTTTTACGACCATAATGATCTCACTGATCCAAAACTTGCACCACCGGATTTGGCAGAGTCGTCGTTCTATGGCTTTCCTATCAGTGTTGGCTGGCACACTTATAAACTAGCACCAGGTGTTGAGTATGCACAAGTAGAGAATCTAGTTCGTGCCATCAATCCGCTGCGAAATATCTTTAAACAAATGACATTAAAGAGTCACTATACGGTAATTCCCCCAGGTGATCATAAAATGGCTGCGAAAATAATTAAAGATGAAGGGTTAACCTTGCTCTGGGCTTATGTTGGTCTTGTAGAAGGTATAATGGCTATGTATCCAGGTATGTCGGGATTTCCATCTGATTTTGATCCGAGAAAACGACCTTGGTATGTAAATACTTTGAAAAATGAAGGAGCATGCTGGATGCCACCTTACATCGACACCGGAGGACAAGGAGTCTTACTACCGTGTACTAAAAAATTGTATGATAAGAATGGAAAATTTTTGGGTGTTGCTGCGGTAGATATAAAACTTGATTTTATTCGACGCGAATTAATGTCACTTTCGAACATTCATGAGTTGGTAGAAAATACTTATTTACTGAATGATCGTGCGGAAATCTTCGTAAATTCCTCAGACACATCGGAAGTCTATGAACGTGGTACGCTAATTAACAAGTTAGATAAACTCGAAACTTACCCAAATCAGAGAGTTGTAGATAATATACGACAAGGAAAATCTGGGTACATTAGTTATAAAGAGCAAGGCAAAGAAAAATTACTTGCGTATCATCGGCTGAATTCAATCGGGTGGTATTATCTTGTCGAAGTCGATGCGTCAAGAGTAATGGAATTAGATATTAAAGATATGATTATTGAATAAGGAATATATCGTTGAATACTCTAGTAAATGATTAATAATAAAATCTATAAAATATTTTTCTATCAAAAATTATTTGTGTTCGGTTAAGTCCTATTTAGTATCCCAAGACATAGAATGATGAAATTTCATAAGAACTTACTATATTCAATAAACCTAGATTAGGAAACCTTAATGAGATAGCATATTTTTAATATAGATATAATTTATCTTGAAGAAGCTTTATTAATGAGTCGCACACCCAAAAGTCATAGCACTATTAATTCTGCAGATGGGTTTATTGAAAAGTTTTTCATAAAGTGAAACTATAATTTAATATCTTCTGGCGAAAAAATAAGAATTAGCGAACATAACTATGGTAAGCAAAAATGATAATGACAATAGCTTCTAAATTTGAACATTTGAAGCCAACAGGTGTTAGCTGCTCGTCATGTCGAAAGGGTACACTTGAGCCAGCTAGTGGTCAATTTGGACCTGTATATAGATGCTCGGCTAGAGAGTGCGACTTTTATGTTGAAACGCGACCAACAGGGAAGAAGTGCAAGCATCTTCGCGACGACAAGAAATGTGGTGCATTAATGGTAGAAGGAACTAAGACAATCTCCAATCGTTGTAGTGATAAGAGTTGCCCAAACCGAAATCCACATAAGCTTAGAAAGTGAGGTCATCTATTATAAAGGTCTACCTTCAGGGTAAAAGACAAAGACAGTACAGCCAGTTTTGGATTGGGGGACATGCGCAGAACCTTTAGGCATGTGAATAAATGTACCGGCAGGGTAATCACGTTCTCCATCGCTAAACACACCGGAAGCAACATAAACTTCTTCTGAACTTGATTCGTGAACATCTTCACTACCTTCCCAGGATGCGCCTGGATCAAACTCTACGAGCATTGCTTTAATACCCGTTTCATCTTCCATTAATGTTTGCATACGAATACTTTTAAACAACTCATTCACAGGTGCATCTTTCAGTTCTGTCCATTGCATTTTTGACATAGTCATTTTCTCTTTTTGGTAGGTTTTTAAGTAAAGAGTATAATCAGATATTCTAATGGATAATTCAATACAATTAAATTAGATATGGGTAATGAAAAAATAAATTATATTGAGTTTTCTACAAAGAATATTAAAGTAGTGAATTCCTTATATAAGTGTTTAGTTTACCATTCATTAATTATACTACTTTCTAAAATTGTAGCATTGACACTAGGTTCTAGCCGTTAGAACTAAATATATCTTTCAAATACGCTGATGTAATATTCTAAACATTAAGAGATCGAGAAAGATGAGTCTAAGGATGATTACTTTTATTTTGATGTTCAAGGTGGTGATAGATGTCCTATACTCTCGAATAAAACAAATATAATTGGTGATTGAATTTATGCGAATATTTCTAATTTTTTTCATATCATTATTTTTAAGTGCGTGTACTAATTTGCCCGAAGGTATTACTCCAGTATCTGATTTTGAAATTAATAAGTATCTTGGTAAATGGTATGAAATAGCACGACTTGACCATTCTTTTGAACGAGGGCTAGATAAAGTCAGTGCTGAATATTCTCTGCGTGAAGATGGTGGTATTAAGGTAGTAAATAAAGGATATTCTAATAGAGATAAAGATTGGAGTGAGGCGGAAGGAAAAGCTTATTTTGTAAAATCTAAAGATGAAGGCCTATTGAAAGTATCTTTCTTCGGCCCATTTTATGGTTCTTATATTATCTTTGAATTAGATAAAGAAAATTATCAATATTCATTCGTGGCTGGCAACAGTAGATCTTATCTATGGTTATTGTCAAGAACACCAACGGTTAGTCAAGATATTATTGATAAATTTGTTATCAGGTCAAAAGAATTAGGTTTTGAGATAGAAAAATTAATCTATGTTAATCAATCAAGATAAATAAAATGTTATGAAAAAAGTTATAGTTAAAGATAATATGCAGTCAGATTATGTCTATTATTTAATAAAACCTATAGGCAGATGTTTTGATTATGATTTTAAACCAGAACTCAAGCCCAAGGAAATGTTAGAGCTTGGTATCTTTGGTGGAAAATATATGACAGATTGTCAAGATGAGTATCCAAAGAGTTGGTTTGAGAAAGCAAAACTTTCTCCATTCAAGAGTGATCCTAAACTTAATTATTACGGTATTGCTGCATCATTGCCTTTAGTAGAATGGCACAATAAAGGGTGGATATTTGAAGAAGACCCCCGTGGTTGGTTTCAATGGTATTGTCGTTATTATATGGGGCGTCGGATCCCAGAAGAAGATTTTCGACAAATTAAAAGATGGAAAGCAATTATTAGACATAGAGGCGCAATTAGAAAAAATTGCGAAAGATACGATCTAGGGTGTAGACGGAAACAGAGACAGGTTTTGTTGCATTGGGCTTATGATTCAAGAGAAATCTAGATAAATTATTATTTTATCTAGATTTATTGACCACACTTAATACATGGTTGATGACTTCACTGGGTGCATCTTTGTAAATATTATGTCCACTACCTTCAATTACTGCATGCCAACTATTTGTGCTGAGCTTGAGCAAATCTTTTTGCATTTCACGCCATGCTGATTCGAGTGAAACACCGTTAATATCAGGTAGTTGACGCTTACCTCTAGTTAGTACCGCCAGAGGTATATCAAACAACGAGCCAGCGTGTTTTACTTCATATGCACTTTCCTTGAAATACTTTAATTCGTCCATTTGTGCATATACTGCTTTTCTGCTTGAGTTTAGTGAATACCAGCGTTTTTCAAATGGGGTCATATTTTCGGGCGCAGGTTCTCGTCGTGTTATTTTAAGGGGTGGCCTATTTTTCACACTATCAAGTTCTGAGAGTCGAAATATTTGTTCTGGATGAGAGGAATCAACTAGAACCACACCTACGACTATATCAGGTCGAGTCGCAGCAAAATACCTTGCTGTAAATCCACCGAAAGAATGACCTACTAGGACATAAGGTCCAGGAACTTTCGCAATTTCAAGTAACATGTTTAGCTCATGTACGATCTGCGATGTGGTTCTTTTACCTGGTCCTGGGTCACTCCATCCATAACCGGCTCTGTCGTATACACAAACACGAACACTTTTAGATAAAGTTTTTGCGATTTTGTACCAATTAGCAGATGAATCTGCTATGCCAACATCGATAAGTACTGTGGGTGACTTATCTCCAAAACAGTCGATATACATTACATGCATGCCAAGATGTATGAACTTTCCTGGAGGCTTAAATGGTTTATTTTCATTGGCTGATGCGAAATTAGCATATAACAAAACAAGCCAGCAAGAAAAGTAAACAATCTTTTTAATTGTTATCATTAGAACGTATCTCTTATTTATAGCGTTGTTGGTTTACGTTCTGTTTCTATAACTTTTCTCAATGCTTGTTCCATTATTGATCGTGCGTGACCTGTCAAATTACCTAGCAATACATGTATGTCAGCATCTTTTTTGAATCGGCTAGCACACTCCATGCTGTATATTTCAAATTGAATCAGTTTTAGGATCATACTTGAAAGGTGCTGCGGACATTCACATTTTATCGTAGCTGAAGCTGAAGATAGCTTGATCAATTCGTTATTAGTATAAGTTCTTAGTGGTGCTTTACTTTCTAAGTCAAAACCAAGTTCGTCATTATTAGAAATGTTTTCTTGTTGTATCAAATTACTTATTTCTGTTTTAAGGTGATCCATCGTTATAGGTGCTTGTATATAAGTGAAATCAGTCTTTTTTAATAATTTCATTGCAGCACTATTAGTGAATCCGTATATCAGCATTAGTCGTTTTGCACCAGAAGATTTGAACAAATCGCTTATTTGTTGAATTTGATCCCCTTGAATTGCTGGACGTTCGAGGATTAACACGTCTATTGCATTATCTTTATTCCTTTCATTGAAGTCAGTTTCATTACGATATAGTCCAGTAAAACAAAAAGATGAATCAATCATGTTAAAGTGTTCTAGTTGTAGTGATAAGACCTCTCCAATCACAGCTACGTATACAGTTTTTGATGTATGATTAGGCTGTGTACGTATTGTATTTTGGTCATGCATTTCTAAACGTTCGATCAAATCTTCATTCTCAAGTGGTGCGATACTTCCGATAGAATGCCCCCTATCCACCAACATCTTCAGCAATGTGAGTCTGTTGATGTCATCATTTTGGTATTGGCGATCTGAATTGTTCGTTCGAATTGGCTCTACAACATTGTAACGCCTTTCCCAGATGCGTAATGTGTCGATTGGTATGTTTGTTATACGGGAGACTGCACCTATTTTGAAGGTGGTATTCATAGATGTATGCATATTTATCAACTTGTTAATTTATTTAAATCTAGGATAGACAAAGACTGGACAAATGTCGACAAGTGTTAGAAATATTAATTCTTATTATTATGATTTATTTTCTAAATGTCTGTAATATATAATAAATTATAAAAAATAATGATCAGGACAGATTTTAGTTTATTATTAAACGCAAGCATAAAGACACAATTGTCTAGGTCAATACATTTGAAATCTGTTGTAATGAGCTTTTTATAACTTTCTAAATTCATGGATTAATTTTTAATCTTTTATTATTGATTGTAAAATTAATCTTTTAGCTGACGAGATTATTGGGATAGCCTATCAGTATCGATGGGTTCAAATTGATGGTTCAATAACAGGTACTGAGGTTCCTTAAAATGAGTAAAACGATGAATCTGGAAGAGATAATTAAATCACGTCGAACAATTCACGATTTTATTCCTGAACAGATTCCAGACGTCTCAATAATTAAAGATTCTATGGCAACAGCCTGTTGGGCCCCAAATCATCATTGTTCGGAACCGTGGCATTTTTATATATTAGGACAGGAAACTGTTAGTAGTATTTGTGAGCTGAATAGGAAAATGCTAACAGAAACAAAGGGAATAGAGGTCGCAGAAAGCAAGTACAAACGCTGGCGGGATATACCAGGTTGGCTACTTATTACCTGTCAAAAATCGAATAACGAGCTACTTTTCCAGGAAGATTATGCTGCCTGTTGTTGTGTAATCCAAAACATGATGCTTTGTCTCTGGGACAAGGGCATAGGCACAAAATGGTCGACAGGACCGGTGACTCGTATGGATCAATTCTATGATTTAGTCTGGGTAAATAAAGCACTGGAAAAGGTTGTTGGATTAATTTGGTATGGCTACCCAACTGACGTACCACAAACTATCAGAAAACCTTTACAACAGGTTTTGACTGAGTTGCCTTAGATTAATAAAGAGAAGCGGCATACTTCATATGTCGCTTCACCTTCTCTGGGAAGTTATATCATCATGAGCATCGTTATAAATAAACCAATTCCATTTAATGGCGGTATACAATTATCACCACACAAGACAATTCCTTTGGAACAGCCGCTAAAAAAAGCGCAGTTACCTAGTTTAATTAAAATTCCCCTAAACCAAAATTTCGAGCCACATTCATCACCCACTATTAATATTGGAGATCGAGTTTTAAAAGGTCAAGTAATTGCGGATGTGGAGGGAGTAGTAAGCAAGTCAGTACATGCCACTACCTCGGGTATCATAAAAGAAATAGCTGAGCATCTCATACCAAATTCGTCTCTAGTGAAGTCAATATGTATTGTGATTGCAGTTGATGGTAATGATCAATGGATTGAAAATAGAGAACCGATTATTGATTTTTATAAATTGAGTCGGAATAAAATACAACAAAAAATACTTAAAGCAGGAGTCATTGATTCAGACTTTAATTTGGATATTAACTCATTGGTTTTAAATGCAACAGAGTGTGAGCCCTACATTAGTTGTGATGAAATATTGATGCAATATTATGCAAAAGAAATCATCACTGGTGCAGAAATACTCATGTACGCTTTGCAATTGGATGAATGTGTTATCACTATACAAAATAATAAAACGGTAGCGATCAATGCACTGCAAGAAGCATTGGAAATTAACACAAAAATCAACATTAAATTAAAATTGGTATCTAGTCTTTACATGGCTGGTGGAGAAAAAAAACTCATCAAGTCAATGACAGGTGTTGAATTAGCTGCAAAATACTTACTAGTTGATGTAGGTACTATTTCTTATAATGTAAGTACTGCTGTCGCAGTCAAAAAAGCAATCATTGATGATGAGCCATTAATTAGTCGCATTGTGACAATAACGGGTCCCGGAATAGATCAACCTCGAAATCTTGAAGTTTTACTAGGGACATCCATTAGCGATGTTATTGAACAATGCGGTGGTTATAATGATCAACATGAATACTTAGTCATGGGCGGTCCGATTATGGGGATTCGACTATTTGATGATGATGTCCCTGTTATTAAAACCACAAGTTGTTTATTGGCCGCTAATTCGCAATTGGATGAATCAAAAATTAGAGAATTATCTTGTATATGCTGCAAAGAATGTGCTTCAGTGTGTTTTATAAAACAACAACCTCTACAACCATATATGTACAGTAAAAAAAGCAGTTTTCTTCGGTTATTAAGTTATCATCTGTTTGATTGTATAGATTGCGGTTGTTGTTCTTATGTTTGTCCAAGTCACTTTGATTTAGTCGATGAGTATCGACAAACAAAAAATCGCATTTGGGATGAGAGAAGAAATAGATTGAAAGCAAATCAAAACAAACGACGTTATCTCAATAAGCAAGAAAGAATGGAAAAGCAGCGACTAGACAAACATAATAAGCACTCAATTATGAATGCTGAATCAGCACTCAAGAAGAGAAAGGATGAAATTAAAAAGGCTGTCAACCGGGTTAAGATAAAACGTAAAATCAAGAATAGTTAATTACTAGTAAAAAATTTTTGTCTATAAGAAACTAAGAAAGTTTTGGTCGAGCCGACAGGTTTTACATCAATATCAAAAACAAGAGTTTCTTCATTTCCCACTGAAAGTTCACCGATGTAATAAATTGCAACAGAGTCGATTTCTCTTACCTCTCTTAATTCAATACTCTTCAATTGACTGCTCAAGTTTTTGGCTATAACGCTAATCGAAGCAGCAACAGGTACCTCCATCTGTTTTTGTCTTTCACGGACCGATACATTGAGCATGCCCTGGTTCTTGCTGCGAGATATCTTGTATCCACGAGCAATTTCAGATGGTAATTGATCTGTAGTCAAAGCATTAATATGTATAATATAGTTGCCGAACTCTTTATCGTGTTCATCGGCTCCATACAATATCCTACTTGAGTTAGTAGCATTCATTCTATTTTGCCGTTCACAGGCACTAATGAAAAACAAAGGTATCAAAAAGAGTGGCAAGATTATTATTCTATTAGTACTCATGATTTTTTTCCACATTCAATATCGGAATACAGTTAAATGACTATACTATTGTGTACCCTTAGAGTCATAATAAGAAGCGAAGTTCTAAATAATCAACGGTTTATAATTATATTTTTTGTTGAAGAATCTTTTATTGGATGTAAACTTACCATATTATAATTTGGAGTTTTTTGAAATGAAGGTTATTGCGATGAGAGGCTTTTATGTAGAATCTGGAGTAAAGATTCGTAAAGGTGATGTTGTAGATCTTCCTGAGAAAGAGGCGAATTATCTAATCGACTTTAAAGCTGCACGAGAAGCAACAAAAGAAGATGAAGAAAAGTTTCTTAATAGCGATCAAGCGGTTAGTTTTTGTGGTGGCATTTTACATATGGGTATTCGCAAGGCTGATAGAGTTGATTTAGTTGATGAAAAAATGGATAAAAGGCTCAATATAAAAGATTAAGTTCGTATATTGATATAAACCATACTTCAGTGTAGAAATTAAGTTAGCAAATCAATTTCATTAATTTTGATTGAATGTGTGATTTTGTTAAAGCGACTATAAAAATTTACATGTCGCCACGTGGTAAGGCTACTTTCTCTTTCATAGTCAATGTAATTCTCAATAAATAGGATTTTTGAATTGAACTTTCTTTTTGGAAAATTTCTATATTTTAAAGACGAAACTTAACATATTTCTCAATAGACGTTTAATCAATCTGTTGAGAAAGAATAAATAGCATTAAATTTTCCTACAGAGATCTAAATCAATTATTAATATTTATTGAACTTCTGCATCCTTACTCTATTAAGCGATATTTATAATAGTTCAGTCTAATGGAATTCTAAAATTGAATATAAAATCTGTAGAATTCTAAAATAAATGGAGAATTTTATATCTTAAAGAAAGATAATTATAAGCAAGGAGCCCTTTTTTTATGAAATCGCTGCGTCTCATTTTTGGAGATCAACTCTCGCAAGATATTTCAAGTCTAAAAGATTGTGATAAATCTAGCGATTTCGTTATGCTGTGTGAATTGATGGAAGAAGCGACATACGTCAAACATCACAAAAAAAAGATTGCGTTTTTATTTTCGGCAATGCGACATTTCGCCAAAGAATTAGAAGCGGAAGGTCATCACGTCAGATATATAAAGTTAGAAGATAGGCATAACACATGTTCCTTTGGCGGGGAGATCGAGCGTGCGATAAAAACGCATGTAATCGATAAAATTATCGTCACATGTCCTGGTGAATATCGTATCTGGCAAGATGTGCAGTCTTGGGAAAAAAGATTTGGCATTCCAGTTGAAATGCGATCAGATACTCGCTTTTTATGCGATCTTGATGAATTTTCAACTTGGGCTGAAGGCAGAAAGCAACTACGTATGGAATATTTTTATAGAGAAATGCGTAAGAAATACTCTATCCTGATGAATGGTGATGAACCGGAGGGAGGGAAATGGAATTATGATACTGAAAATCGAAAATCACTAAAAAACGAAGTTTTTATCCCCAAAACATATCACGCACGTGCTGACAACATAACACAGGATGTTATGCGTTTAGTGGCGGAACGATTTAGTGAACATTTCGGTGAACTTGAGCCTTTTCATTTTGCTGTTACGCGGGAGCAAGCATTGGCAGCGCTTCAACAGTTTATTGATCAACGACTATCACAATTTGGTGATTATCAAGATGCTATGATCGAGAATGAACCATGGATGTATCATTCACATATCAGTTTTTATTTGAACTGTGGTTTGTTGCTACCCCTGGAATGTGTGGAAGCTGCCGAGCAAGCTTATCATGAAAAAAAAGCGTCTCTTAATGCTGTGGAAGGGTTTATTCGTCAGATAATCGGCTGGCGAGAATATATGCGTGGTATCTACTGGCTCAAAATGCCCGATTACGCTAAACAAAATTTCTTTGATGCAAATAGAAAGCTACCAGATTTTTATTGGACGGCAAAAACGGACATGAACTGTCTGCATAATTGTATAAAAGAAACGAGCAAGAACGCTTACGCGCATCATATTCAACGTCTTATGGTGTTAGGTAATTTCGCACTTATTAGTGGCATTGATCCGACACATGTTAATGAATGGTTTCTAATTGTCTATGCCGATGCCTATGAATGGGTCGAACTCCCAAATGTCTCTGGCATGATCCTTTTTGCAGATGGTGGCTACTTAGCAAGCAAACCTTATGCTTCCGGTGGAAATTATATTAATAAAATGTCGGACTATTGTAAAAAGTGTAAGTATAAAGTAAGTAAGAAGAATGGTATTGATGCATGTCCATTCAATTATCTCTATTGGAATTTTCTTGCTCGTAACCGTGATAAACTTGCATCTAATCATCGTGTCGGCATGATGTATAAAACTTATGATCGCATGGGTGATGAAAAAAAATTAGCAATTGAACAAGATAGTAAACGATTTTTAATTTCACTATATGATCAAAAAAGCTAATTTCCCTTCTAAAGTATGTCTTTCTTGTGGTCGTCCGTTTGTCTGGCGTAAAAAATGGGAAAAGATTTGGAGCGAAGTAAAATATTGTTCAAAAAGGTGTCAAAAAAATAAAGTAAATAAAAAATTATCATGATAACAGTATTCTATGATGGCAAATGTAGCTTATGCTCTAAGGAAATTAATTATTACCAAAGGATTGCGCCGGACTGTGTGTTTGAGTGGCAGGATATAGCAACATCAGTCGATGTTTTGAAGAAGTATGGCATCAGTATCTCTGAAAGTCTGAGATTGCTTCATGCTGTAGACGAAAATGGCAAACTTCATGTTGGTGTGGATGCATTCATATTAATCTGGAAACAACTACAGTATTGGAGAGTTCTAGCATACGTAACTTCTTTACCGGCTATTCGGCAAATTGCAAGTATCATCTATCGAGTATTTGCAGATTGGCGTTTTAAACGCCTTAAGCATTGCCAGATAGCTGCAAAACAGGAATAAAAAAATGATGTTTATTTGCTATTTTACTAGAGTTCTTATCGATTTTGAAGATTTAGATAATAAAAATATAAGAATGCTAAAATTAGCAAGCAGTGAGGTTGGAGAATGATGAAGAGAAAATGGATAATTATTTTATCGATTGTTTCAATAGTTTTATTAGCTTGTCTAATGATGGGGCCTTTAATGAGCAATGTGGAACAACCAAATTATCAAGTAATAAAATCAGAGCAGGATTTTGATATAAGAGAATATGTCCCCATGATCACCGCTGGAGTTAACGTGCAAGGTGAGCGTGATGAGGCAATTAGTGAAGGCTTCAGGATATTAGCGGACTACATCTTTGGTAATAATACTATTCAACAAAAAACTGCGATGACTGCTTCAGCAAAGCAAGCAAATAAAGAAAAAATCGCTATGACAGCACCGGTAAAACAACAATTACAAAATGGAATTTGGAAGGTCAGCTTCGTAATGCCAGCGAAGTATCAAATGCATACACTCCCTAAACCTAATAATACCATTGTAATAATTAATCGAATTCTAAAAAAACGATATGTTGTTATTCAATTTTCTGGACTGAATTCCAATGAAAATATTGAGCACCATGAAAAACTATTGATGCAGTATATAAAAAAAGAAAATATTAAAACAGTAGGTTTAGCAACATATGCTTTTTATAATCCACCATGGACGCTGCCTTTCATGAGACGAAATGAAATCATGTTTGAAATTGAGAGAATATCTGAAAATTAATTTCGAAACTTTCATGAAAAGATTACTTTCATCCAAAAATTATTTTATAAAAGGATATGAATACGATGTTTAAAAAAATAATCTTTATATTCTTATCAATCTACTCATTTACTGGCTACACACAAGATAAAAAAGAATATGGATGTGCTTTCGAGCAAGGGTATCAGTTAATAAGTGGAGATAATATCAGTACGTTTCATGGCGGAAGACTACTAGTTACTATTCAAAATGAAAAGACTTCTTTATTCACTGATGATCAAGGTTTTGGAGAACACGTTCTTGATAATTATAAATCTGCTCCAGACATGATCTCATCATTAAAACTGTCTGAGGAAAGTTATATGCATTTTTTTTTGAATTTAAAAGATCAACGTTTTATTCTTACCTCAACAGTTGCAACTTCTTATTCTTCAATGGTCCAGGGAGAATGCGTAGGTCTTTAAGTTGAATTAATCAGAGCATGGTGAAGTAAAATCACATAAGCTGCTGATATTTAGTTATTTGATTACTCGATTGCTTACCGCATTATTGAAAATTATGAAACCATAAAAGAGTAAGAATAAGTCTCTTTAAGATTCTAATCCAAAATCATAATTTTTTGCCATTTGAACCAATGCTCTTCGAACTGCATTTACTGTAGTCACTGGTTCTACAAATTTTATGCGATGTATTTTGGAACCAACCCGAAGATTAAAACCCTCACTATCGATACCAACCATTTCGGGAAGCTGTGGCATTCTATAATATATATTATAAATATCGCAATAATGTCTAATCGTATCAATATGGTCTATATTCATATGGTTTAACATTCCCTGCTCTTCTTCAAAAATAAATGGATTAGCTAACTGAAAATTATTTTTTTCAATCCAATAAACTTGGCCAAAACCTTTAATAAATCGAATACGTACAGGTTTAACCACATAAAAATTAAAGTCATGTGTTTTATGATAATCACGAGATTGTGGAAAATAATTATAATATCTCTCAGCGCTATCATTATCATTTTTCTCTACTAATTCAGCGTCTCCAAGGAAAGTAACTCGGCCAACCGTTTGTGAGTCATCGGCATTACCTTCTATAACTAATAAAGAAACTTTCGTGTTAGAAATAATATTTTTAGTATGTTGTGCAATCTTGCTGATCAAGATGATCGGCAAGCCTACTTTATTGAGACAATAAGGAACAATAGAACCAAAAGGATAGCCGCTCACATCGATAGAATGGGTACTTAGAACAGCCTGATACTCAGATAAAAAAATATTTCTAGCATCTATTGATATTTGTGTTTTATTCATTTATTAAATGTTTACTTATTGAGATTATTTGATATTAATATACAAATTTTAGTACTGTTTTTTTACAGTTTAATTTTATAGTTACGACATTTAAATATAGAAAAACTAGCCAAGTTAGACTCCAAAATTAGAATGCTGTTGAACAATAAATCAATTTTAATCAATATCGATAAAAGTTAGTGATATTTGGGTTAAATTACTCTTCCTAACATAAGACTAGTCTTCATACACTCATCTGACTTTAAATCTCTACGGTATAATTTTTTTCCTGATATGTTTTCAGTATCAATATACCCCCATTTGCGTTTATATATTTTTAATTTTAGATGCTATAATATTTTTATTATTAACAAAGACTTGCATAAATAAATCTATATAGCTATAACTCCTATGCAGATTATGCGAACAAATATATATGGAAAGGACTGATATATCTTAGTGACAAATTTGAACTGCTAATATGAATCTAATTCTATGTACCTATTCATGTAATTGAGAGCTAATCGGTAGAATTAGATATTAGAATTGATGCGTATAATAAATTATATTTTTTATGAACGGAAAACAGCCTATCTATCTTGATACTTCATCAACTTGAAGTCATATATTGCTAATATCGTTTCATGAAATAATCAATAAAAGGTGATTAATATGCACTATGCAATATCTACAACTTGGGGCCCAACGGATACCACTCGAGCATCCTTGCCTTTTATTTTTGCGGCGTCTGCCTTGCAGGCGGGGGATACGATAATGATCATGTTGTTTCATGATGCCGTTACAGTTGCGATAAAGGGAGCGCATCTTAAAATGGTGCCTTTTGGTCCGCCGCAAAAGTTTGAAGAAGTGTTTTCTAATTCAAATGCTGAACTAATTGTCTGTAAACCCTGTATTGAAGTACGGGGTATCACAAAAAGTATGCTATTAGACGAATGCATCATTGGCGGCATGAATGATTTTCACGAACATGTTTCACGGTCCGACTGTAAAGCACTCTGTTTCTAGAAATCAATCAGGCAAAAATAGCGATAGATTTTCCCTGCTAATAAAATATCAAAAAAAGTAATTAATGCCTTTCACAGGAAATTAGAAACATGACTCAATGAACCTGCGCCTGTATTCAGCAAAGTTTAGCGGGAGAGTTCTTCCTCGTTATTGGAATCTGTCTCTGTAGATTTCTGTTTCTGTTGCTGGTTAGGTTCACCGTAACGAAACTCTAAAAACGTCAGCACGAGACCTATGATCATTAATATGAACACACAAATAGCATAAATGATCAAATTGTCAGCGATCATGATTGCATTCCCCTAGAATTCAGGCTTGACAATTTGAAGTAAATACCGAAGGCAAGGATGGAAGGTACCCATATCGCAGTGAATAGTCCTGCCATTAATTCACCCTCAAACCAGAGGAGCCCTGAAACAGCGAAGGACACCGCAACTGCGAGTAAAATGAAAACATCAGATAGTTTGAACATATTAATCTCCTTACTTTACAATTTATATTTTTCCGGATAAGGGCCCGGATAAACCCCTTTAATCCCTATGGAATCCGATAGCGGCTATCAACAGCCCGGCGATCGTGATTCCTGCTGGAATACGAAGTCCAACGAGACCGAATATATCAATCATGGACGGTACTAGGTCTGTAAATCCGAGTGGCACCCACAAAAAGAATGGGATAGAGATAATCACTCCAACCCAACCAACTACGTGTAGTAGACCTTTGCTACCTTTTTGTTCGTTAGATAGTAATATTTTTTTTTGGTCGTTTGCGGTCACTGTTTTATTTTCCATTTTCTCAAAGATAATTGGCAATTAACGGGTAATTATATATTTTTCCAGTTGACCTAAAGCTAGCATCTTGTGAAATTCATGAGCTCTCTTACGTAATTTATCATATGACGTTAGTAATTTACTAATGGTTCACATTTTTTTTTGGTATCTGATAATAATTTTTGGACCTCTCGGCTTCTAATAATCAATATCAATCTATTAATGATTATTGTATGAGTTTCTCAACCACTAGGGCAATGATACCAGCAAATGCCAAAAAGCTTAAAACTTTCCAAGTTCTTAGAGAACGTTCTATTGATGTTATACGATCCTCTAGTGATACAGGTTTGTTATTGCTAGAACGTTTGCCACCATCACCATTTACAGGAATAACATTTTCAGCTTGAGGGCCTTTTTCTGAATCCTTGATGATAAATTTGACGGCTAAACCTCGGCGGATAGGGCCATCACCTTTCCATTCACTCCTGTGAAAAAAATAATCTTCGTCGTTTTTATCGTCATTAATAAAACCGAAACCTTTCCGAAAATCGTAACGTTTAATAATGCCTTTGGCCATTTTTGTGTCCTGCTCAATATTTATTGATCTGATGTTAGATTCTAGTTCGAACTCGAAGTGATTGCCAATAAAAGCGCTAATGTATATTAGCCTCTTACTTGATTTATGATTCTTAAAATAGATTGAAAATCAAATGCAGTATTTATGTTTTATGAAGTATTAATGACAGCTGGCATATGTATGTCATAGGTTTTCAAGATAATTAGAATAAAATTAAGAATATGCTTCATTAGACGAAGCGTCTTGTAGCCCCGAATTGTTTTTCAAAGTGGTTTTTTATGATCAAAGCTAATATTACAGTAGTCACTTGGTTGATAGAACATTTCTTGAATGAATAGCATATGCTCTGAGATATATACCCTAACATAGGAATTATTATATTTGGTGTATTTTAGATAGTTTTCTAGTCCTGTGTAGCCGTAGTGACGGATATCATGAATGGTATAGAAAGGTTATAAAAGAAAGACAAAGTAGAGTTCTGTAAGATAAAAAACATGTTTTAGACTTACAGAAAAGATGAGATTAAATATACTTGTTTTGGTTATATATTACATTTTTCCTCCTTATAATGAGAAATTAACTTTCTTATTGTTACTTCCATTTGGAATTGTCTTGGGTCTTTTGTGGATATTTCTAAGAGAAATATAATACGGAACATGAAAAATATTTACTGTCCATAAACTACACGGTAATATTGTTATAAATTATATATGAACTCTATTCGTCTTTAAATTGGGTGGTTAATTTATAGGTAAAAAATAGTGCCTCTTATTTTTTTTATCTATAACAATCAATCTAGGAGTATATGTCTATGTTAGTCGCATTTTATGCATCATTTTTGGCAATTTGGGTGGTGATATTATCCATTAGAGTTATTGCTTTAAGAGGCAGTCCAGCCTTCAAATGGTTTTCTTTTGGGAATAATAACGAAGAAGGCCTTCAAAGAGCGATCCGAGCCCAAGGAAATCTTACTGAATATCTGCCTATATTTCTTATAATTATGCTATTAGCTGAAACTAATGGATTACAAGCCAACTTTTTACACTATTACGGTTCAGCTTTTTTAATTGGACGATTAATTCATGGGGTTTCTTTTGGTTTCATGAAAGAGATGCTATTTTTGAGAGTCTTAGGGACAGTCCTCACTCTGCTTCCTTTACTTGGATTATCCATTTATGTATTTATTAACTGTTTTTCATGATATCTGATGAGTTATCAGAAATTGAAAACTTTACAGATGAATAAGGAAGATGATCTCAAATAATAAGTTTCTTAAAGAGTTAATTAGGGACTCAAATTAGACTGTCGCAGATATTGATAGTCATATCAAATGCGGATTGCCTAGAGGATTTTTTCACCCTCTACTGGTTTTTCAAGCTATGTAATCGTACTGGTGTAACCAACGTTATGATACGCAGTTGCCGCATCCGAGAGTTATCTACAAAAACCACTAAATGTCATTAGGAGTGTGCATAGTAGAATTAAACATTTCATATTATTAATTATGTTTCCTCATCCACAAACCTAGATTGTACTGTGCACTTGCATGACCTTGCTTTGCCGCTTTGGTCCACCACTTAATGGCTTCTTTATAATCTTGAGGAGCTCCGTCTCCTTTTTTATACATCAGACCTAGATTGTACTGTGCACTTGCATGACCTTGCTCTGCTGCTTTGGTGAACCACTTAATGGCTTCTTTATAATCTTGAGAAGTGCCCTCTCCCTTTTTACACATTAGACCTAGATTGTACTGCGCCTCTGCAAGACCTTCCTCTGCTAGTTTTTCACATATAGTAAAGGCAGTAGTATAATCACCACGTTGATATGCAGTTGCTGCATCCGACAGTTCATTTGCAAAACTACTGAAAGTTATTAGGAGTATGCATAGTAAAAGTAAGTGTTTCATATTAGTCATTATTATTTATATTTTGGAATACTATTAATACTACTCTTTATTTGATGCGTTTGAGGACTAGTTTTAACCGCAATGGTTAACTTATCTTTCGTGTAGCTCAATAGTTGTGTCCGGAGCACCTTCCATCATAGTACCAAACTATTCGATAGTCATCGTAGGGAATACCAGCATCTGTTTCGCAGTTAGGAAATACCAGTATCTGTTTTGCAGTATTGCTAAGCTTCGTTTGTTCCTCTAATTGACGATCCTCTGGAGGCCTCATCGCGTTTGTGACTGTCTCCTTGTCATCTCCAGGATTTATTAGCATAGTTTTTTTAGCTAATGTGCCAAAGCAGCCAGATAATAATAAAATCAAAATATAAAATATTATTCTTTGAATATTTTCGTGGTTCATACTTGCCTCCTGATATGGCACATGATTTTATTAGAGAATAAGGATGTACATATAATAAAAGCATCTATTTTAATACTTCTCCATCCACTCTTTAGCTAACTGCTGTGCTTCTAATATTTTTTCTGAAGTCATTTCTTTTGCGACTATATCTCTATTGCCTTTTGCATATTTATATCCATTTACTACTGCAATATTCCAAAGCATGTATGCCATGACATTATCTTGAGGAGTGCCGTCTCCATTGCGATACATCAAACCTAGATTGTACTGCGCATCTGCATTACCATGCTCTGCTGATTTGGTGAACCACTTAATGGCCTGTTTATAATCTTGAGGAGTGCCTTCTCCGTTTTTATAGATCCAACCTAGATTGAGCTGCGCATCTCCATCACCTTGCTCTGCAGCTTTGGTATACCACTTAATAGCTGCTTTATAATCTTGAGGAGTGCCTTTCCCAACATCATACAGAAGACCTAGACTGACCTGCGCCGTTGCATCACCTTGCTCTGCTGCTTTGGTATACAATGTTATCGCAGTAGTATAATCACCACGCTCATACGCATCATTTGCATCCGATAGTTCATCTGCAAAACTATTGAAAGATATTAAGAGTATGCAGAGTAAAAGTAAGCGTTTCATATTAGTCATCATTATTTATATTTTGGACTACTTTTAATACTTCTCCATCCACTCTTTAGCTAACTGCTGTGCTTCTAATATTTTTTCTGAAGCCATCTTTTTTGCGACTATATCCATATTAGTTTTTGCACCTTCATGTCCATTCGCTGCTGCAATATTCCAAAGCATGTATGCCATGACATGATCTTGAGGAGTACCATATCCATTGGCATACATATAACCTAGATTGTACTGCGCATCGGCATCACCTTGCTCTGCTGATTTGGTATACCACTTAATAGCTGCTTTATAATCTTGAGGAGTACCGAATCCGTTATCATACATCGCACCTATATTGTTCTGCGCTTTTGCATGACCTTGCTCTGCTGATTTGGTATACCACTTAATAGCTGCTTTATAATCTTGAGGAGTGCCTTCTCCTTTGCGATACATATTACCCAGATTGGACTGCGCCTTTGCATGACCTTGCTCTGCTGATTTCGTATACCACTTAATAGCTGCTTTATAATTTTGAGGAGTACCGTCTCCTTTGTCATACATCAAACCTAGATTGTACTGCGCCTTTGCATCACCTTGCTCTGCTAGTTTTTCAATTAGGGTGAAGGCAGGAGAATAATCACCGCGTTCATACGCATCTGCATCAGGCTGGATAGCTGCAAAACTATTGAAAGATATTAGGAGTGTGCACAGTAAAATTAAGTGTTTCATATTAGTCATTATGATTTATATTATAGATTACTCTTAATACTACTCTTTATTTGATGCGATTAATGCAGGAAGCTTCGGTTTATCAGCTTGGTATCTTGCGAGGATTAACTATTGATCAGGTTTGTTCCAACTGAAGACTTTCCCAACTTGAAATACAACTCTTCCTCCTCTTTTGTAATGCCATATTACCAATATGCCTCCATCTATTTTCTGAGGTTCACCAAGTATCTTTCGCACAGCACTTGGTTTTATGCCAATGGCTAACTGCTCCCAATTAGCTATAGATTTCCAACCACCATCAGTGACTACAGGTTTTTTTTATTTACATCCACTAGTTCATCTGCGAAACTATTGAAGGATATTAGGAGTGCGCACAGTAAAATTAAGTGTTTCATATTAATTACCATTTATAAATTTGGTTCGATCTTAACATCTATTTAAGGAGGTGCGCCGAACCTATTTTCACCATTATCACTTCTTTTGCACATCCAATATAACAAAGGTATTAATCCTACTATTGTGAGTGAAATAAGTAACCACCATCCAGACCTACTTACATCATGTAGTCTTCTACAAGCAACGGATAATGAAGGAATGACTGTTCCCAAACCAAAGATTACTGATAATATTCCTTGTCCTGTAGTATAAAAAAATGCTTCTAATAAACTTAGAAGAAGATCTACAGTAAATAAGAATAAACAAAAATACCAATATTCCGATCTAACAGACCTACCTGAAAATTGAAAATATTTATAAAAACCATTATGTACTGATTCGAAAAATGTCATTGTGTTATATCTTATTGAATCTTATTGGTATCAGTCAAAATTTCAGAGATACCATCTTTGTAAGAGTTTCCAAAATCTGGATGATCAATTTAATACTTCTCCATCTACTCTTTAGCTAACTGTTGTGCTTGTTCATTCTGATTTGGAGTCATCGACAACTGATACAATTATTCCTATCTTTACTAATATAGTCATTACTAGACTTCTCCCCAGTTCATTACTATCTAGCTCAAGAATAACCTAGTTTAGATGGCACGGAAAAGGACTACCGAAATTGAATGTGCGGATTTATAATATATAAGTTTTTATGACATCCACGATTAATTATGCCTCCTCATCCACGCTTTAGCTAACTGTTGTGCTTCTAGGATTTTTTCTGAAGTCATCATGTCTGCCACTATATCCCTACCTTTTTTTGCTTTTTCATCTCCACCTCTTGCTGCAATATTAAAAAACATATGTGCCATGACATTATCTCGAGGAATGCCTAGTCCCGTGCGATACATCACACCTAGATTGAACTGCGCACTTGCATTACCTTGCACTGCTGATTTGGCATACCACTTAAAGGCTTCTTTATAATCTTGAGGAATGCCTTCTCCTTTGCGGTACATATTACCTAGATTGTACTGCGCATCTGCAAGACCTTGCTCTGCTGCTTTGGTGTACCACTTGATAGCTGTTTTATAATCTTGAGGAGCGCCTTCTCCATTGAAGTAACTATTACCTAGATTGAACTGCGCACTTGCATTACCTTGCACTGCTGATTTGGCATACCACTTAAAGGCTTCTTTATAATCTTGAGGAGTGCCTTGTCCCTTTTTATACATCCCACCTAGGTTGAACTGCGCAGCTGCATTACCTTGCACTGCTGATTTGGCGTACCACTTAAAGGCTACTTTATAATCTTGAGGAGTATCTTTCCCATTTTCATACAGCGCACCTAAAAAAAGTTGCGCATCTGCATCACCTTGTTCTGCAGCTTTGATCCACCACTTAAAAGCTGCTTTATAATTTTGAGGAGTGCCTTTTCCTTGATAATACATCTTACCTAGATGGAACTGTGCATCTGACTCACCTTGCTCTGCTGCTTTAGTATACCACTTAAAAGCTGCTTTAAAATCTCGAGCAGTACCTTTTCCATTTTTATACATCGAACCTAATAGAAACTGCGCACTTGCATAACCTTGCTCTGCTAGTTCCTTACTTAGAGTCAACGCAGTTTTATAATCACCACGCTCATATGCAGCTGCCGCATCTAAAAAGTCATTCGCAAAACTATTGAAAGATATTAAGAGTGTGTAGAGTAAAAGTAAGCGTTTCATATTAGTCATCATTATTTATATTTTGGACTACTCTTTATTTGATGCGTTTGATGCAGGAAACTTCGGTTCCCAACTTAGTCTTTGGGGAAATAATCTACAATGACTTTCAAAAAAAATCATACAACCAACATTTGTCTTTGGTGGGTGATTAAACATCAAAACTACAGTCTTCTTCTGGGAATGTAACACAACTCAGTACATATCCTTGGGCTTTCTCCTCTTCTGTCAGACCTTCGTTAGTTTCAGATCGACACTTTCCTGTTAGTACTTTGACTTTACATTCACCGCAGCTGCCTGATCGACAAGAATAGTCCACATCGACTTCATGCGCCTCGGCAAAATCTAGCAACGTCATCTTTCCATCAGTACTAACGATCTTTCCGGTACTGGCAAAGTCTACTTTGATATCGCCCGCGACAGCCTCAGTTTCATCAGAGCCAGCGTTGCTTCGTGCGCCACCAAAACTTTCGAGATGAAGGTTGGTCTGGTCAAACCCTAGCTCAAGAATCATTTCTTTTGCGGCGTCCATGAAGCCTGCTGGACCACATATATAAATCGTCCTATCATGAATATCTGGGGCCAGTTCCATTAACATCTCTTTATTTACACGGCCCTTGTAACCATCCCAATGTTCGGTTTCTCGGGAGCTTGTAATCATGACGGGTGAAAACGTCCGGTAGCGGCTTGTTAACAACTGTATCTCTTTGTCGAAGATGATATCGTTTGGTCCACGAACCGAGTTGAAGAAGCGCATATCAACATCGGCAGCAACGTCTGACAGCCAGCGGCTCATGGACATCATTGGCGTGACACCGCTACCTGCGCCGAGGAATAACAATTTTTTAGCGATGGCACCTGGCTGTAAACAGAACTTACCTTTGGGGCCGGCGATGTTGACACGGTCGCCAACGTTGAGATTGTCAGGTAGCCAATTCGATACCAATCCACCAGGTACGCGCTTTACGGTAACTTCTAGAATGAACGGGCGTGTCGGTGTTGATGAGATTGTGTAAGAGCGCAATACCTTTTTGCCGTTAATATTAAGAATGAAGGTGCAGTACTGTCCGGGCTGGTACTCAAACCGGCATAACGGGTCGCCTTGGAAACGGAACGTAAACACGTCGTGGGTTTCCGCAATGATGTCTGCAACATAAAGTGCTGTGCTTTCTCCATTCCAGACCGGAAGGTCCGCTGTTGTGTCAAGCGCGCGAGTATCGGGTGCTTGACTTTGGATTTTTTGTAGCAGTACTTCGCTAGACTTAACCGAAGTCTGTGCCGAGTACTGACAGCGACCTAATCGAGAGGTAATGTCGTTGATATAGTGACCACGCTGCATCTGGCCACGCGATTTGTGAAAACTCACATATAAATTGTCGCCTTTGACTCTGTCGTTGACCTCAACCGGTAGTGTTAAAATATCTTCATGATGAATATTGCTAAGCTGTGCTAGATCTCCGGTTTTAAGACCATACTTCTGTGCGAGTAGGGGTGACATGTGGATTGGGTTTTCATCTGGCATATCAACAATCGGCGTTGCCTTGCCAGAATTAAATGTCGATGTTGCGTAGCGGATCTGTTTTTTGTCTTGAGACAATGGCGATCGACCTGAGTTCAGAACGATGCCGTGAGGGTAGGTTAGGTCGGTCTCATCGGGGGTAAAGAACCTAAACGGACGCTCTTTGCCAAATATGTCCGCGAAGGGCGACTTGTCTGGCTTGTTATAGTCAAGCACAAATCGCGTTGTGCCAACGCCACCATAGGTGATCGCACCTTGCTCGATCATTTCTTGCCACTCAATAGGTTTGCCGTCAGCATCATCGAAGCTGCAGTAAAGAGGACCTGAACCCCCATGCAAATAGTCTTGTACACGCTGCCACAATTGTTCACGATTGACTTCACCATCGATTCGATCGAGCCCGCCGCCAAACCGCGACTCAATATATCCATTAGCAACGAATTCGTTTAGGTCGGAGTGCTGTTGTGCCTGTGTTGAATTACTGGCAAGTTTCTCTGCAATACGCCACATGACGTCATAGACGATTGTTGCATCCGATCGACAATGCTTAGGCGCTTTTTTGTGTGGCGCGGATAAAGACAGTTTCCATTCGCCATTTTGATAAAGTTTAGTGGTTGCAGGGTGCGGTGGTGAAGGAATGATTAACTCAGCGTGCTCAATACTATAGGGGTCTGGAACCGGGTCGATGACAACACTTACAACAGTGTCCTGCTCGAGCTTAGTTAACCAACGCTTACGCTCCATCATATTGGCTTCGAACTGTGTCCCAAGGAAGACAAAAAGCTCTTTTTTGTCATCTAAGTCAGAGTAATCAAGTGCAGTGCGTGGAATATCAGTGACAGACATATCGTAAGCATGTGCGGGTAAATCCATACGTGCTGCAGCTTCCGCTGCCATATCTATTGGAATCCTACCTAGAAAATACTTACGAGAGAGACCCTGTACTTCAGACTCTGCATTAATTTGGCCTGGAATACGCAAGGTACCGCCAGCCACGCTGCCGTCAGCATTGAGGCCGTATTTGCCGAGCATTGCAAACAGGTCGCCCCACAAACAATGAGCAACCACACCACTCGTTTGTGACAAACCGACTGATGGAATGTTGATGGGCACCGTTTCCGGCTTGGCTAGCTTGCGGGCAATAGACTTGATCGCTGTGAATAAACGTTCAACATACTTTTCTTCGGCGGCGATACGTTTTGCGACGCGCATTGGATCGAATCTAGGGTCGGCTGTTAATGACCGATAGCTATCGAAACTCTCAGTGTCAGAAAACGCACTAAGAAACGGTTGACTAATTGCTTCAGGGTAAACGTTGATGATTTCGTTCGCAACGGCAAGGGCAAGGTGAGGATCAGATGCAGATTTGATTAGTAATACTCTGTCTGCATCAACCCGCTTTGCTAGTTCAATGGCTGATTCACTCACCATCACTTCAATGATATAGGCGTCTAGTTCCTCTCGCTTCAAAATCGAGCGAAACACGGGGGGGTGGGTGATCTGTCCATTCCAACCGTTCATTAGGAACAATCTGTTGTCACCATGAACGCTTTGATCAACTGTAAGAAATGGTCCTTCTTGGCCTGTTAACATTTCGTTGTGAACAGCGCCTGCGTTTAGACAATGCTCGGCATTGCCTGTTAGGTTTCGTATACCTAAAAGACGAAAGACTTCCTGAATCGCAAAGATACTAAAATAATCCAATTGACCGCAAGCATACATGAGCGTACGCCCAAGTTCTCCACGATGCGCGAGTAGCAGGTCAGCAAAACGATCAATTGCTTCTTCGTAACTGATACCAACGCGTTTACCCGTTTCTTTATTGAGATAACTTGGCTGAATATGAATCGGATATGCGGATTTCTGACGCATCATAGACAATGTTAATTTTATGCAGCCTCTGGTTGGTGTGCTATGAATAATTCTAGTTTCACTGTTACTACCACCACTGCTGTGTAGGCTTAAATGCTGAATGCCCGAGTCGTCAGCTTGATCAAAGTCAGAAACGCGTGCGCGAATGACTTGCGATTGACCCCCTATACACAGTTCACCTTTCACAAGCTGACCCTCTGACGCAATGGGGGATCTACTTTTCACCTGTAGATTACCCCCGTCAAGGAGAACGGGATAAGTGACCTCTATCCCCCCTTGTAAAACAGTTAGAGAACCTTTTTTTTCAGACGGCAGGGATATTTCATCTGTTGGTAGTTCTGTCTCGACAATTTTTATGAAACCGCTATCACCCACGCCGCAGAAGCAACAAGAATAACAACGCTCGACCTTCGAATTATTTATGCTGCCTAAGACATAAGCTGGAATATGCTCCAGGTCATCTAAGTATCCGGCGTGCTCGATTGTCAGTTCTTCATTCATAGACATCTTTCAATAAAGTGGATTCATCTTTAGTGGGTCCAGGCGCTCATAATAGCCTAGAGGCTTATTCCGTCACCTTGTGTCAAATGCGTCTGTTCACTTTTTTCTTTTACGATACGTGGCAGGTAAATCAAAAACTCGCAGCCTTCACCCTCTGTAGACGCCAAATCGATTTGGCCGTCGAGTTGAAACGTTATGAGATTGTAGGCAATGGATAAACCGATCCCACTGCCACCTTTGCCACGGCCAGTGGTATAAAAAGCATCGAAAACTTTTTTTTGTTCAGTCGCTTGTATGCCAACGCCAAAGTCCTTGACAATAATAGCATAGTCGAACTGTCGTAGATTACTTGGTTGTAAACTGACCTGAACACTGCCGCCTCCCGCATCAGGGTAAGCATAACGATTAGCATTCTCGATGATGTTTAATAGCACTTGACCTAATGGGCCTGGGTAACCCTCCCACAAATCATTCATTGGCAAATTGTTTGTAAAGGTCAATGTCATATTTGAAGAATCAGCCTTAACGCGATACAAGCGGAGTACATCTTCAATAACTTCGCTGAGTCTCACTTCTTCTCTTTCTTCGGTGATCTGGCGAACCGATAGATTTTTGAAAGACGTAATCAACTTTTCGGCGCGTCGAATGTTGTTTTGGATCAGATTGCCCGCTTCCATGAGCCCTTTAAGCACTTCTTGGGCGTCGTCATTTTTAGAGATGTCATTGATCGTATTCTCATTGAGATCTTCTGTGATAATACTTGCAGCGTGATTGACGATACCTAATGGGGTATTAATTTCATGAGCCACACCCGCGACCATTTGCGCTATTGATTGATGTCTGGCAAGTTTGGCCTGATTCTGTATGCGTTCCTTTTTTTCATTTATATCGACATAACGTTGATTGGTACTTCTGATGTGTTCAGATAAATTGATAAGTACATCCGCTAAAATTCTTGGTGAATCGGACATTAAACCAAGGAATTGTTGACGGCCGATAAGGAAGAACTCGCATTTTTCGATTGCCTCCGCGGTAGCTGAACGGACTTGCCCGTCGATAAGCGCAAGGTCACCAAAATAGGCGCCATCGCCTAATTCAGCGAGTTCAACTCGTTTGTCTTCTTCGCCGATAAGATAAATTTCTACCTTGCCAGTAATCAGGACGTACAAGGCGTCACCAGGATCGCCTTGCTCAAAGATAATATCGCCCGCTAAGCTTGATTGGAAGTCACCGATACTCGCGACCGCATGCAGTTCCTCTTGAGTGAGATCGTGGAAGAAAGGTAACGCTTGTAGGAGTTCTTCAACGTTGTCCGGAACAACATGGCGCATAACGCCTGCGATGGCTATTGAACGAGCCGCGCTATTTTCTATTAGATTTGCTAGGTTTGGTGCTTCGACTGCCATAATTCTATTAATGGTAATTTGCATCCAGACAAGACAGACAACAGATAGAACCGCCAATACAATCCAGCATGTGGTCCACATTCCTGTCCAGCTCAGTAAGTAGCCAAACACCATAGGCAAGGCGAAACCGCCCATCGCTCCAATTAGACCAACGATGCCGCCAACGGTGCCAATGTTGTCTGGAAAATGATCTGGAATGTATTTAAATACGCCGGCCTTGCCAACGCCGGTCAAAATACCGAGTATGAAGACTAAAATGATGAACACCCAGATATTAGCTGGGTAGTACATATTCGAAACACCCCGAGCAATAAGCTGATCTTTAACGACTTCTTCGCCGACCCCAATATTTACTTCCTGCCAATTCTGTAGTTTTGGAAAAAGCAGTGGTCTTTCGTTACTGTCGGTTTCAGCGATTAGTGCTTTTGGCTTACTTTCCAACTGATAGATATTGCTTGATATAACAATAGTGCTCGAAGATACGTGTTCAACGATTCCGCTTTTTTTGGCGCTTATGCCGACGCCTGGGCTTAAAATATCCATTTTTGGAATTGCAAGAATTGTGCAGCAAATTGCGCAACCCAAAAAGACTGTGTGCATTAACCATCTGGGGCCATATCGATCAGACAGATATCCACCGAGGGCGCGGATGATGCCGGATGGCAGGCTAAACACAGCCGCGAGTAAACCCGCTTCCGCCAGGCTGATTTGGTAGACATTGATGCTGTAAGGGACCAGCCACTGTGAGATGGCGACAAAGCCTCCAAACACGAATGCGTAGTACAAGCCAAACCGCCAGACAACACCGGACTTAAGCGGTGATAAGCGTTCTGCTAGAGATTTTTCACGCGCATTCGCCAGCAACCTGCTCTCGCTGCCGAAGAAAAATATTAGCGCCATGATGATTAACACGGCAGCATAAATTTGAGGTAAATGCCGCCATGCTTCAGTAGGGTCTGTGTCGGTAGAAAGGAAGGTTAGTAGCGCCGGTGCCGCAAGGCTCGTAACTGCCGCGCCAGCATTGCCCATGCCGAATATGCCTAGCGCAGTACCTTGTTTTTCAGGAGGGTACCAGGTAGAAACGTAGCCGATGCCAACTGCAAAACCGCCACCTGCAAAACCAAAACCCAGGCTACAAATAAAAAAACCCATATAGCTCGTCGACAAAGACAGCAGGTACATCGGGATAGCGCAACCTAGTAATAAGAGTGTCAGTATTATTCTGCCACCATATTTGTCAGTTAATATGCCCAGAGGAACGCGGCTGATTGCCCCTGTTAGAATTGGGGTCGCCATAAGCCAGCCAATTTGTTCGGCGGAAAAATCGAAAATGCCGTTTTGAACGAGATAAGTGACTAACACGGCGTTGATAACCCAACATGCAAAACAAATAGCAAATGCCGTCGTTGTTAAAGTTAAGGCAATGGTCGCGCGGCTTTTTGGCCATTCAGTATTATCAGCACTTACTTGCATTCGCTGCGCCCAATTATTGTTATTTCAATTTTTGTTGGGTGTTTTTTAAATAGCCAATATATCAAAATCGTCTGATTGATCCCACCGTGAATTGAGTAAGCCCTGCGCAACGGTTGAATACAGCGCATTCGAGGCATGACCACACAAGAGTGATAATGCTTGCAGTTGCAATTCGTCTAGGTCTACGGCTTCTAAATAGATCCATCCGTGTCCTAGCTCGCGGTGAAGTGCAAATGGAAATACCATTCCTGTTTCGAGTTGCAGCGCACCTGTGCTTTCCCCTCTGCCATATCGCTGGTTGACTTCGTGAGCGATGCGCGCCACATGTTCTTTGATGTCATCTTCTGCAGTCGCCAAGTGCATCATATAATTGCTGGCAACTTCTGATTTGTCAAATGTCTCGAGTGACAGCATGGCCATCTCAGTGCTACTGATTGCTGCAGCAGCTTCTAAAATTCGGTCGAGAGATCGTTCAAGTGGATCAAACGAGTGTACGGACATCGCGCAATCGTGGATAAGTGATAGGCTAGCTTTATGGCGCTCTAAGTCCATGAGTTCATTCCACGCTTTAAGTGCCGTTCGAACGCTAGAGTAGAGTTTGTTGGAAGTGATTTCGGTTTTAGACAGATAACCGTCAATGTCATAGTTATCGATGGTATCCTTTTCGGGTGATATTCCAGGTTGTCCGGTACGTAAAATGATCCGTGTAACATGATTACCAAGCTCATTTCGAATTCGGCGGCACGCATCTAAGCCGGCTTGATCGGTTTCCATTACGACATCAAGTAAGATCACGGATATATTTGGATTATCTCTTACCATGGTGACAGCATTGTCACCCGTCATTGCTGACAAAAAGTCACAACCTTTTTTCTTAAACTTGAGCCCTCGCAGGCCCAGTTTTGTTACGCTGTGAATATCTTCTTCGTCATCAACGATCAGGATTTGGTACTTTGACATAATGCTGTTTACCTTAAGCCTTCGCTAATTGGTCAAATTAGCAAAAAAAAACCTGTGCAACATGCGTTGTTGAGCATGCTTTACGAATCTCTATCAGTTCTTGTATATATTGTGCTGCGCCTCTGCATCACCTTGCTCTGCTAGTTTCTTAAACGTGCGATGTTATCGCACTAGCGTAATTACCACGATTATACGCATCATTTTCATCCAATAGTTCATTTGCAAAATTATTGGATATTATTAGGTGTGTGCATAGAAAAAGTAAGTGTTCCATATTAGTCATTATGATTTATATTTTGGACTACTCTTAATAATACTCTTTATTTGATGCGTTTGCTGAGTGCACATAACATTAGTGGCTTTTTATGGATGAAGCGTCGTAGGAAATATGGGCTGTATAGAAGAAATACAGTGCTCAGATTTCACCCACTAGGCAAATTACGAACTGAACTAGAAAAACCATCAATTACTTTTCAACTATCACTAAATACATACAGCTAAAGTCTGATATTTATGCCATGATGATCAACACGACCCAAAGCAGCAGTGTAAAAGCTTAAAAAAACCGGAATCTTAGTCCGATTCTCTGTATATAGTATTTGCTAAGATCTCGTCCCTTATAGACATTCTTTCCGTCGTCAAATATTTTCAATATCATCATAGGAACCACAATGTCTACAAACAGTAGAGTCACTGGAGAGTTAAAACCTACAATTCTTTCCTACATAAATGATCTTCCTAACCTATGCTCTCTCGCAGGATTAGCTTCTACAATATCAGCTATTTACTTTAGTGTTTTGGGCGTTTACTACTTGGCCATGATTGGCATGATCTGGGCAGTCGCTTTTGACTGGGCGGATGGTCTAATTGCAAGAAGAATGAAAAAAAGAACAGGTACGGACCAAGCTTTCGGTGGACAACTTGATATATTGATAGATATTGTGAGCTATGGTGTCACTCCCGCAATCCTTCTATTAAGCTTCGGAAAATTCGATCCGCTATTTTTACCAGGCGTATTCATAATGATCGCTGCCAGTGCAATACGACTGAGTTATTTTAGTACATTTGGTCTTTCTAGTGACTCGAAATATACAGGACTGGCACTCGACAACAATAATATAATTCTTGTTTTAATATTCATTTTTGAAAGCCTATTTAGTGATGTCACTTTTTCTATAATTCTTTATATTAGTGGGTTGACCCTCGCTGTCTTGAATGTTTCTCAAATAAAAACACCAAAACTTTCCGGAAATCCACTCAACGTTTATCTTCTTGCGATTTATACCTTTGGAATAACTATTTTTTATGGCTGGAAATTTTTATAAAAAGTACTGAAATTCAATAGAAGTAACAAAAAATAATTTTTATAGAGGAATTAAATAATATAATGATAGTCTATACAGTCGGAACATTTGATATGCTACATGTTGGGCACCTTGCTTTACTAGAGCGTTGTAAATCACTAGGTGCTATCGTAGCTGTCGGAGTTGCTTCTGATAGTGTGGTGAAATCTTATAAATTTAATGTGCCGGTAATCCCTCTCGAACAACGAGTGGAGATGCTAATGGCGCTACGTTGTGTCGATATTGTTCGTCCTTATCATGAACTTGAATATGTTTCTGCTTGCATAATTTTAGATGTCGATATTTTTGTGATTGGAGAAGATTGGGGTGATAAACCTCATAATATAGATGTAGAGTTTTATCTAAAGAACAACGGGAAAAAAATTGTTCAAGTTGGTTATAATTCCAGAACTTCCTCCACTAGAATCAAACAAGATGTTAAAGATCAGCCGCATAAAAGCACTCTTTTAAAACAACTTATTGTTCATTAATCAACCGTTGAACTAATTATATTGATAACAATAAAAAAAATTATAACTCTTTGTATCGCTCTTTCTTGAATTCAAATAACTAAATATCACGAAATCATGTTCGGACTACAATATTAATTCTAATTAGTTTTAATGTGTTCAGAACAAATTGAGTACTCTTAAATAAATTTTGTGCTTCTTTATTCTATTGACAAGTAAAGCAATCTTCTAATACGCGGACTCTTAAAAATTCTTCATACTCTCTATCACCTTGCTCTGCTAGTTTCTCAAACAATGTTATCGTACTAGTGTAATCACCGCGCTCATACGCGGCTACTGAATCCGAAAATGTATCTGCAAAACTATTGAAAGTTATTAGGAATGTGCAGAGTAAAAGTAAGCGCTTCATATTAGTCATCATTATTTATATTTTGGACTACTCTTAATACCACTCTTCATTTGATGAGTTTAATGCAAGAAGCTTTGGTTTATCAGCTTGGTATTTTAGGGGAATAATCTGCAATGATTTTTAAAACATCATAGTTATTAATTATATTTCAACATCTGGTAAGCTGTGGGATAATTTGAATTTCAAATTAGAAACACGATTCTCATTAAAATCTAATAGATTAGGAGAGTTCTTGAATGAATATCCGATGGTCTGAAATATGCCTCTTCACATAGTAGTCATTATCTTTGGTGTATTCTTAGTCGGCTCACTAGTCCTGTATAGCCGTAGTGACGGATATCATAAGTTCCATAGAAAGGTTAAAAAGGAAAAGGAAAGTAGAGTTCTGTTGGGTAAAAGTCATATTTTTAGATTTCGTCAGAGGGAGAGAGTAGGTATCCTTGTTTTAGTTACATATTACATTTTTACTTTATGTAGTGAGGGATTAGCTTTTGTTATATTTTTATCGTTACTTCCATTCGGAATTGTTCTGGGTCTTTTGTGGGTATTTCAGGGAGACATATAATGCAAAACATGAATTGGTGACATTATGCAGGATGTTCAACAAGCAATTGAAACTTCGAGAAAATAATCACCCTTAAGATCATTCTAAGCTTAACCTTTCTAGTCAGTCATAACTATTTTTAGTTCATCAACTACTGTCTTATCGATAGACATACGCGATTCGATGATGGTTAAGAGAGGTAAAATTCTCTTTTTATATAAATAAAACGTGATATTAACGTTTTGAATATTGAGGTCGTTTGCGGGCTTTGTGTAAACCAATCTTTTTACGTTCCACTTCACGCGCATCACGAGTGACAAAACCTGCTTGTCTTAGTGGTTTTCGTAGTGTTTCATCATATTCCATTAAAGCACGAGTGATACCAAGTCTTATTGCCCCCGCTTGACCAGAAATCCCACCACCAGTGACAGTAATGTTGAAATCAAACTGGTCCAACATATCGACGGTCTCTAATGGTTGGCGAACAATCATTCGACCAGTTTCGCGTCCGAAATATTGATCAAGAGTACGATTATTGATTGTGATTTCACCAGATCCGCGTTTTAAAAATACGCGTGCGGCTGAACTTTTACGTCTTCCAGTGCTGTAATAAACGTCTGACATCCCTTAAATCTCCAATATTTGAGGCTGTTGAGCTGAATGCTGATGTTGGGCTCCAGGGTAGACTTTGAGCTTTCGGTACATATCTCGACCTAATGGACCCTTTGGTAACATACCTTTTACGGCTTTTTCGATGACTTGCTCAGGCTTTTTTGCAATCAATTTTTCAAAACTTATTGATTTGATACCACCCGGAAAACCTGTGTGATGATAATATATCTTGTCTTTTCTCTTGTTCCCAGATACACGGATATCTTTTGCATTAATGACAACTATATAATCACCAGTATCCATATGTGGAGTGTACTCAGCTTTATGCTTACCGCGTAAGCGCCGCGCAATTTCAGTTGCTAAACGGCCCAAGGTCTTACCTGAAGCATCAACGATGAACCAATCGCGTTTAATATCAGCTGGTGTTGCAGAGAAAGTTTTCATGCTAATTCCTAGAAATCGGGTTGCCGGAGTAAAAAAGAGGTGGAATAGTACGGATTGGCCTTTGACCTGTCAATATTATCTGAGTGAAATTCTCGCTCAATATGGTTTAATAGTATGGTCTATAAGGTAAGATACTTTTTGAGTGTGGGAATTGTAACAAATTAAAATATAAAGACTAAATAGTATAACAATGAAGTCAAGGCAATATAGCTCTTTTGACCGTGGCATAATGGCACTCGATTCTGTACTTAGTGGAATTGTCAAAACAAATCCGGATCGAGAAAAAAGGCTCTATCCGGGCGAGTCACATCCTGAGATAAATTTTGATGCTAATGACAAGAGGCATGTCTCTGGTTTGATGCGTGTTAATCATGCTGGAGAAATTGCGGCACAGGGTTTGTATAAGGCTCAATCACTAATTGCTAAAGATGATAAACTCAAAAAAGCAATGCAACAATCTGCTATTGAGGAAATCGATCATCTTGAATGGTGTGAACAAAGACTAAAAGAACTCGGAGAGCACCCTAGTTTCCTTGGGCCAATCTGGTACTTAGGCTCATTTGGTATGGGTGCTATTGCTGGTTTTTTTGGTGATAAATGGAACCTAGGTTTTCTGGCTGAAACTGAATATCAGGTGGTGAATCATCTTGACGAACATCTGAAACAATTACCAATGGATGATAGCCGTAGTCGAGCTATTTTAGAGCAAATGCGTGAAGATGAATTGCACCATGCAACGACTGCCGAAATTGCAGGTGCAAATGTATTACCTAAAGCAGTGCAAGCTTTGATGACACTAACCTCTAAAATAATGACTAAGACTGCTTATAGATTTTAATTTTTTATTGGTCGATCATGAACTGTGGAATTACTTACATGGATATCAATATAACCACGTTCTATAAAGCATTAATATTTAAGGGTGAAGTTCAACTAGGATGATGTGAAGAGAAAAAAAATGTAAATGCCTGGAATATGTTGAGTATGCGCATGCCAAAAAATGGAGAAGTACAACCGATCAAAAGTTAATTGCACAAAATATATTTAATACAAGCATCATCATATTGACTTTTTTTGTGTCAATTTTTAAAGAATGTAATGAACTTTTCTAAACCATAACTTCCTAATAATGAAATAAAAACGGATTATCATGACGATGAATTATTTTACTAGGCCACACACACAGTTATTTCTTATTGTATTTTATTTATTAGCAACTTCAGCAAACGCAGCACTGCCACAGGTATTTGATGGAAAAGGAATGCCCAGTCTTGCACCCATGTTGGATGAAGCTACTCCTGCGGTAGTTAATATTGCAACTGAAGGACGTGTCAAACAAAAATTAAATCCTTTATTTGCAGATCCACGTTTTCGAAGATATTTTAATGTGCCGGATAAGCCTGTTGAACGTAAAACTAGTAGCCTTGGTTCGGGGGTTATTGTAGATGCGAAAAGAGGTTTGGTATTAACTAATAATCATGTGATTGCTAATGCTGTTCAAATAACGGTGACCTTACGTGATGGTCGTCAACTTGAGGCAGAAGTGGTTGGCACTGATCCAGAGACTGATGTGGCTGTAATAAAAATGCCCGCAGAAAATCTAGTTGACATTAAACCTGCTGACT
>Ga0115551_1000034_pt1 | contig 102814 bp, 139 predicted proteins | sample COGITO_mtgs_1103_FD_87179 | JGI IMG/M metagenome (GOLD analysis project Ga0115551, IMG submission 87179) | Pelagic marine microbial communities from North Sea - COGITO_mtgs_110321 | ecosystem: Environmental > Aquatic > Marine > Epipelagic | place: Germany:Helgoland, sampling site Kabeltonne... | reverse complement strand
CATAATTTTGCTATCGAATAGGCGCAAATATACGGACCATGAAAAGCCATAATTTTGCTATCGAATAGGCGCAAATATACGGACCATGAAAAGCCATAATTTTGCTATCAGTTATCTATAAAAATATATTTATAAAAATGTAAATCTTTTATTGTTTAAATAAACAAAAGGTAAAAAACCGCTTAACTATTTAGGATTAAAAAAGTTAATACGATTAACAATGTAAATTGCTATAGGTATCTTTTACCGTGCGCTAGTATCTCATCATTTTGATTATGTTGCAATAGCCTTTTAGACGTCTAAACATCTAAATTCTATAATTGTTCGTTTAATCGTTTATCATTCCATAGTTTACGCCACGTTTAATAATAACCACGTTTTAATACATTTAAGCCATCAAACTAACGATTTAAGCCATATAAAAAACTAACCTAATACGTTTGCTTGCCTAGAATTTTTACCCACCTTAAAACGCCTTATATTAAGCCTAACTTTATTACGGGCGCGTTCGGTGTTTGTCTTTCCCTATTTCAAGGAACCGCTTTTGTATTTTGTATTATACGTATAACTATATTTAACGCAACAAAAAAAACGCATAATATAAATATTATGCGTTTTTTTTTGTTATTGGTAACTATCTGTAATATTCAAGCCATATTAAAAAAGCAGGTATATACAAGGGCGAAAAAATAAAAGCTAAACATAAAAATGATTCTATCATTATCTATTTACTACGCGTTTATAAGCGCACCACGTTATAGCTTGGACCTGATAAGGTTTTAAACCGTGTTGAATTGCTACCGTGTTGTAAGCTTCCCTAGCGGCCTTATATTGTGTTAATGATACCTTATCAAGTTTAGCCGTTTTATCATCATACGCGACGCGTAAAGCGTGTCTGTCGACGGTTACTTCTACGCTATCGACGTTTGCTATATTATCAGCAAACGAAAACGTTTTAATACGCTTAGCATGTATAGAAAAGTTACCTAAAATAATTTGCTTGCATTCTTCCAACTGTTTTTTAGTGGCAAAATATGAAAAGCTTGGTTTTATTCCTTCAAAAATTTGTAAGAATAGCGCCTTTACTTCTAACTTGTTTGTGTCCCACTTTTTTTGCGGTGATAAAACGCTTGTTACTTGCGCCACTTGTGACAAACTAACATCGTATTTAGTAGCAAGTTCAACGCACAATTTTTGTGCGTCGCTATACCATGATAAACCCTGTGCAATATCTTGCTTTGTTGCAAGGTTTAGCCATTTGTTAATGCGGTTAACTTGCTGACGGTTTGTTAGTTTTTTAGTTTGCTTAGTCATTGGATATATACCTTTAAATTTTGCGGCTAAGCGTTATTGCTTAACCTGTCCCGTATTATACGGATGGTTTTTAATAGTGCAAGCGTTTTATTAAATTAATAAAAAAAAGCCTATAATAAATTATAGGCTTTTTTTTTGTTTTATTCGTCGTCGTTATCTATCGACTTATTATCGTTTTTATTTTTCCGGTGGTCTCTGAATTGTTTAATCGCTTTTCTATCTGCTTTCGACAAACGGCCACTTGATTTATAAATTGATTGTTTTTTCATTTTTTGATTTTCCTATGATGTTAATGATTTAATAAATTGTTTATGTTCTTCAGTACCGGATATTATATTAAACTTTTCTTGTAACTCTTCCCACAAATAAGCCTTACCATTAAATCGGTTTTCTATGTCTCTATAAAAATAATCGCTCGAATTTTTCGGATTAACATATCGATTAAATGTTACTATACGCGCATTATGAAATTTTTTCGATTGCGCTTTAATACCTTTAAATATTAGCATTAGTGCTTAGCCATTAAAGCGTATTTTAAACCAAGTTGTAGACAACTATCTAAAAACGCCATTTGATTATCTATAAAGGCTTTACGCTTGAAATAATAATCAACTTGTCCGATAGTGTCAAAATAAAATATTTCAATAGCAAGCGACGACGCGCCCCACTCTTTCAACTCTTTCAAATGTTGCTCAATTACCGCGTATTCTCCGGCCTTTGAAAAACCTTGATTCAATTCTAAATGCGTAACATCATGATAAAATCTAAATAATATGTTTGTATCTTTACAGCCATAAATCGACGTATCGCAACCATAATTCGCAATAGGTATATTTTTATTGATTGTTTGTTCTTTTAAAGCCTTGAAACCTTCAGGCGCTTTATCAGTAGGGAAAAAAGAAAAACCTCTTTTTTTACACTCGTTTGCACTATGAACAATAAAACTTTTAATCTCTTCTATAGCTGCAGTTTTATGTGATTCTAATATAAATTGACGGTTTGACATAATAAAGCCTTAAATTTTAATTTTGCGGCTAAGCCGTATTGCTTAACCTGTCCTATATTATACGGATAGTTTTTAATAGTGCAAGCGTTTTATTAAAATAAAAGCCAGTCTAAAAATTCATTAAATGATTTATATAAATCTCGCATAATAACCGCCTTAAACGTTATGTAATCGATTAAAACATTCACTAATATATAAAACATTAGATTTTTGTTTTAACGTTCTAATTACTGTACCGCGACTAGTGGATAATTTTTCAGCTATTGCATTTTGTGTTAAACCGTTGGCGCGTAGTTTAATAACTTCTAATTGTTCAAGTACAGATAAACCGCCTATAAATTTAAAATTTGTGGTTTGCATCTTGCGAGCTATTTCGCTTTCAATCAATTGTTTTTTACTTGGTTTATTAAACCATTCTTTAAAGCTAGTAAACGATAATTTTAAGCTACTTTTAATTGTTTTTAGTACGTTTGTTTGTCCTAAAGTATAAAGGCGTTTTAAATCGACTTGAGACACAAAACAAATTTCGCTTGTATTGTAAGCACGCGCTATTGTTTCACTATGAAATTGACCTGCTACAAATTGCTTAATGTTGAATAGGTCCGCATTAATAGCGGTGATTTGATAAGTTTTTAACGCGTTGAACGAGTGAACAGAAGTGATAACGTTTTGAGAATTGATTTTTGTGAAAGTAGTCATTTGATACTTACCTTTAAATTTTGCGGCTAAGCCGTATTGCTTAACCTGTCCTGTATTATACGGATAGTTTTTAATAGTGCAATAATATTATTAATTTATTTTTTCTACTAACGCCCACGACGTCATAAAAACACTAGTACCCTTACTATTATTTAAACAATCAATTTTTGCCATAGGAATAACACGGTATAAAACAACTTTACCACCAAACACATGACAAGCGCGTCCGGCATATATAAGCGCGCTTTTTTTGTCTTCGGTAAAGAAGACCTTATCTAAATTTTTAAGGCGTCCAGACTCGCTTATATTGTCGCTAATATCAGGCGGTAAAAGTTTATTATTTATATTACAGTTTGAACTTGACCCATGATAATAAACTTTATGTTCCGGTAAACAATCAATCGTTAACATGATATAAAATCAATTAAGTGCTGTTTAAAATTCAATAAATATCCGTCATGACTATTGCTAAATAAACCACCTGATAAATTTAAACCAACTAGTTCGGCCTGTCCAGTAATAGACCAACCGTTAAAACGATAAACGCCTTTTATCTTAGCCGATAGATTAGAATAGAATTCAAACGCTGTATTGTGACAATTAGAGACTTTAAAAGTGCCATCTGAAGAGATAACAACATAATAATGTTTAGGCGTCGTTTTTAGAGTTTCAACGTTTGTTTTGATATCGTTTAAACTTTCGTTTAATTCTATTTCGTCGAATACTTCAGGGAAAATTAAATAATATGAATAAGCGTTATCCCAGTTATACATTGCACCGTCGCGTTTAAATAAACGTTCGACTTTATTGCGACCTTTACCATAGTAATTCTTGATAGTGACATTAATATAACATTTTGTTGAACTGGTAACCGTGCCGTAATGCGTCGCACCCGTATAGTTGTTTGTCATTTTAACGTGTTGAACTTCTGTTTTTTGGTCTGCCATTAGATATTTACCTTTAAATTTTGCGGTTAAGCCGTATTGCTTAACCTGTCCCGTATTATACGGATGGTTTTTAATAGTGCAAGCGTTTTATTGCATATTATCGATTATTTTTGTAACTTCATCAATTGACATATAAACGGCACTCGATGCGCTTTCGATAGTCGCGCCCTTTTCCATTACAATATCTAAACAATATCTAATGACTGTAACCGTTTTATATTAACATTATTGTTTATAGTTTTATAATTTCCGGTATGGCCGTTTTTACCCACGGTTATTTTATGCGCTGTTATTTCGTCGCCTATTAACTGGCTATATTGATGCGTTCCGGCACGACAAACAGAATAAATGTAGTCTTCTATCTGTTGAGACTTTTGTGCCGTTGTGAAGCCCGTAAACACTTTACCGTGATTTTGTTCTAATTCGAATATGATTCTATCAACTTTTTTAGATGCGCTATCGTTTGACTTAGCCGCGACGGTAAAACATAAAGATTTTGTTAATTCGTTTAATCTAATTTCGAATAGCATAATAATAGCCTTAAATATTGGTTAAGCCGTATTGCTTAACTCTTGACACTCATTATACGGATGCGAAAAAAGAATACAAGCGTTTACTTCATTAAATAACAAAATAAATTCACCTTTTTATAATGCGTACGCATGCGAGTAACATATTCGATTATAGGATACAACAATTAATTTATTTTCGATTTTTCGCTTTTATCGCTTTACTTATGATTCCGGTTTTTTTATAATAGGTACTCTAGAAAAGCGGTTAATCATTTGAAGTATGGTAAAACCGCCCTGCCTGATATAAAAATATAAATATAAACATTTAAAAATAACAATCAAATTATCATTATTTAATTATAGCCATCTATAACGCCTTACATATACAACTATATAACGCCTATATCTATTGTTCGTACTATAAGGAAGAGTAGCTATATAAGGCCCATATATAACGCCTATATCTATTGTTCGTACTATTAGGAAGAGTAGCTATATAATTAATAAATATCTGGCTTATTCCCTTATATCCTAACAACAATATTTAGCTATAATTATCATTCTATATATGCCCCATATAAGGCCCATATATACATATAAATATATAGATATATACATCAACATATATACGTATATCTAAGCTATTATATAAGGCTATATATACCCTATATATTAAAGCTTATTCTATGCCCACCACCACCACAAAACACCATACCATAATCATAGTTATATCTATAGCTATATCGTATGGCTTACATATACGGCTTACATATACGCATATATCATGCATCGCTATGTATTACGCGGCTTGTAAGGCTATCGCATTGCTATATCAATCAATATAATGATGTTGCTATATGGCTCATCGCTATGTATTACGCGGCTTGTAAACCATTTAACTATATTCTAAATAAAAAATAAAATATCGATTCAAACATGACTATATACCCTATATGCTCTGCAGCCCTTTAAAAATGCGGCTATCAGCCTTGGGGGCTGTCAAAATAAAACACCTAATCCTATGGTTAACCCGCGCTGCCAAAATTTTCGCGTAAAATGAATGTGTTAACATCGATACGGTATGTTAAGAGATAAAACCAAATAGTCCGTTTTTACTGGCCTTCAGAGCATTTCGTCAAAAATGGCCTGATAACGACCGATATAATATATGCTAACAAATAGCCCAAAACTGATAACTCAAATAAAAAGTCGCAAATGTACTTTTCTAACAACTCCCATTTTTAAAGGGTTCTATAAAGATATTCCCTACAAGGAGCTAAGAAAATGTCAAACAATACAATACAACTTGGTAGATATGTTGCCAAAATTATCCCAGACGCAGACTACGATTATTTAGATGAAGTTATAAAAGGTAAAGATATATTAAAGATGGATTTCTCGCACGTGACAGATTGGGTGGACCAAAAGACACTTTCAATAGAACTAAATTTATGGAACCAGATTCCAGTCATGTACAATTATGATGTATTAAAATCATTAACAGATTTTCAAGAAGAATCTCCATATGCTGGCTTAGACCCACACGGACAAATGAAAGTGTACAAGAGATTAAAAATTAAATATAACGAAGACCAGAGAAGAGAAGATGAATATGCTAAACCATTAGATGATATTGGTGACCCATCCATCCGAGTAAAATTAACTAGACTTAGAGAGAAAGTATTCGAGACTACATTCGACCGTGGATTAGCCGCAAGATATGTAGAAGAATATTTGGAGTTTAGAGGCAATGGGATAATGAGAGCGAGAGTTCCAGAAATTGCCAGATTAATTTGCGACTGGAAACGTATATAGTTTATTTTAATGATGCATACATATTAGTGTGCATACTAAAATAAATTTAAATAGGAGGTAATAAATGTCATATCATAAACTTATCTCCGTAGATAATATTGAGTCATGTAAAGAGATGAAATTCATTTCTGATATTGGCGACATTAATTTCGATATACATAATGGCTCAACTGACACTGCTCAGATTTGGCAATCATGCGGAAGATACGCATATGAAGTATTACACCAAGATGGTATATATTTCAATAAAACTGGCGTACAAACAAAGAATGCTTGTGCTAGATTTGTTTATGATTGTAGTAGAATAGAAAAAGGTGAGTTGGAATTCAGATTTGAAGAAGTAACTGATGTTATAGATTTCGCTGGTAGATTCCGTCACACTAAAGGTAAGATGCAAGGCAAAAAAATAGAATTACTAATGTGGATGGTGTTCGTATTAGGTAATATGTTTGGATGGTATTACGGCAAAAACCATGAACGAGCAGGAGAACGTAGATTCACTAAAGCATTCACATTGGTTGCTCGTGGTAACGCTAAATCTTTCCTATGTTCTATAATAGCATTATACACCATGGCGTTTTCTCCAAATGGTAACCCATCTTGTTATGTAGTTGCCCGTAATTATGAACAAGCTGGTATCGTATTTAAAGATGCAAAGAAAATGATTAAATCTGCAGACTGGAATCTCCGTAAGCATTATGACGTCATGGCAAGCAATCTTAAATCGTGGCTTCGTGATGGTATCATGGAACCAAAGCCAAACGACCCAATGGCAATTGATGGATTACGTGTTGCTTTGGGTATTTGTGACGAGCTTCACGCACACCATAATGCAGATTTAATGAACACATTATCTACAGGTACTAGTGCAACCCAAGACCCTTTTTTGTTCCTAATTTCCACAGCCGGAACCCAGCTCGATGGTGTTTGTATAGCACAGAGAAACCATGTAAGAGACATCAATAGTAACCTAGAAAAATTAGATTCATATTTCGGTATGGAATTTGCAATAGATGATAATGATGATTGGAAAGATGAGAAGAACTGGTATAAAGCAAATCCATCTATTGGTTTTGCTACAAATATACATACCCTTCGTTCAGACTTCGCTGGCGCACTTCAAAATGCCGCCAACCGAAAAGATTTCCTAACAAAATATTGTGATGTTTTCGTAAATACAAATGATTCACCATATCTAGATTTACTTCACATGCAAATGACATGTTCTAGACGAGGTTTAGATATAAAAAACTACATAGGCCGTAAATGTTATATAGGACTCGATTTAGCACAAAAAATCGATTTAGCTGCACTAAGCATCCTCTTCCCCGAAGATGATGGTAGCGTAACTATATTTCAGCGGCACTATTTACCTGAGCATGCTCTCGATGCAGCCACTCCGGCACGATATGAAGCTTATGTCCAATGGGAAGAGGATGGTATATTAACCATCACCCAAGGTGCTGCCACAGACTATGACTTTATTAAGCGAGAAATATTACATTGTGCTAAACATTACGATTTACAGATGGTTGGGTATGACCCATATTCTGCATCGCAATTTGCAATTTCTCTGGAGAAGAGTAACATCGAAATGGTTGAAGTTAAGCAAGGTATATCACATTTAAGTGAACCTGCGAAAATGGTTCAATCGTTGATTGCTCAAGGTAAATTAAATTATGACGAAAAAGACAAAGCGTTTGAATGGTGTTGTGCCAACGCGGTTTGTTTCAAGGACATCAATGAGAATATGAAAGTTCTCAAAGATAAGTCAAAACCGCACGACAAAATTGACTCTATTATAGCTACTATAATCGGAATGCAACTTTGCGAGCTTAAAACTCCTAGCCCGAAGAATCCATACCGGAAACGAGGACTAGTAACAACCTAAGAGGATGGACATGATATTTAGCAATCCGTTTAAAAGAAAATCCATCCCCACGTCGGTTGGAACCAAGGCCGATAATCCTTATGCAGCAGAATCACTATCACAATACTTTAATGGTGTTAGTGCCAAGACAACTGTCACCTATACTTCAGCTATGCGCCAGCAAGATGTTTATTCTTGTATCCGTATTAAAGCAGAAAGTATTGGTCAACTGCCAATTAAATTATACAGCCATGATGGAAACCAAAAAGTCGAAATAACGTCTGGTACTCAGCATACAGTATTTACGCAGCGACCAAACACGTACCAAACTTGGCAAGAATTCATCGAAACGTATGTCACTAGTGTAGAAACGCTAGGTAACTTTTATGCAATGGTAAAACGCAATAGATATAAGAACGTATACGAATTAGTACCGTTCGAACATCAAGAAAATTGTACCACCAGCATGAACTCATATGGGCAAGTGTATCATACCTATACTACCAACGACGGTAGAGGTAATAAAACAATTAAAACATATGCACCCAGTGAAATTTTACACATTAAATTGAACGCAACCAACGGTTATCGTGGATTATCCCCTATTACACAATCCTCACAAACAATTGGTTCGGCAATTGCTGGCGACACACACGCAGCAGCACTATTCGAAAATGGCGCAAGACCTTCTGGCGTATTATCAACTGAACAAACGTTCGGTGACGATGAAGAAGCCGAAGCATCAATCCAACGTCTAAAAGACCAATGGGATGAGCTATATAAAGGTCCGAAAAACTCAGGAAAAACAGCAGTATTAGAATATGGTATGACTTACCAACAAATTCAAATGTCTGCAGTTGATGTCCAGTTAATCGAACAACGAAAATATTCAAGAGAGCAAATTGCTTCTATATTTCGTGTCCCTCTTCATATGTTAGGTTCACCTGACGCAATGAAGTATAACACAATAGAACAAACAGCAACAGCATTCTTTCGAGATTCATTAATGCCTTTAGTTACACGTTTGGAAAATAATATTAAATTATTATTACCATCTAACCATTCAATTAAATTGGATGAGAGAGAATTTACACGTGGCGACAGAAAAACATTAGTACAAACACTCAAAGAAGAAATGGCTCTTGGTACAACTTCGGTAAATGATGCATGTCGTGAGTTGGGTCGACCAACAATTCAAGGTGGTGACGTTTATATCATAGGTACGAACAATTTTACTTATGGTACATGGGACCAACAAAAACAAATGACTGAAGCTACAATTTCAGGTTTGGAATCGGTAGCTAATCCTACGGTGACAGAACCTAATGAAGTAGCAGGGGATAAAAATGTATAATCTGAACACAAAATCTTTATACGGTGGCTTTAAAATAAAAGCTGGCGGTGAGATTGGCACATTTAGTGCCTACGGAAACACTTTCGGTACAGTCGACCATGCGAACGATAAAACTATGCATGGTGCCTTTACAAAATGTATCCAAGGTTGGGCAGCTAAGGCAGAAATGCCACAGTTTCTTGGCCAACATGGACACACAGAAAATCCTATCGGTATCATTACTTCTATGAAAGAAGATGATATGGGTTTACTGTTCGAAGGTGAATTCTGCTTAGAAACTCAAGCTGGCTCAGAAGCATATGCTCTAGTTAAAATGGGTGCTCTTAAGCGTTTCTCAATCGGATACAAAACCGTCAAAGAGAAAATGATTAATGGCGTAAATGAGCTACATGAACTAGACGTGAAAGAAATTTCATTAGTCACATTCGCATGCAACGAAGACTCATTAATTCAATCTGTTAAATCTGCTCTAGTTGATAATGATAATCCTATGCGCGGAGTACAGAAAGCACTTCAGGCTGCAGGTATATCAAAACGCCAAGCACAGGCTGCTGTCGATTCCATTAAGGCCGTTCGGGAGAGCGAAGCTGAAATGGCAAACGCATTAGAAGCATTTAAAATTAAAGCCGAAACCCCAGCAACCACACACGATTTAGAAATAAAATCAGAAATGTCACTAGGTGAATTTGCTGGTACTGTTTCTGAAGCTATACGTAAAAGTGCTGGCGGTGAAGGTAAGTATGTCTATATTCAAGATATTTATATGACATATGTTATTGCCCATGTTTATTTGGAAGATGATTCTGCCGAATATTACTTGCGAATCCCATATTCCGTCGCTGAAAACGGTGACATTATGGTTGGTTCTGGTGAAGTAGTTGTGCGCCATGTATCTTGGCTAAACGAAACAGAAACAGAAGCAATGAAAAACGAAGACACCATCACTGATGGAGAAAAAGACCTAGAACTAAACATCGAAAGTCGAGAAATAAAATCTGATGAAGATATTCAGGAAGATATCGCACCAATCGAAAACGAAGTGCCAATCGAACCGGAAGAAATTAAATCGGAAGCGTCTACATTAACCGTAGATGAAATCAAGAGCTGGTTCAAATAAAAGTGGTAGTCCACATTATATAATAATCTGCATTGTGCGTGGACGACTACGCAACAATAACGATACCTCTCAATTAACTATTTATTAATATATTTTATTATTTACTACCACATCCTAAAGGAAACCACATGACTGAACTAAAAATCGAAGACGTAAAATCTGCAGTAGCTACTGGCTTAGAATCAAAAGCCGACGCTGCAACTGTTGCTGCCCTTTCTGCCAAAAACGCAGAGCAAGAAGCTGAGATTAAAACGTTAAACGCTGCCGTTGCAGACGTAAAAGAACTTGCCGCTAACTTAGAAGCAAAACAAGCTGAATTGGTATTAGATACTAAACAAGCCGACGCTGTATTTGACGTTAAAGCTGCTAGCACACAACTTAAAACTGCAATCCAAGATGCAGTATCTAATGGTCGCCCATTAGACCTTAAGCAAATGCAAATTGGTGCCGATGGTATTGCATTAGGTATCGACGCTGAATTGGGTCGCACCATCATCGAACGCGCTCGTGAAAATGTTGCTATTCTTGGCCTTATCTCGGCTAAAACTGTTGGCTCAGTTGAATACCGTGAAATGGTACTTGCTAACTTCCCAGCTACTGGTGCTGTTGGCGAGCAAACTGGCAACCCTGCTGATGTTTGGGCGCAAACTGGTACACAAAAATATGTTGGCGTATCAATGCAAGTAGCTAAGCAATATGCTAAGCCACAAATCTCACGTGAATCAATCAATGACCCACATATTGACCTTTTCGCTCACTTACAATCATTATTAGCTGAAGAAGTTTCACGCTACTGGGCAGTTCAAGTATTATTTGGCGAAGGTAATGGTTCAAACAACCAATTACGCGGCATCTTAAGTACTAAACGATTCGGCTTAGAATCTTACAAACCTACTATGGACGCAGTAGCTCCACGTAACGTAGAATTTTACGCTGCGATGAAAACTGGTATTGCTGATTCTATTGGTGACCGTGACCCAACTGCTGCAAACTCAGCAATTGATACAATTATCGATTTAACTGCGATGTTGCCATCTAAGTATTTAGGTGCTTCTAAGTTTGTAATGAACCGATTTACACTTGCAGAATATCGTAAACTTAAAGATTTAGAAGGTCGCCCTTTAATTCAATTCGAAGCTGGCGGTTTCAACTTATCTGGTTTCCCTGTAGTGTTAGAAGATTACATGCAAGGTGAAGCTGGTACTAGTAAAGCTCCAGTTATCTTCGGTGACTTATCTAAAGCTTACGCGTTATGCTCAATTGACGATTTCTTCTTGGTTGACCCATACACTGCTGATGGTGCAATCACGCTTAAATATGAAGCCCGTAAAGGTGACTTAATGCAAGCAAATGATGCAATCGTAATTTTAAACACTATTTTATAATTAGAGTTTAAAAATGTTATAAAAAATGGCGCACACATCTAGTGTGCGCCATTTTTACAATATGAGGTATTAATATATGATTACTGACATATTATCCCACGAGGATGTGGTCGTAGTCTCCCTCGAAGATGCGATGGAACATTCCCGAATCACCGACCATTATGACGAAACAGTCGTTCAGATGTGCCTAGACGCAGCCCATGATATAATTGAACAATATTTAAATCGTCGGTTATCGACAACCCTTATGATAGGTGTTGTTTCGGATTTTCGTAAGAGAATCACTTTACCATATCCACCAATACAAAAAATAACTAACATCACATGCCAAAACGCAAATGAAACTTCTATTACTCTAATAGAAGGTGTGCATTATAAATTTGATAATGTTCGAAAGGCCATCATATTTTTAAATTCTTGGAATGATGCTTACATGCATACAGAATTTCAAGTCACATTCGAATGTGGGTACGCTAAAATCGAAGACATTCCTCGCTCTATTCCTCACGCAATTAGACAAACTTTCGCAACTCTTTACGAGAACCGAGAAGATACGGTTATTGCTATGAACGTGACAGAAATTCCGGCTCCGGCTAAGCGACTATGTAAAATGCATAGAGTGAGACCCATATAATGGGTGTTCGTAGCGGTAGTTACCGCCATAGGATAGAGCTATTGAAGCCTAAATTGGGTGATGATTGTTTACCTTTACGTGACGCCTTTGGTTCTCCTACACACGAAACTAAAGTCGTACAGAGACCTTGGTGTCGTATATTGGCAAACGATTCAGATGAAAGCGTTTCGACAGCAATAAATACCCAAGAAGTTATCCGTTTCGAACTTAGATATTCTAAAATGTATGAGAACGCAGAAACGAAAATGTCTCTAAAGTTTCAGGGTGATACCTTCGATATAACTTCGGCAGTTAATAAGCTTAAGCTAAACGAGAAAACAATAATCACGGCAATCAAGCGGAGATAACTATGGAATATCGCATAGATTATAAAGAAGCTATAGAGCGCATATCAAAACTTGACGTATATCCAGTGATAATTCCAGAAGGTGCTAAATATCCATGCATCGAAATGCAAATATCCGGTGGTCGAAGAGATGACGATTCTAGTCTTAATGGTACATCGATATCAAACCATAGAATTAGTTTAATTGTGTGTGCCTCGACGCTAGCCCAATGTTATGAGGTAGAAAAGTTATTAAAAACAGGACTGCATAACAAAACACTAAATACTGACAATACTAAAACATTAGTCATCTATTTCGACAACTCAGTAGAAAGCTACAATCACGCTCAATCGTTATTCGAATTGACTATAGACTTTTTACCAAAATTAATTAATTAAGGAACACATAAATGGCAGGTTTAACTGATATTTCACTTGGTAACTTTACCAAAATCTCATATGGCCCATTATCTACCGATTTTGCAATTCTAACAAATTTACCTGATGTACAGTCTGTGGGTGAACTTACAGATGAAGCAACAATCGTCGATGTTCAAGCATACGGCCAAAAATACCTAAAGAAACTGGTAGGCTCGGCTAACGCATCAGCAATCGAAATTGTTGTAAATTATAATCCATCAGAAGCAGGTCAAATTGATTTATTGGCGGCATATAATACATCAACTCAACGCTCTATTGCGTTAGTTATGGACGAAGATGAATCTGGTACTAATGGTACATATAACCAATTCGACGCACTTGTTGCATCGGCAACTGTAAGTAACTCATTCGACGAAACGCGCACAATGACATTTAGTTTAGTGCCTGTTAATGGTTTGGGTTTGTACGTATCTAAATAATCGGATATAGCGGATACATATTAGTGTCCGCTACGGAGCAACCATGGCAAGCGTAAGACCCAAAATTGCGATAACACAATATAGCATAACCGGATTCAAACAACTCGAACAAGGATTGAATGCCTTAACCGATGCAAACTTCAGAACTAATGCACTTAGGTCTGCTGGACGTAAAGCAATGGCACCTGTAAAGGACGCTATGGTTGCAGCCGCACCAACACTAAAAGAAACTAGTATTTTACCTACAGGCTCCATTAAGGACGCTTTAAAGGATAGTATACGAATGAGAGTTAGTGTAAATAAAAGTCCTAAGATGACTAAAGCAAAAAAACCTAAAATTACTAAAGCAAGTAAAAGTGAATTGCGTATAGTTATAGCGACTGGTAAAGAAGCACAGGGTTATGCCATAGTCTCAGAATATGGACGGAAAGAGACCCAAATAAATAGATACTCTGCATTCGGAAAACTAACACAAGCATATGAGGTAACACTACCAACGCTTGTACCGAAACCGTGGATGCGTCCAACATTTGATAGAATGAAAGGCGATATATTATTTACTTTCCGTAAGGAATTAAGTAAAGAAATCATCAAAAAAGCTAAAGCACAGGCACGAAGAAAAGCCAAATCATAATGGAGAAGAAAATGTTAAATATAGAAATGATTAAATCATCAATCACCGCTGACTCAGTATTAAAAGAGGTGACTTTAGAAAAGTTCAATACTACCGCATTCGTGAAAAAGTTCACACGAAAAGACTCAACCATTTTTAGTACAGCACCAGACATGGTGTCTACTATGGTATATGTTGGCATCGTTGATGCTAACGGTTCTCGTATTTTCGAAAGTGCAGAACAAGTAGCTGAACTTAAGGACGATAAAGTTCTTGAAATGTTCAATAAGGTAAACGACTTTAATTCGGATAGCGTTGAAAAACAAGCAAAAAAATAATAGCAGACGAAGCATATAAATTCAGACTGATGTTGGCAGTAGCGACAGGGTGGACCCTAGATTATATAGATAGTCTACCTTTGTCCGAATTTAATAATATGCTTGCTCTAAATTACTTGGAGCCATTCACCCACGATATTTCATCGAGGCGTGAGGGTCTGCTAATTGCCGAAACATTCAACGCACGTAGAAAAAAGCAAATTAAAGTAGCTGAACTATTTCCGTATATGAGCAATGAAGCACCATCTTGGTTATCCGATAAAACGGTACAAACAGCCAAAGAACTCATTCGTCGCCATGAGCATGGTTGCGAGCTTCGAGGCGTAGCACCAGATTACGAATATGTTCGCCCATTAATAATGGAAGAAATAAAAATCGAATCAGCTAAGCGCCAACCTGACGAACTCAAGATTAAACAATTAAACGTTTTATTAGGAAATATCGCAAATGGCAAAAGAGATTAATATTGCTCGGTTAGCGGTCGATATGGTTGCAAATACTGCAACCTATCGGTCACAATTAGCCGAGATGGTAAAACAAACCGACAAGCGTCTAAAAGAGCTTGAGAAAACAAACCAAAAAAGTAATAGCCAACAAAATTCAGATGATAATAAGGCCGCTAAAGCTGCTGAGATGATAGCTAAGAAAAGAGCAAAGGCAGAAACCGAAGCCTATGCAGAAGCATCACGAAGACAAGCAAAACATGAACGTGATAAACTAACTTTACAGCAATCTGCATCTCGAAAGAGTCGTAGTATAGCACAACAAGCAGGTTTCCAATTACAGGATACTTTTGTTCAGGCACAAATGGGTATACAAGCAACCACAATCATCGCACAACAGGGTTCACAATTCCTTGGTGCGTTTGGTGCTGCTGGTGCACTTGCTGGTGCAGCGTTGGCTATCGGTGCGGTTGGTGTTGGTATATTTAATGCTGCTGGAGTCGCGGCTGAAAAACAAGCACAAAAAACCACAGAAGGTGTAATAGAATTAGCTGATGCTATAACTAAATTAAACAATAGTGCTATGACTAGTGATGTATCTAAGCGATTAAACGTTAAAGAAGCATCAGACCAACTAGTTAAATTAAATAAAAAAATATTAAAATCCGAAGAAGCACTAACAGAAGCAAAAAAAGAAGCAACGAAAACTAGCGTATCTTACTATGATTGGGAATCTAAGCGTACATATACAATCGAAAAAAGTATAGACTACATGAGTAATGAGAAGAAGGAAGTCGATAAGTTAACATTAGCATTAAAGCAACAAACCGACCAACGAGCATCATTAACTATAGTTGCATCTGGTGCGACAAAAGAATCAATCGACGCAGATTCTACAATAAAAAAACTTACAGAATCGCTCAAGCTAGAAATCGAATATTACGGTAAAGGTTCAGAAGCAATAGAGAACCATAAGTTTGCACAAAATGGCGCAAACAAAACAGCTCTAGCTAACTTAAAAATACTTCAAGCTCAACTTAAGGCATTAGAAGACAAAACAAAAGCAGAAGAAAAAGCTGCCGAAGCTGCAAAAAAAGCCAAAGAAGACGCCAAAAGAGCAAGAGAGAAAACAGAAAAAGATGCGATAACTGCAGAAACTAACCGTATTAAGACTGCAGAAAAACAAGCAGCCAAACTGGCTAGCTACTCAACATCGGCAACAAAATCAGACCCGACTCGTGCTTTAGTAGAAGAACAAAAAACTCTAGAAATGAACCTAGAAATGAAATTGATATCCGAAGAAGAATATCAAATGGCGTTATTGGGTTTACGTGATAAATATACACAAATCGGTTTACAAATCCAAAAGACTGCAGACGACGAAGAGAAGCGCAGAAATGCAGAAAAAATCTCAGAAGCAAGACGTGTAGAAGAGGCCCGTAGAAAAACATTAACCGACACATATAATTTTGAACGCAATATGTCCAAAACTAAGGTCGAACAGAATGCGATAGATGCTGCATATGAGCAAGAAATACTTACTCAAAAATATGCAGACCAGCAAGCTGCACTTATATTAAAATATGAGAACGACTACTTAACCGACGAAAATTATTTATTACAAAAGAAAGAGTTAGAAGAGCGTTATGCTGAAGAAAAAGCAGAAAAAGAAGCCGAGGCACAACAAGTCAGAGAAGCCGCAGTTTTGGGCGACGTAGACCAGATAGCTGATGCATTTGGTGTTCAGTTGAAGGCTCAAGAAACCTACGCAAAAACACAAGCGGCTATATCGGCTATACAGGCAGGTATACAAGTATGGTCTGACCCGACGTTATCGTTTTATGCCAAAATTCCGGCATCAATTGCTGCTATAGGTGCAGTTTCGAGCCTAGCAGGTCAATTTCATGGTGGTACAGATTCATTACCATCTTCTATGGATAATAAATCATTTATGCTTAAAGCTGGTGAACGAGTTGTTCAACCAGAGGCCAATAAAAAGTTAACTAAATTCTTAGATAACCCAGAATCTTCTGGTAGTGGTGTCAACATCACATCAACAATACAAATGGGTCCATCATTAGTTGATGAAAAAGTCTTTGCACAAGCATTATCAAAACAACAATCTAACATAGCAGCTTTAATGAGCAAGGAAGAACGTAAACGTCCTAGTAGAAGAAGCGTAAGGAGTCAATAATGAATTTCTTTTTGTTGGGTATGCCAAGATGTAGGTCATTATGGTTATCCCATTTATTGTCGTTCGGTGATTCATATTGCTTTCATGAAGCATTATCCCAACGAAAAGGTTTATTGTCACCAACTCTACCTAAGTTATATGGTTACGATAATATCGGCTCAGCAGACACATATCCGCTGGGTTATAACTCTAATATAGTGGGCGAAAGTCCACTTATATTAATCGATAGACATATAGATGATATAAAACAATCATTAATAAAATCTTTCGATTACAAAAACACCGAGCAACATAATATTATATTAGATAATATGTATAATAAATTAAAATATATAAAATCTAAAAATTGTATGAGAGTAGATTTCGCAGATATGAATGATATAAATTGCGTAATATCCATAATTAATTTTTGTGGTGTTAGAATAGATTTACACCATATACAAAAACTTATGACATCAAAGATAGTAGTATCCAATGATACACTATCACTATCTAACCACGCATTAAATGACCATATATGAGGCAATTACATGGCTGAAAAAATACCAACAAATTTAATCATATCTGACGTTACTATAACTAACGAACATCGAACATACACCTCGAAATCGATATCAGGTATACAATATAGACAAGATTCAGGTATACAGAAATATTCCGGTAGCCTGACACTAACCGCTTCCGGTTTTGATTCTGCTAAGATACTTAATGGGTTCTTAATAAAATTAAGAGGTCGATTAAATTCGTTCGAACTTCAGTTAGGTGGTGCGTATGGCTATGACAATATAACGACCAACCCAAAATTAAACGCTTCATATAATATTGGTAGTGAAACTATAAACATTTCACCATTTATCGGTAACGATAAAATATATGCAGGTTCGGTATTTACACTACCAAATGAAACTAAATTATATACTATAATCGACGATATACCATTATACGGTAATCCATCAGTTGGTATAGTTCCAGCATTAAAAATCCAACATAATATAAACGAAGACATTAATTTTATCAATCCGAAATTTACTGTAATATTAGATACAAATAATACAACAATAACACACAATAACGGTGGATTAATTTCATCGGTAATTTTAACTTGGACCGAAGAACTTTATTAAAATGAGGAGAAAACAATGTCACTAGGAAAAGTAATTCTAATGGAATTAAGATATAAGAATCACGAAACTGGTGAGATAACTCCGTTTCGTTTAACAAGTGCACCATTCGACGTAAATTATAACGGTTATTTGTGGACTGCAGCAGGTGACCTTTTGAATATAGGTGACCATGAATCCAATTATGAATTAATAACAGATAACGTAGAAATTAGATTATCCGGTGTTAACACAGCATACCAACCAATCATCGACCAAAACGGTTTCAGAAATGCACCAGTTGATATCTGGTTAGCAAACTTACCAGATAATTCAAATAATATAACAGCCGCAATATTCTATCATCGAGGTTTCGCTGGAACACCAGTAACTGAATTTGATGAAACTTCTGGTACTATATCAATTATATTTGAAACACAATCTATATTCAAGAGCTTGGATAGAAACAGTAACCTGATGACAACCTCATTAGCTCATCATCAATCTTTACATACCGGAGATACATTCTTTAAATATACCGCAGATACCGGAATTGGTGAAGAAACTTGGAGGGACGAGTAATGGATTTATTATCAGCATCAAAAATAATAAATAGATACAACAACCAGTTACATATTAGAGGAACTACCGACTGTAATTTATTAGTTCTTGAATTATTCGATAAAACAAAATTTGAAAAATTTAAAGGTAGATATAAGACTTTAACTGGTGCAGTACGTGTTGCTCGAAAAGAGTTTGGTGTTTCTTCTGTATTTGAGATGTTGAATTCTGAAGATATATATAAAACAGTAGATTGTAACTTCCAACAACCACTAGATATTGTAACCTTCCATGATTGTCATGATGTGTTTATATCTTTAGGTGATAAGTGGTTCGGTGTCAATGATGACAACATATTTTCTATTATATCAAAAGATAAATATAACGAAGAAGATTATACTATATTTAGGAGAAAATAATGGGTGGTATAGTAGCAATAGCAGCACTAATTATAGCGGTTGGTTCTGTGATGTACGCCAGAAATATTGCACCTGATGATGCTGGTGGTACTAAATTAACAAAACAAGGTACTCTATCCGGTAGAGATAGAGTTTATGGTACGTGTTTAGTTTCATGTACTAACGTATACACTAACGTATTAAACAGAGACCGAAGTTTTCGAGTAGATACGTTTTCGGTAGCAGGTATTGGACCTTTAATCTTCCATAATGTATGGATTGATGATAAAAAAATGTTCGAGGTTGACAAGAATGATTTAACTGTCGCAACTTCTGCAATTTCTGGAAAATATTCAGATTCACAAATGAGAGAACCATACCAACAATCTAAAGAATTAGTTATGCATTGGCGCTCTGGACAAGAGAACCAAGTAGCAGCCGACACAATGGTTAATAATTCTGATGGTGAGGTAAAAACATCAGCAAAAGGTGCTTTAGTCCCAAACATAACTATATACGCTGATGCGACATTAGACCAAGATTTTGTAATCTTCGGTGACCGATATAATATAATAGTTAAAGTTACTGCTGTTGATATATACGATGTTCGCACTGGTTTATATGATGGTGCAAGTTCAAACCCATCTTTAGCTATATATGATTTTTTAACATCAGATTATTTTGGTATGGGGATTACTGAAGATTACATAGATTTAGAATCATTTAAACATGTAGCTAATCGATGTGAATTTTTAGGTTTAGAAATAAACGCACAAATAGATGCTAACGAAGCATTTTCTGAAACTTTACAAAAAATGCTATCTACTTTTGGTGGTGCTTTAGTCATACACCAAGGTAAAATAAAAATATTATTCGAAGATTTAGAGCTTACATCGGTATATTCATTTGATTTTGATAATATTTTAGAGGGTACATTCTCTGTTCGACCTGACTCAAGTGGTAACTATTATAATGTTGTTAGTGCAAGTTATAAGTCTGAAATAAACTCAGAAAACTCATCAGATTATGTTATCCCTGCAGATGCAACAGATAGACTATCGATGACGCATGAATTTCACCCGACTAGAATTTTTATAGATGGTGAAATTATAACAAAATCTATAGAATTACCATATTCTGTAGATGCATATGAATCTGATTTAGGTGAAGTTAGTCGTGGTGTTAAATTATTAACTAACCGTGAATATAAACGAGCAGAATTTCAGAAAACCTGCTCGTTTGATATAGATTTATTGGACTACCCATTATTAGGTATTTGGTCGGTTGTTGAAGTTACCCATCCAATTTATGGTTGGGTAAAAAAGAAAATGCGTGTACAGTCGATGAACCAATCGGTCGCAAGTGAAACTGGTGGATTTAACATCGCGACTATAAATTTGTCGGAATATGATGATTCAATTTACACAGAAACACTTGAAGGCGCACCATCATCGAAGTTACCAACAACAGCAGAAATTAAACCTCCATTAAACTTAAACTTCGACCTTAAAACATATGTAACTAATGGGTATGGTATTTTAACTTGGACACCTCAACATTTTACGCATTCTACTGGTTATGATATAGAATATAAATTACAGAGCGAACCAAATTGGACCAGAATAGCATCTCACCATACACAAAATAAATATCATGTTTATAATCTTAAAAAAGACACATATGATTTTAGGATTAGAACAAACGATAATATTTTAGGCACATCTATTTGGTCTACTATCGAATCTCATATAGTTGGTATAGATTATACTTTACCATTAATTGAAAATTTAACAGTCGATGCGTCTACAAGTAGTTTTTCTCTTAATTGGGATGATGCTATGTCGTATCCAATTAATAACTCAGTATCTGCAGATGACCCAAATGGTGGTGGTTCTAATGGTGTAGTTCGCGATGTTTTTGGTTACTATTTAATTACGGTAATTAAGAATAATGTCGCACAATCAACCCATAAAGTTACAGACCCATTTTTTGTTTATACTTTACCAGAAAATCAAGCATCACCTAGTGGAGTTAATCGTTCAGTTACATTCACCGTTCAGATATTCGATATCAATGATGTATCTGGTGATGGTGTTGATGTTCTTGGTGTTAATCCACAAATAACAGCACCAACAAACTTCGTTGCAAATAACAAGCTACAAATATCCAATTTGACTTGGGATGTAAGAACTGAACCTGACTTTGCTGCTACACAGATACACATATCAGGAACAACCGGATTCACGCCAAACGCATCTTCTCTATATAAAACTACGGTCAACGATTCATACTTATATCAATTCCCTGAAGGTGTCGGAGACAAGTATGCTAGAATTGGTCATTATGATGAATTTGGTACTGATAGTATAACATTTTCTCCTGAGATTTTATTGGCGTATGTTCCTATCACTGTTGGCTATGATGATGCCGAACTTCGACTAGAAATAGAAGAACTATCCGGTGATATCGGTCAATTGGAAACCGATTTAAATAATAAGTTCCCAATAACAGAAACTGATATTTCTGATGGTGCAATTTCCTCGCCTAAAATTCTAGCTAATTCTATCATATCAGAAAAGATTTCTGCTGGTGCAATTACAACAAGAGAATTATCTACTAACGTTGTTCGTGCTGAAAATTTATATGTTGGTGCCATTAGTGGTGTTAACAATTTCAGTACAAGCGGCAAGAATGATGGATGGTCTGGGAATTATCCACTAGTTGATGAAGTTATGTTGTATGGCTCTACGGTCAAGACAATGAAAGTTACAACCAGTGGCGACGTTCAGGTTCTATCGGATGCATTCGCCATAGACCATGACGAAGTATATGAAGTTAGCTTAAGTATATATAGCGACGCACCAGATGACACAGGAACTAGATATTTTGGTGTATATGCTTACGATGACGACATATATAATATTTCTGGTGCATCAACAACATCAGTTATGGACTCATATAATCCAACAACATTAACCATAGGTAATCCAGCATCTAATGCATATTTTTGGTTAGGTGATGTCTCGAATGGTTCGTGGAGAATAATGAAGGCATATATTATTGGTGCCAATGTCGACATAAATACTATACCACAAGCATCTAATGTCACCACCCTTTGGAAGTTGCGACCAGAACAAAAAAGTTGTAAGATAAGATTCCTGAATCATTATAATAATGGAACATCAGTAACTAACCACTTCTTCAACCCTAGCGTTAAACGTGTTGGTGCTGGATTCATTCGTTCAGAAAATATTAAAGCTGGTATAATCGAAGGTCACTCAATTAAGTCTAATTCTTTAATTGAATCTCCTAAAATATATGTTGGTGATGTTGCTAATTCGCAAGGTAAGACTGTCGTTTTAGATAGTTTAGCCAGTTCACCTATTGTTGTGAAAAATAATAACGATACCATGTTGAACTTTGTTACTGTGAATGCAGGACAAACATCAGAAAAGACTGTTCTTCAGTTGGGTGGTGGTCTTGCTGCTAACACAATTGATAGTGCCGATGTATTCACTAAGAATATATGGGATTTGATTGCACCACCAGTTCAAGGTTCTACTGGTGGTGTGTATGAGCATACATCATTACCGTATATGGTGACTCCATCTGGTACAACATCACTACCTGTATTAGAAATTCCTGCAGGTAACTCAAATGATGTAGAAATATCGTTTAAATTCCATTATCAATTAAATCAATCATCATCAACCACAAACCCATCACCAATATATAATTTTACTGTGAAGAGGTCTATAAATGATGGTGGTCTTGTTGATGTATATAACAAAGACCATACTGGTGAAGTTTGGATTGATAATGAGTCGAATTATAGAACTTATGATTTAACCGTGAATGTTAATGTTACTGATGTTGGTCATAACGCAGCCGATAATGATACTATACAATATTTCCTTATTGTTAGATATGTTTCTGGTTATAATTCAACTAATGGATTCTCTGTTATAACTCAACGTGTAACTTCATTCACTGTTGGGCAAATAAAATCTGGTGGTGGACTTGAAGGTTTAGCTTCTGCTGCAACGTTCCCTTATGTTAGTCTGGACACATCAGGTAGCTCGACCTACCCAAGATTTAATCCAATAAATAATCCAGCTAGTGATGATAATTACCTTCGAGCACCATCCGCTGGGGGTGGATTTTTACCATTTTCTAATGGTTCTAGTTACATGGGAACAAATTCTTGGAGATGGGCGCAAATACATGGTGTTAACTTTTATGAAAATGGTACAGCTTTAACATCTAAATATTTAGGTTTATCTGCTACTGCCGCTAAGGCATCGACCGTCACCATAAATGCCGATAATACATCAAATTCTATATATGAGGTTGTGTGGCATTCAGGTAATTCACTGTATAGTTCTGTACAACCAGTAACGATAAATCCGGCTGTTGGTCAGATAGCAGCAAAATCGTTTGCTGGTAACGCCAATGTTGGTGGTACTGGTGCCGCTATATATTGCCCTTCTGGTATATATTCGCAGGGAACTAATTGGTTGTATGGTGCAATAATAACCAATAATAATAGTATAAATGCTGGTTCTGGTACTGTGACTGCTGCTACATTTTCTGGTAATGCAACTACAGCAACAAAGGCGTCTACAGTTAATATCAACTCAGGTAACACTTCTGGGATATGGTATGATGTTGCTTGGCACTCGGGTGTTAATTTATATTCTTCTGTCGGTGTAGAAATTCAAGGTTCCACTAATTCTATAAGAGCTGGGAGATTTTATGTTGGTGATGCCACACGTGGTTATTTCTACACAGATGCAACAAACCGAACAGCATTCGCTGGTGGTACACTTTATATACAGTCTTCTGTTCCCACATATTATAATTATTCACCAACACAGTACCACGGCAACACAACTGGAACGACTCATAGTTTTAGAGGTAATTTATTAAATGGTAACTCTTGGAATATTAGTACAAGTGGTGTAATCACAGGTACAGATGCTGGTGCAACATCAGATATACGTGTTAAGTACGATATATGTAATATTGAAGATGCTTCTAATAAAAGGATGTCTATTCGTGGTTGTACTTTCGGTCGTTATGATATGGACAACCAACAACATGCTGGCGTTATAGCACAAGAAGTTCAGAAGATATTACCAGAGGCTATTATATTCACAGATTCGGACGACCCATTAATAACGGATAAACAGAAACTCAATGTTTCGATGTCTGCCATGATTGGGTTGTTAGTAGAATCAGCCAACGAAGATAGAATCGTCATAAACAAACAGGAAATTGAAATTGATAACCTGAAGACTGAAATTGATAACCTAAAATCTAAAATGGAAACTATAATCGAAATGGTGAAAATAAATGGCTAATTATAATATAAATATATCGTCAGAATATGAACCAGAATTCGGTGGGTATTTATTAGCAGTCACTGGTGCAGGTTCATCAAGTAACAGAATATCGTTATTCCCTGACGATACATTAACTATAACATACATATCAAACAACGCAGGTAGAACTGTAACAATAAATACCGGAACGAATTACTTCACTGACGGAACTTTATCTTTATCTTCTACTGGTTCTTCAGGTACAAGAATGGTTAAACCTGCGTATACTATTGGTAATCAGCAGATATCTATAACTATGTCTGGTGCAAGTAATAGATATATATATGTATACTTTGAAGATGCTGCAGATAATATCCCTGACCCAGTTCCATCTAGGTCGATATCGTTTGCCAAGCTGAGTGAATATTATACATTTTCATTTACTGTTTCTGGGTTATCTTCTAATGTATCCACAACCATTTCGGTTACTGGCAGTTCTGGTAGGGCATATAGAATAAATTCCGGAGCATGGCTTACCTCAACATCTAATGTATTTAATGGAGACTATATCGAAGTTCGTGTATTGTCTCCTTCTGCATATGAACAAGCAACAAATACGACAGTAGTTTATGGAAACCAAACCAACCCAGTATTCACTGTGAATACTGGAGTTGACCCACTATCTAATTCTACATTCATCCCTATGGGCATATCATCTGGACCGATTTATATGACCGATTTATATAATACGTTCGGTGGTACATATCCTATATACATCAAGGATTATTATAGGTCCGGTTCGTTAGTTCCAAATATATCAAACAATTCACCAAATGTTCCAACATCTGGTGATATATATTTAACTAACTTTTATAATACTGGTACTGCTTTATATTTTTCTAAGTCACCACAACAACAAACTAAACGCACAGATACAACCAATTCATCAGCCACTGCAACATTATCATGGAATACATATGAGAATAATGAATCTGCTAGCGATTTCTGGATGGGGCATGGTGCTAGAATGAATGCTGTCGTGGAATTTAGATATGAGTTATTTGATGTAGTGGCTTTTGGTGGAGGTTCATCTGTGACTGATGTTGTTCTAGGAGCCTCAGATGGCACATACTCATCAAACAACACAAATGTAACACTATCATGCTCTGTGCCAATTAGAGCAGACAGAGACTATTCTGGGTATGTTCGTATATATGCTAGACATATTGCAACACAAGCAGTGACAATAACAAACACGAGTTTTGAATTAACGTTCTTCTCATCACTTTAAAGGTAAACTTAATATGTTCATACAAACATTCACCGACCCACAGGGTACATTACAAACGGATGCAGTCTTCGAAATATCTGACGCATGCTCCGACAAATATAATCATGAATCAATCAATTTCGTCATTTCTCAAGGTGATTCTGAAAACTCAATCCAAACCGCAACTTCAGGAAATACCAACATAAACTATCAAATGTTTTATTGGGTATCTGAACAATCTAGATTGGATGGTAAATTGCCATACATTTTAGCGAACACCGAACCATTAGGTGATAGATTTTATATAGAATCTGACTTGTTAAATACTGAAGAGTACTCTGGCTTATCGTTGACAGAAATCGTCGAAAAACATTGTAGCGAAACCTTAAATACATAAAGGCAAAAAAATAAATGATACATGTAGAGGAACCAAAAAAATCTAGATTGATTCGGTGGTACACTTCTGGTTCGTACGAAGAAAAGTCAAAATATAGTGCAGTGTGTAATCTCGTCCACGTCGACGAGAATACTGCAATTATTGAAGGATTATGCGGTAACATTAATCATAAATTTTGGGTCGAGATTCGACAAATTATAATTGGTCTTGGTTACACATCAGTGAAAATCTTCAGGCATGGACATTGGAAAACTATAACAACAGATTAAGCGGGTGTAAAATGATGAGTAAAACCGACGAATCGAAAGAACGTTGGAAGAATAAAGTTGCAGAACTAAAGCAAAGATTCCCAATAAAATAGGAGCATCGTAATGCTACAATATTTACAATATTTGACCGATACATTTTACACCTTCGGGTTAACGTATCTTACTAGTTTGCCTATAATGATATACTTTATTATATTGGCGCTATCATTCCTTATACTCCCCAAAAAGACGATATTTTACCGCTATTCTCGCAACGTATTAGTTGTGTTGGATATCATGGTGAATGCTGTATTTTTGGCTGGCGATTATCGAGAGACGATATCATCTCGAATAGGTAAAGCATATAAGCGCGGTGTTGTGTGGATTATCCCGATAATGTATTTAATTAATTTAATATTTTATCCAATAGAACGCGACCTACACCATTGCGTCAAATCAATCCAGCCCGATGTCGGTGAATTGACATTATGGCGATGGAAATAACTAAACAATAGAACGGTGCTGATGCATCATCAACTAACCCAAAAGGTACTAATATGGAATTACAAGATTTTGCAACATTAGAAGATGCTCGTGCATATACGGTTGCGTCAACAAAAATGATATCAGCAGACCAAATGCGTATATTCGTCGTTATATGTGGGCTATACTCATACTTCAAACTACATGATGGCGATTACCAAATGGCAACATACGACAACATGATTAGCGGTGGAGAATTCAACTTCATTAATGGTCACCCAAGTAATATCACTTCATTGCTGGACGTGATGATATCACTTGACCCACCACACGGTCAAAATTTAGCTAAGTTGCGCGACATGTGTGTATACTTTGCCAACCGCGTATCGTTCCCATTTAAGGACACCACCGCTGAAGTTTTTGATGACCTTAAACTTAAACAAGCATTTTTAGGTGAGCAATTACCGTCGCATATCGAATATTTAGGCGGTAATGATAAACACGTTAAATTGAGCAATGAAGATGTTCGATTAACGGTGCGCTTAGATGCTCCTGTACTGGTAGATACAATAGTAGATTTCGAGTTACTTATTCGTAATACAGACGACCAAGAATTTAGCCCAGTCCAGAATTGGACGTTTCAAATTACTGTACCCGCAGGTAGTACAACATCAACACGCGAGATAACCAATACCCGTAAACTGACAAGACATACTCAGTTCACAGCTAAATCAAACGTGCTTAATCCATTCACGGTTGAAGTCACAGGAGCGTAGCTAATGACTACGTTCAGAGGCGAGTTAGCACAGCCGTATGATATAGATTGGACTAATCCTGATACGGACGAATTACTAACGTGTCAAATTGACGATGGAATAACCGTTACTAATGTAATCACGGGTGTAACAGGCGAAACCTTTGATGCGGCTAATCAAATTGGTGTAACAGACGGGACGTATCGTGTTGGTGCAACTTGGACAACCAAACCAGTAGGCATTGATAGTGACCCATACTCGCTTTTTCAAACGATTGAAGACGTTAATCAAGAGTATGCTTTAGCCCTAAATGGCACTGACCAATGGGTGAGTTTTGACCCTATCACTATTACTGGTGACTATAGCGTTAAACGAAAAGTGTTGATGAAAGACTTCCTAAATAGAACCTTGTTCGGTTCGGATACAGGTCAGGTTACTTGGCGGTTTAACAATTCAACTCAAATGCGAATTAAAACTGAGTCTACTAACGCTATAGTGATTGATTTAAATTCTGCTTTGGTTGTTGATACTTGGTACGAGATTGAGATAAAACGAACAGGTTTAACCTATGAAGTGTGGGTAGATGGTGTGTTGTTTGGCACTAACACGGTTGGCTCTGCAAACACATTTATAATTAATCGGATAGGTCAGAAAGGAGATATACATTTTTTCTCTGGCTCTGACAGTACAATTCAAATAACTGACTTTGTTGATAGCTCAAACTCACGCTATTGGGAATTCAACCAAACCAAAGGCGATACTGTTATTGACCACTATAACGGTGCTATTGCTACGTTAAACAACTACCCTGCCGATAGTGGTTATGTGCGCGGTGATGATGAGGCTGTTGTTGGGTATCAGACGAGTGGTATCACTTATGCTATGGCTGAGGACTTACTTCTAGGCTGTACGGAATTAACTCTAAAACTTAAACTTTGGCTAAATCCCGACCATACCGCAGGGTCCTATTTTTTATCGTGGTCAAGCACCTCTAGGGGTTTATCTATAACCCCTACAAGAGTTTATGTTGCTACTCGATACAGTACACTAGATTGGGCACAAGCTTACGAGTTACCTGCTGAACTTCTACCGTTAGATTATAGTGAGCCTCACATTTTAGAGGTATACGAGAATCAAACTAATAGGGCTAGAACAATAATTTTAGATGGCGTTGTAGTTACAGACAACAACTTAGCTACTGACCCGACACTCGACTTTAACAGATTAACTTTTGGGACCAGAGGTGACTCTGTAGGTGCTACTGCACCCCTATTTATTGCAGAGGCTGAGGTCACTAACCATACCCAAGGGAAAAGTCATTTCTACGACTTCACCACTGGCGACCAAGAAAAGATAATCGACACGGTTGGTAACAATCACGCGACTATTGTTAATGATTCTGTTGTTAAGTGGCAACCTGTACTGCCTGTTAGTGTTTACACTGTTGGTAGTGACCCTAAGTGGGATTATGCTGACACGGCTACTTGGTACGGTGCGAATAACAACGGTGACTATCACTATAAGTTACTCATGCACGACCTTGAACCAAATGGATTTACTACGTCACTGAATAAGTTGACAAAAGGTATGACATTCACAGCCGCTAAAGGTCTTGAACCTATCAATAATGTTGCTCAAGTTGGATTTACAGGGGTACTAAGAAACTCTAGTTTAGGTGATAATTTTTATTACAATATCGGTGCACAAAACTTCAATGTAGAGGGTAGTTCTACTGTTATAGATAGTTGCGTGGTAGATGGACTTAACAGTACGTCTATTGATGGTATAACGCCAAACTCAGGTAAAGTAACGGTAAAAAATACCCTTATTAAGAATTGTAACGATGGCGCGTATAACAATAAAATACCTGTTGAAGATTTAGTAATTATAGACTCTATTATTGAGAACTCTAATCGTTACGCAACAGTCACAGCAACACTAATTAACACAATATTAAAAGATAACACTAATGACCCATTAGCTAGCGTTACTGATTATTGTGCCACCACAAAAGGCACATTAGCAGGTACAGGTAACATAGTAAACGCGCAAGCTAGTTGGTTTGACGCTAATACGCAAATCACTACTGGTGGTCAAACAGCACTAGCAGGTAAAGGTTGGAACGGCTCAGATATTGCGAGTTGGGCTTATGATATTGACACGTCGGACCCAACAACACCAATATCGAAATCCATTAATGTTATTTGGACTAAGGATGCACAAACCACAATATCTAAGACGATTAATTCGGTTTGGTCTAAAGTTAAATACTTACAGACAAGTGTAACAAACTTATGGTCTAAATCTTCAGAAACGATTATATCAAAAGACCTGACCATATTATGGTCTAAAGTTAAGTCGGTTGTTAAATCAACAACTAATAGTTGGTCTAAATTCGAATATATATCTAAAGATGTTAATGTTACTTGGTCTAAAGTTGAAGTTGTTAATAAACCAATAACCAATAACTGGTCTAAGACGAAACAATTATCTAAAGATGTTAATGTTACTTGGTCGAAGACGAAACAAGTCAATACCACAGTAGTTAATTTGTGGTCTAAAGATGCAACTATAAGTCAACAAACGACAGTCGTATGGTCGAAGACGAAAACTGTATCTAAATCAACCAATAATTCGTGGTCGAAGACGAAAACTATAGATAAACCATTAACTACACGATGGTCTAAGTTAGGTCTAGATTTAGTTAAACAAATCACCACCTCATGGTCTAAAGTTGAAGTTGTTAATAAACCAATAACCAATAACTGGTCTAAAGTTGAAGTTGTTAATAGACCAATAACAAACAACTGGTCTAAGACGAAACAATTATCTAAAGATGTTAATGTCACTTGGTCGAAAATATCTCAGTCTAGCATCATTAAATTAATTAATGTTATCTGGTCTAAAGTTGAATCGATTTCGTCTAATATAATATCGAGTTGGTCTAAGACTAAAACTATATCAAAATCAACTAATATTTCATGGTCTAAGACTAAAACTATATCGAAAGATTATAATGTTACTTGGTCTAAAGTTGAATCTATATCGAAAGATACAACTAATAGTTGGTCTAAAGTTAAGACTATTTCCAAACAAACTCAGAATAGTTGGTCTAAAGGTGTTTATTCATATTACACCAAACCTCTGAATGTCTCATGGTCTAAATCTAAAAACTTAAATGTGAATGTTAAAGTTACTTGGTCTAAGGATTTCACTAGAATATCCAAACCATCTAAACTGAGAACATACACAATCCCACACACGAACAGAACGTTCACAATCTCCTACGAAAGTAGAAAATTAATAATTAAAGGATAATATAACATGGCTTTAAATATAGCTAATCTTAAATTTTACCAATCTATCACAGCCGGAAGTCTAGGTGGCGCACCAGACTTCACAACAGAAGTTAGTGGCTTATCTGACGCTTTCTGGGATAGAATTGAAGCTGCTGAATCATCTTCTGGTGATGTTGAATATCGTTGTATGTATGTCCGTAATACAAGTACAACAAACGCACTAATTGCACCATCCATAGAACTGACCCAAGGTGCAGTCGACCCAGACACCACCATTCACATTGCAGTTATGGACAATGTTAACGTTGATACAGTTTCTATTGCTAATGAAGACACAGAACCAACAGGTTCCCCTTCTTGGCAAGCAATAAATGTGGACATCCCATTCAGTGCACAATTGGATTTTGATGCTGGCGGTGCTGGTGATTATGTTGCAGTTTGGATTCGTCGTACTGTTGTAAACACCAATAACCAAGCAGCCAACGACAATTATACCCTTTCACTTAAAGGTCAAACAATCGCATAAGGATTAGAATTATGTCAATTGCAGACTGGGTTAAAGACCCAAATTCGACTCTTGACTTTTCTTTTGACTGGTCTGATTGGGTGGAGGGTGGTGATAGTATTTCTTCATTTGAAATTATATACAACACAACCACCCACACAGGTCAACTATTAATCAACCAAACATCATTATCTGAAAATATAGTTACTGTTTGGTTGAGTGCTGGTCGCAAGAATATGAAGTATATGATTACTTGTCGCGTCACCACTGTTGATGGTCGAGTCGAAGATTCTACTAGAGCTATTAAAATAACAAACAAATAACGTATGCACATGGACGTGCTAAATTTAGGAGGTCCAATGACCACAAAAGGATTATTTATGCCGCTGTCGGTTATACAGGGCGACACACTAGATGTTACATTTGATATATCATTAGACGGAAGTCTTTTATCTGATACCGAAATATTACTAGATGGTTATTTTGGTATTGAACATTCAACAGATGATATTTTGAATTTTGAATTTTTGGTTGATGAAATAACACCAACAAAACATCACGCAATTATAAATTCTAGTTTGACTAGTGAATTAGATGTAGGTGAATATACATATCAGATTAGAATCGAACATCTAACGGATATTAATGGCGTTAACTCTATAGGATATAGGAATACTATACTATACGGCTCATTGGTTGTACTTCATTCACCTATGCCATATTAGGAATGTTATAATGAATTTATCTATAGAAATAAAAGAAACTATCAAAACTTCGAAAGTTGGTGATTTTTATATAAGAGTATATAAAAATAATCATACTATACGAAAAAAACAAAGCTAGTGAGGGTTGTATGTTTAAATGTGATATACACACTAAAGGTGTATTTCTTGCAGGATTTATAACTTGGTGTATAACGTTTGGTGGTTCTTGGATTACGTATTCAAATACAATAACCGAGTTAAAAGTAAACCAAAAGTTATTATTAGAAGAAAGAACTTTAATGGTAGGTACTATCAATGTACTAGCAGATAAAGTTGCAAAAAACGCAGAACATTCGGCAGTGACCACATCGGTCCTAAATAGATTGAATGGTACGTTGACAAAAATTGGTGATAGTCTCGATATTATCGTCAACGAAACAACAAAGAACTCAATCAGGTTAGACAACTTCGAAAAAAATAAATAACAGGACACAAACATGAAACGTATAATACTACTAATATGTGTATTGACTTTTGGATGTAGTTCTATCAATCCGTTATCTGTTCTAACAGATAAACCAAGCATTGAAGTGAATGCACAAGTAGCAAAAAATGCCGAGCATTCCCAATCTTTAATTAGTGTTGAGTCTGAAGGCACTAAACAAACAGCAGATTCTATCAGTAACACCACATCAACTAAAGCCGACGTCATCAATCAAATAACAAATGAATTGACGTGGTGGCAATTGGTCGCCATTATAATTTGTGCTGGTGTTGCTATACCATCATCTCGTGAACTCTACGGTGGTGTTAAGCTTGTTATAACAGACACACTTAATGCCTTTATCATATACCCATTGAAAGGTATATCAAACTTCATATTAAAACTATTCGGTAGATAATTATGAACGAAAATAAACAAACGTGGTGGCGCTCAATTAATACTATATTAATCGCCATCACATTAACCATAGTAATTAGCGTATCAGCAACTGTTGGGAATATGTTAGAGCATCAAGCATACGAAAACGAAATTGCTCAACTAATGAAAGACGAAAGCATTAGATATGACGTATATGTCGATACTTTAGGCAATAAAACCATCGGTGTGGGTCATATGCTAACAGATGACGAACAATACACCAAACTAACACCACACCAAGCTATTGAGCTTTTGCGGTACGATTACAACATCGCGAGCAAATCGGTATTAAAACGCTATCCGTGGGCCTCTGGTGATGTCCATCGAGTGTTAGTTAATATGTCATTTCAAATGGGCGAAGGTAGGCTTAGCAAATTCGAGCAAACTTTACTCGCATTAGAACGTAGTGATTATGATTTGGCTGCTGCCGAGATGTTAGATTCGGAGTGGGCTAGACAGACACCAAATCGTGCTTCTAGACTCGCTGGTAGGATAATGTCACTTAGTGACTAAGAAAATATTTATGGTAGAGTGGGGATTCTATCGTGGATACAAAAAGGCTACAACACATTAATTTGTGTTGTAGCCTTTTTTTTCGTTAGTGTGTTGCTGCCATTCCGGTTTGCAATTGCAACATAACTTGCTGGTGTGTTGGTTGTAACGCTACATCATGTTTCGGGTCTACTGGCTCACCACGAACACAACCAGTAATAAAACCTTGATTATACATCGACTGTTCGCATGCATCAGTAATATCACGCGCCTTTACTTTTTGGCATCGCATCTTGCCGTTAATACTGTAAGTAATAATCCAAGTAAACATTATAGTTCCCCTATTTGTCTGGATGCTTCTTCGCGAGCGATTAACGACTCTAACGTATCAGCATCATCTTTATCTTTATCAAACCGCAACTCAACCGGACGTGGTAAGAATAGGCTTTGCTCATCAGTGTCCATATTAGTACGGGAATTGTATATCCCTTCTATTACTGTACCGATTAGCTCATCACCGTCCATATTACGTTGTACGTCCGTTAAGCTACCAAACGCTGCAGTAACTTTGCCACACTTAGTTGCTACGAACAATTTACCGATACGTTTTTCGTTTTTACTGCCAACTTTACCGTATCCCCAAGAAGTAATAATAAAATCACCTTCATGCTCTTCTTTAAATTTAAACTGGCTAGTACTGCGATTATCTACCCATTCACCATCTAAATCTTTAAGGATAGTACCTTCTTCGCCACGAGCAAGCATTTCTTGGTAATGTAGCTTGGCTTCACGTAAGTTATTTACGATTCGATTTTCGGTTAAGATGAGGGGGCAATTAACTCCATTTATAAACCCACCTTCTTCATTCATGATTCGTTCTAGCATGGCCCAACGTTCAGCATAATCAGTTTTGACATCTGCTTCGCCATTCCATTCATTTACGAATATCAAATCCCACACAATGAAACGAACTCGCATTTGTTCATGTAACTTGGCAGTACCTTTGATACATTTATTTAATATACCATTACCAGTTTCACGTGGTAAAATTTTACCATCAGCATCTACCACTACCAGTTCACCGTCTGGTATGTATTCGACACCAAACAAATCAACACACGCATTGTATATATGGTCGATTCCATTATATCGTTGGCCGTTACGAGTATATAAACCATCTGCGTAAGATGTAGTTGAAATATGCACAGCTTGAGCACGAGCACCATCAGACTTTAATTGTGAGTATGCCGGAAACGTAATATTTTTAGCAATTTTATCTTCGTCGAATGACGCACAAAGCATTTTCGGGAAGTCTGGACAAAATTTCTTGCCCCATACCTTACGAAAGCTCGATAAAGACGCCCCACACTTCAAATCTCGCCCGATAATAAGTTCAACTAGTCTTTTATCATCTTCAGGTAAACGACTCACTACAGAGGCTAACACTTGCTTATCTGCTCGGTCCATTCTACCGTACATGTTTGCTTCATCGAGAAGGTGTAATGCTTTGGCCAAATTACCAGTAGCTGCTGGCGCTTGAGATTTATTACCCAACAAACTAAATGCTGGTAGTGTTGTTTCTAATGTCGGCAATGATGTAATGTGATACGCCACACCTTGTTTATACGCCATGGATACTACGCGCTTAAACAAATCAAGTTCGCTCGAATGCTCGAATGCTTCAATTACGAAAATTTTATCTTTGCCTTTCGCAGCAGAAATTCGGTTTATGATATCCAATACGTGTGTTTTTGTTACTATCATCTAACTTCTCCCATCTTACTCATGTTTGCTTGAAATACCATCATTGCTCGGTATAGTTGTTTTGCTTCCAATAAAGAACAACGGTTAACTTCACGTATTTTCTTTATCATCGAAATTTGGTGGACTCGACCAACGATTTTATAATCGATTCCAGAACCATCAGTTTTAGTAGTACTCATTATGCATAACCTCCCATATTTGGTCATTATACATTAAATCTTCATGTACCCATGCATTGTGTTTAACTACAGCTTCAGGGTAACCAGTAGTTTGTAGTAGCTTAACATAAGATTCTGCCTTACGTCTACTAGTAGTTACGAATTTACCACTACGAATTGCATCTTCGATGAAACGCTTACGAGTAGTACCCAAACACTTAAACCCTTCGCTACCGTTGATAGTTATAAGACCAGCAAATACGCTAGAATTGACACGTAGGTTGTTTGGGTCCATTACACCGTAAGCATTAACTTCGAATAATGTTTGTCCGGCACGAAGCTTAGACCAGTTGTTCTTATTACGTAAACTGAATTTCTTACTCATAAATTTCTCCTAAAATATTTGGTTTATAGATTTTTTGTATGAATAGCAATAGTGTTCTGCAAACTTCAATAACTCTAGTATATCATAATCAATCGCAATAACAACAACTTTATGTATTTCGTTGTGTTTTTTATTATATTGTTTAATTGCTTCGACTGTGTTGTGTCCATCAAGTATACGTCCACCAAACGAACTAATCATTAAAGGCTTAAATAAAACATGGATACCTTCTCGTTCGGCCTCTAATATCTTGGCGTCTACACGCAGTTGATTGAAGTGTTGTTGGGTTGGTACTAGTACACCAGCAACTCTATATTCTAGCCTAGACCCGATACCAAATAATGAGTTTAGGTTGGCTACAAAATGTGGAACCATTTTAGCATCTATTTGTGGCATAGTATCTCGGTGAATACCCAATGAATTTGTGTAATGAACAATCATAATTTCTCCTAAATTATAGTAATACCGTTAAGGTGGTCAATTTCATGCTGCATGACTACGGCCAACAAACCACGACATTTTTTCTTGATTGGTTTCCAGTCTTCATCGAAGCCTTCAACCGTAACTACACTTTCTCGCTTCATCTTAGCAGACTTATTTGGAAAAGACAAGCAACCTTCTGTAGAATTTTTAAATTTATTATTGCTGGCGGTAATCACCGGATTGATAATTGTCTGGACGTAGTCTGATGTATTAATCAGTATAACGCGCTTCAGAACACCAATTTGGTTTGCCGCTAACCCAATACCAGTAGTTTGCCCTAATGCTTTACGCATGTCAACGATTAATTCGCTACAATCTTCACCAAATGCAATTTCTTTTGCCATCTGGCTTAGTATTGGGTTACCTTCAGTAATTATCATAATGTTTTCTCCAATTCAGCTAAAGTATATTTCGCCAATTCCATACGCAATTTACCATATATGGTTGTTACATCATGTCTTGTGGCACCACATACAAAATATTCCCCACATGACCCTTCTATTGGGTAACTATCATTACCAGAATAATTCGGCCATGTTCTGAAAATATCAACAACATCTATCCCAACAATCACGTTATAACATAATCCGTAACTAACCTTAGTTTCCTCAGACTTAAACTTACCATCAATATAAGCCTTTAGGTTTTCTATAGTTTTCTTCTTGTAGTATGTATCATTACTCATATCATTCTCCATTGACTAGTTTAATGAATCTGGTGGCTACACTCATTAATGCAGCATCGTCCACACATTCGTTTTGTAAGAACACGGTCCATTGCCCATCTTTCGCCAGCTTGTATGTTAGTAGCGCACAATAGAAGCCATGGTCCCGTAAGTTAACTAAGTCGCGGTATAATGTTTCTGCAACTGCAGGTATGATACCAACATTACTTAGCGTGTCAACTGTTTTAAATTGGGTAATTGTAATCTTTTTCATTTCTTTACCCTCACCCATGTTTCTGTGGTAACAACCTTAACCTTCTTCTTACACTTGCCCCAGTTCATATTATCTAGTGCCTGTTGCCAATTCATATGATTAAGGTCAGCATCGAACAACATAATCCAGAAACCTACAAGTTCTTTTGGTATAGGCTTGAGTACGTTCTTCTTAGAGCACCAGTATTCGCCTTCTGGGCATTTAATAACATATTTGGATTGATATACACCTTTGCGACCATCACCCCCAATTTCTTCTTCTAGTGTCGCCTCATCGAATAGGATGTTGATTGCTAACTGTGTAAAATGACTGCCTTGAATAAAACGTTCCATAATAATTTCCTTTAGGTAATAAAAAAGCTTGGACACATAATATATGTATCCAAGCTTGGTGTCAACGTTTTATTTTATTATTTTTTCTGGCCCATCAGAGTATCGATGTATGTCGGCTTTTGTCCAACTGGGTAATAAACAGTGTTACCATTCTTGCCCGAGTTTTTCGCAAATTCCATATCAACTTCTAAACGCTTTTCTTCTAGTTCCATTTTACGGTACTCTAGTAACATTGGATTTAGGCCAGCAGATGTTTCTGCATTTTCTAATCGAATTGTTTTTGCTTTAGCTAGTCGAACACGTTGGTCGATTTCGATGGTAATTTCTTCTTCTAACAGTTTAGCACGTTTCGCTTTTTCTTCGGCTTGTTTTAATGCTACTGACATTTCTTGGGTCTTGATTTCATTCGAACTATTAATATACGTTTTTGGGTACACTACGCGGTTAATCGTGGCAGAGTATAATTTCAATGGCGTATTCTTAAATCGTTCGGCAATAATCTGCTCAATCTTGTCGTTGATTTCTTTACGGTTGGTTTGGAAGCTTTCTAACGTCTGTGGCGTAACAACTTCAACTAATGTTCGTCTGGCTAAATCTTGGCCAAGTTTTGCGTATACCAGAGTAAGCGGAATCTTGAGTGTATTGTTGCCTGAAGCGACCGGAGTAACTAAACCAAACATACTATCAATTGATGCGCTATCAGTTAAATCTAATTGCGTCTTCACTAACAATTCGATACCTAACTCTTGACTGTCACTCAATCGAATATCTAAGTTTAGAGGGATAATTTCAACCGCTGTATCAAGTAGTACCAATTTGCTTGTATACTTCATGTTCCAACCGATGTCACGAGTACCTGCTTGGTACGTTTCTTTTGATACGCCAGAGTTACTTACAACTTTACCAACTGTCGATACCGGAATTGTGCGGTAGTCTGAACATGCTGATGCGAATAGTACGATTGCGCTCATTGCGATTGCTCTAAAAATATTACGTGACTTCATATTACTTTTCTCCTTTTGAGAATGATTGTTTAATTAGTTCTTCGTTTTTCTGTTTTTGCTTCAGTAACTCAGCTTCACGTTGAGCTACTTCGTCGATTGGTTGTATTGTAGCTACTTTTAAGTAACTGTCAAGTACTTTATCATTTATTATTTGGTTGCTTTGCCCCATCATTATCGACTGTTGCTTAATTATATCTGTTCGTTCTGATAAAGTAAAGAACATTTTATAAGAAACTAATGTTGATATAACAATCGCTGAAAATAACCAAGACCATTTTAGTTCGTCCCATTGTTTCTTTGCCAAGAAGAACAGCACGATTGAGATAATTACATATACGAAATAAGTAATCGTATTTAATACTTCAAATTCAAATCCGGTCATTACTATTCCTCCAGATTGATTGAGACTACTTGTGGGCCTCTAGAATTGCGCATCATATTATGTGCCTCAAGTAATTGTTCTGATGTTGGGTTATATAATTTAACCTCAACCTCATACGATATGGCTGGTACACCACGAACTCTCAATTGTGGCTCGTGGTATCCGATATTTTCTATCGAGTGTAAACCATGCTTAATAGATATACCCATAACGGTACCTTTAAGGTCTGCTGGCTTGTTAAATACCGCCATAATATCAATTACATCTTGTGAGTGTAATTTCTCACCAGTAGCAAGTTTACGCTTTAAGATTACTTCGAGTTGTTCTTTCTTTGATAGTTCTTTCATAACGTTCTCCGTTTAATGCTCTTTAATTTTGTCGCATAGATTAACAGCTTCTAACTGTGCCTTCACGTCCATGCCTTCTTTATGATTCTTAACCATACACGCATCAAACTTAGCCTGTTCTCTGTCTTCAATTTCCTTGAAGCCAGAGATTGCGAAATTACATGATGTCACCATAACAACGCTTAATACTAGAACTACACCAACCATAACTTTTTCTATTGTTGTAACCATATTCTTTTCTCCGTTTGTTTATCTTGGAGCCATTATACATGACCCCAAGATACTGTCAACTACTTATTTTTATTTAGTATGTAAATCCATAAATACATAAACCTTCACCTTCATGACCAACATCAAACCTGAAACTGTATTGATTCGATTCATAATAAAAATTACAAGTACATACACCAGTTGGAGTAACCACAACATCTTCGATTAATATATCTTTAGTTGTTATATTAGAATTTTGTATTGTAGATAACCCTTTAGCTATATAAATTTTTAACATTATACCTCCAAATATTTAGTTACCTACACTAAGTTTACCAGCAATTTTACCATGATGTTTATAATTAACCAAAGAAAAATCCTTGGCGGTTAATTTCTCCAAATCGCTAAGAGAATTAACATCAGGCATAATAAATAGCTGTGGCAGTTCTAAACAATCACGGCTTAGATATTCTGTGCATCCATCTACATGTTGCTCATAAATATGTACATCGCCCAATGTACCATGCAGCATACCAACTTCATACCCACAAATTTGAGCTAATATGTGTACTAGTGCTGCATAGCTAGCAATATTAAAAGGAAGGCCCAGAAATACATCCACAGAGCGTTGGTGCCAAGCCATATCTAAATATTTCTTACCTCCGGCATCTCTAACATAAAACTGTAACATATTATGGCAAGCACCCAACACTGCCTTTTTCTTATAATCGATGTTCCAATTATCGATTAAGGCGTATCGACCAGTTGGGTCGTTTATTAATTTATCAATTGCATCTTGTAATTGGTCTACAAATATTTTCGGTCTATAAATTACATCCACACTGTCATATATCTCAATAAAATCACACCCACTCTTAAGTAATCGACCAACCAAATCATGTTGTCTATACGTATCAAATCTATCGGCTAATTCCTGTAGGCCGAATAGTATATCATCACCTACCTTAAATATTCGAAGACCTTGCCCACCCCCATTTAATTTTCTGTTTATGTTCGATTCTAAAAATATGCAAGTATTTCTAGAATATACATTAGACCCAAAATAATCTTTATCTAAAGAGAAATTTCCACTATCATCCACCCAACTTTGAAAACCCGAAATCGAAAACACATCATTGTAGAAGTTTCTAAACGATTGCCATCTAGGACTCACCGAACAACCATTTTCTCTATATTTTTTATGGTGCGGTCTGGAACCATAACATCGAATAATCATATCCATCCATATTCTATATATTTTTGGATTTTCTCTTCGACCATCAGGATAATCATTAATACCAAAACCACAAACACTGGGTATACCTTTTACCGTTTCGTTGGAATCTAAATCTGTTCGTGGTTTTAGTTCTATTGTTCCGCTGGGAGATATTCTACGCATTCTCCACATTTCTGGATACATTTCGCCCATATTATAACCATTAAACCTTGATGGGTCTTCTTTCGATTTTCTCTCACAATCTTGCTTCCATATATCCCAATTGGAATCATTGAAGTTTTCGCTCATCAATCGACGGTCTGCCACACCACCACAAAATAGTAACAATTCACCCATCATAGACTTAAACGCCAATTGTTTACAAGTAACTGCAGGGAACCCATCTTGTAGGTTAAACGATACAGTTTCGAAAAACTTACTGGTGGTTACTCCGGCACGAGTATTTCTTGATGTACCAAGTAACATAACATTATTAATAATTTTTTTAATCTCTTGCATGATATTCTCCTATAAATATACATTGGCTTGCTTTCGGTGAGTTCTTCCACCCATCCAAACTAAACCGCTTCTTGATTGATTCTATGCGAACCACCATAACACGTTTCTTCGAGAAACTATAAGCAGCAAATAGGTCACCGACTTTTGCTTGAACAATATTACCATGACTGTCTCTCATGTCAACAACAAATTTTGGTATTTGGTGAAATTTTAAATGATACAACGGAACAGTAACTTTATTATGCTGTCCGCGTACTTTAAGCAATACAACTCTACCAGACAAAGATATAGCTTTGACTACGCCAGTTGTACCTTTACGGTATGGGTTGGCGTATGGTAATGTATCGGATACGGTTACTTTAACCACATCACCTATTTTAACTTCAATCATTATATCATCCCAAAATGTTTCATTAGTTTAAGGTGTGCGTATTGCATCTTTATAACATCAATAGCACAATCATGTGTATCTATATGCTTCACAAAACTAGCTGGCGGTACAAAGCAATTCATGTTTCCCCATGCTTTATGTTCTGGGTTCCAGTATGGCGCAATAGCGTCAATTTCTGTACGAACATCTCGATAACCCCACCAAGGTAACACAGCTTCAGCTCCAAGGGAAGTAAAAATATTTTCCATTAATGGCATATCGAAAGCATTACCACGAGCATATATCTTTTCGCCAACGTTTGGTTTGTATCCCATACGGTCTAGATATTGTTTAAGCTTAATAGGCAGCTCATTAATAGAAACATCGTCAGTGCTTGGTACAATCACTCGCTGAAACGCGTCTGCCTGTTCTGGGGCCATCCACCAATCCACAGTCGACTGTTCCCACGTTCGACCCATACTATATTGCTCGGCCAAATTAAATTTTATACGGAACGAGTTTTTTACTAGATTGTCGAAATCTTGCACTACGCTAGGGTCGAATACAATAACCGCCATAGACGCAACTGCCGCAGTCGGTATTTTATCTACCGTTTCGAAATCTATAATTACATTTAATGGTACATCCACTTTCTTCTCCTTATCATACATTACAACGTGGACGATTAAGCCCATAGATTTAGCATAATCAATCATATGCTTAGTTCCGGTAGATTCCCCGTCCCAAAACGCTAACAGACCATCGGCCCATTCTGCCATTTCTTCGTTTCGTAATATACCAGCCTTCTTGCCATGGTAATCCCAATTTGCTGGGAATCTACTTACTCGTATACCACGTTCTTTCGCTAGACGTTCGCCTAATGAGTCTGCACCTTTAGCACAACCGCTAAATATACAATCCACTTCACCGAACTCCCAACATACACCAAAATCGAACGACTCTAATAATAGCTGATAATCATCGAAATGTCTACCTCCGGCTATTATCAATTTCATGGTTCGGTTTTCCTAATGTTGGGTTGGATTGCTTTAATGCATGCAGCGTAGCTCTTCGTTTTTCGTTTTCGCATCACACACTCCTAACAAGGTTTGGTTTGCCATCTGTTATTGCGGTATTGTCTGTAATGAGTAACGCCACGATTACGTAAAGCTTCTTTAACCGTAAGTAGTATACTCTTATTAACATCACCATGCAACCCCTTTAGAGTTACTTGGGTTTCGCTGTCCCATACAATTGTAGCCACTGCAACAAATGAGGATTTCTGCTCGTAACTACCACCATCGGTGTATACTCGCATCACTTCAATTATTGGCTCAAAATGTACGCTCAAGATAACCCCACGGTGCCGACATATACGATACAACCGTAAACATATATAGCGAAAAGGCTACCAACCTTCAGTGTAAATGATACCTTTCTTGCTCGGTGTAATCTACACTTGAATCGTTCAGCAATCGACTGCCATCCATCCAATAAATTTTTAGTTTTATCGTGGGCCTTCTTTTCGCTGGCTACTAATATTTTACTATTGTTTAGCTCCGACTTCAAGAAGTGATTGTCAAGACTTTTCTGCTTGATTTCTGCTTGAAGCTCTTCGATTATATTTAACCCAACTCCAACAAACTCTTCAAACTCTGGAGACCATACAATAAATTTATCTTGGCCTCGATTATCTCTGATGTGGACAGCTCGTCTACTTTGTCGCTCGGCCACAACTTCATCGTATGCAGCTTCGCCAGATAAAAACATACCATTGGTTGTTCGTAGCATGTCTCGATTCATAGTCATGAAATCTATATCTCTTTCTTGGTGACATAGTCCCATTGTTTTGCGCTTAATTTCAATTACCTCAACTGGAATAGCCATAACAACCTCACATTATAAAGAAAAAAAAATGGTGGAGAATAAATCCCCACCAAAAGACAGTATTACTCGACGATATAGTTGCTTAAGTTACCGATATCGAAGTCGTACGCTTTACCATCGTTGTCGGTGAATTGTAATGTGCATACGCCAGTACAATCACCACGACCTTTATCAACATAACATACGACTTCGTCTTCGTCTATTAAATCGCTAGGGCGCACATACTTGATGTCGGCTTCGCTATTTAATAGATTGATGTCATCATACGCACCATCTAAATCTTTATCGATTACATTTACGGTGTCCCATACACTTTCAATACGTCCACCCATGTTAGTTATGTTTTTAGACATAATAGACATAGTTTCAATTAAGCCTTTATTGATGGTCATTTGATGGTCTAATTTTGCCTGTAATTTTTTGGCACCATCGCTAGCTTTATAGATGTTGTGATTAACGATGTTCGCTAATTCTAACAAGTCACCAACTGTAGCTGCTTGTTCTTTTGGTAATGCTTCTAAACGTGCTTTAAGACCAGTGTGTTTGATATCTGTGTTTGACATAATATGTTTCCTTTTGGTTAATAATAAGTATTTTCTAAGTTGGGTGTAGTATACACCCTTAAAGTTTAAAGTAAAGTTTTTATTTATTTATTTAATATGTAAATTTAATTACCGAAGGCTTAAAGAAGTTTGGTAATTCTTCGGCTCTTGCGTTGTGGCCATAATATGCACGGCCTTTAGTTTGTACCAATGATTGCGCAATCATTCTAGTCGTTGATGGCGCTTGGTCAAACTCGAAACCAAACACTTTACCTTCAAATAAAAACGCATTTGACACTGGGCTATATCGTACCACACGTACTGGTAATCTTCTTACAAATTTCTTGCTTTTGAATTTCTTATTCATAAATTTCTCCTATTTAATACTTTTGTAAAATGAGTGTTCGCCAACTTTCATAATAAACTTCATTTGTTTATACCAAGTGGCCTTTGGGTTTGCAATATCATGATTGATGTAATGGTCAATCTTGTCGTACATATCACATGCATCAGAGTTTAATACATGCAATGCCATTTGTACAGCAATATAATGGGCTTTTGTGTCATTATACACTTCAGGCTTACCATCAGAATAGTAACTAAAATGTTTTGGTTGATGCACTACGTCGCGGACATTATTCGCCCATCGCCTATGCTCAACTCTATTTTTAATTACACATCCAACAGCAACCTGTCCAACCAACGCTTGGTTCCGAGCTTCAAAATAAATAGCTTCTGCCATATATTTAACTTCGTCGTTTGCTTCTGCTGGCTTCGACGCAACACCAAACATAATAAGTATGGCCATCAATACCCATATCAAGAAGAACTGGTTTGCGTTTTCATCTACTCTAATATCACACCAATCGCAATAATGTGTATCTTTAGACGTTCGTATCATTGGGTCGCCACATCTTGGGCAGTCTTTTTGGTATAACATAATATCAATCCAGTAAGTTAGGTATAAAAATATATTCGATATTTTTCGCATCGAACATTGCTTGGGTTGCTGCGCTATCTGAACGTTCGTACATTTTACCGAACACTACTCGACTAACGCCAGAATTCGCAATCACTTTAGCACACACAGGACATGGTTGCAAGTTTACATACAATGTACCACCAGCACGTTTTTCTGGGCTAGAATGAATGATGGCATTAATTTCAGCATGAATTTCATTTGCCGCAGACCATTCATGATGCTCTAAGTATATCTTTTCAAGTTCCGCACGTTGTGTGGCATTAACCGAACCGATAGAATGCTTAATGTTAAACTTAAGTCGTTCGATTCGCATCCTTTTGCTACTAAAACGCTCAGAACAATTTTCTATACCTTCTGGCGTACCGTTACGTCCAGTAGAAACGATTCTGCCATGCTTATCTGTGATTATGCACCCAACTGCATGCTTTATGCAGTTAGTAAGCTCAGATTCGCTCTCAGCCTGTTTTAATCGAACACGGTCAATTTTGTGTTGCTTTTCTCTGGCTGCTTTTTGTGGGCAATATATAGTATGTACATGTGGGTACATATGCATTACATCTAAATCTACCTGAAACTTCCCGTTATCAGACCCGATTTTTGTTTCGTTGGTTTGGTTACACATTTTGACTTCTCCTTAATTTCAGTTATATCCGATTTAAAGTATTCTAAACCAAGTGGTTCTAAATGTAAATACCTAAATTTACGTAATGTCGCTTTTTCTTCGCGGACATATTTATTTTTAATTAGCCAGTGAAGATGGGATTGGAACTCTCGCACAGATAAATCATACATTCCGTCTAATTCATCAAGAACTACTTGTTCTATGTTCTGACCAATGTACCGGATTATGATAACAGCTTTCTCGTCCATATACTACCCCAATCTCAAAGTTTTATTTGGTTTGGTTGCTTCTACGCCAGCATTGACACGAATATCTTTAGCATCTTTCACACCAGAATGTAGAAAGTCGTTGTTACGTACAGTCATACTGCTCGATTTTACTTTGCCACCTTCGGATGCATAAAATGATTCAGCGTCATCTTTTCTGGTATCTACTGGCACTAAACCAGTACCAACCTCATTACATTTGGACTGCATAGCTTTAAATCTAGCAGATAAACCAAACACTAGGCCCATTGCATAATCATTCAGTTGTGAACGCTTAAGCTTCTTACCTTGGCCATAGATGGTAGTTTGTTTCTGTACCTGTGATAGACACACTTCAAACATATACCAAGCAATATCTATGTCGCTCGGGTGACCAACCAACCTAAATTTACATGGCACACCTTCAGCATTCACATAAGCGAACCCATCCCAATATGTATATGCTTTCTGCGATGAAGTATGTAAACCATACACACCGACACTTTCGCATATCGCCCAGAACAATTTCTTTTCGTGGGCCTTGGCAATCTTACGGGTGCCAAATGCTTTTTCGATTAATACAATTTTCTTGTCCCAATCAGCAGCACCTTCAACGTGGAATTTGTTCATAAGCCCACCAGCTTTTCGCATGGCATTATCGGCTTCATGTTCGTTCGATGTACCTGCAGCCAAATTCATTAGCTTTGCTATTTTACGTTTAACTCGGTCTAAGTCTTGCATTATAGTTCGCCTTCTGTTGCTTCGAATAAATCCATAGCTAATTGGTTTGTGATTGTTTCTTTTGGTATTGATATTGTACTATTAGAATAATCTGGAAAAGTTCTAGACCCGAATCCTTTAGGTGTATTTAGTAAATGTAAAACTACGTCATTATATTTTGCGCTAACTGCGGCAATCTTCTTCAATAACCCCCGTCCAACAACCAACTTAAATTTCTTACCATTATTGGTTTGGTCTGATGGGTCATCGATTACGGTCACGGTGAATGTGGTGGTGGTTCTTCTGGCATGATGTATAGCCAAACCTCTATCTCCACGTTCGACCCACAAGTCTTTAGATTTATTACACATTACACATACATATTCATTGGTACATATACATGGAACCTTAATTGTATGGTCACCCATACCCATATAATGGAAATGCTCATCAATTGCAGTCGTTAAATCCACATTTAATGTTGCTCTGTTTTCTCTGCCTATTTTAAATGATTCCATATGTTACTCCGGTTTAGTTTCTCTTGAATATGGGTCCATTATATAGACCCATAGATAAAAGTCAACAGTTTATTTTATTTATTTTCAATACTAACTGGAAAATCGCCAAAGGCAGATATGGCACTAATGATACCCATACGGTAAGCATTAATTTCTTGTTTGTTTTTTAGTTTAATTTGTAAATCATCACCAAAATCCAAAGTTAATTTTTCTTTGCCTTCGATATTTTTTAGTACTTCTTGAAGGTTTTCTTTTCTGCCATCGTACCAACCACTAAGGTCTTCTACGAAAGTTTTTAGTTCTGTGTCGTTCATCATAATAATTCTCCTATGTGCTTAATAATTTATGTTTCTTTTTACATAAATTATATACGTATGTAAATTTCCCTGCAGTGTTTTTATATTGTGCGTCCCCGTTTTTTAATGCCTCGACCAACCTCTTAGCGAATGGTTTTAGTTCGCCCTTATATTTTGTGCGTATAGCCTTATCATGGTAGCGTTTATCACCATGCATGATAACCTTAGCGCCAGCAATTTCCCTAGTCATTACGAAATTTGTGGCTTTATATATCGTCCCTTCGTGACCGTACTCTTTATCTGCATAACTAACAATAACCCCATCTCTGCGCCAATTTTTTCTGAGTAATTTGAAGGTTTGTCCAATAAAGTAACTTTCTGTATTTTTCGGTGTATCATCGACGCAACACAATCGACGCAACTCGATTACATCATCTGGTGAAGATGAAAATCGCTTCCATTGGTTTGCCATAGCCATCCGACCGTAGAACATAGCCCCCTTCATTATACCATCTGGGGAATATAATGCGAAGTTGTAATCACATATACACCCGTTTATATTTTTTGAGTAGTGCCAAGTTTCAATAAAATTTGTTATATCTTTCCTTGTCACCTCTTTTACATACCATCCATCCAATGCCATAATAATTCTCCTATTCTAAGCTAAATGAAGTTTTTAATTCACTTCGTGTTGTTGCCGTATATAACAACCTAAGTACGGCCAATGTGGGGCCAAAATTGATAAAGTCTGACGAATATATGTATGTATAAGTAAACGTGCTACCTTGCGACTTGTGCGACGTTAGAGCATATACATATTTAAACGACTTAAACTTATCTTTTGCTGCCCAGAACTCTCGCCAAAATGCTTTAGCTGAGATTTTATCTACTGAGTTTGCACGGTCGGCCAATTGCTGAATGTGTCTATCAAATTCGAGCTTGTAATCTTTGGCAACGGTTCGAACATTATGTATTCTACCATCATCCAATGACTTAAGCACTAACTCAATTACCTCTACGTGATATTCATCATCGAAGAACTTCTCGCTAGTTACTACAATGAACTCTTCAGCGTTTTTATATGAGTCCGGTGTACCGCCACTTTCTTGTGCAACGATTATTTCACCATCTACAAATTCAGCAACACCAACACCATGTAATTGTTGACGGACAAAATCATTTACTTGGTCCACTGCACTATTTGTGTAACATACCACACGACAGAAGTCTGGGTCATCTTTAAATTCCTGCGAACGAAACTTTCCAACTAACTCAGCAGTCCAATCATCAAACGGCATTACGGCAATACCATTACCATCTGCATCTAAATCATTTACGATTTGTGGGAAGCCAAGGTGAAGATTTTCTTGTGCTTCTCGCATCTTTGTAGCTAAACGAATAATTGGGCTATCTGCAGCCTGTCGCATAATTTCCATCAGTTCTGATGTATGCGTAACCTCAGTGAATATTTTACTAAGTTGGTCTGCCATGGTCGCATCAATTAACGTATTACCATATTCATCTTTGGCTGAATTTATTGGCCCAATTTGTGCTTTATCCGCAACGAATATGACCTTGACAGATTTACATTCTATAATGAATTGTAATATCTCATCGCCAAGCATACTGCCTTCATCAATGAAAAGATAGTCATAAATATGTTCAACCGAGAACTTAGGCTTCGTGATAACTTCTTCACCGTACTTTCGTTCTAGCTTTAGACCCAAGGCAGAGTGAATCGTTTTAATGTCCACTAGGTGCGTTATACCAAGCTTAAATGCCATCTTATATAAAACCTTTGCAGCTTTATGTGTTGGTGCAGTAAATCCAATTTTACTACCAGTTGGTAATGATTTGATGATGTCTTGTATTAGTGTAGATTTTCCGCTACCTGCTGGACCAAAAATAAGATGAAATTTATTCTCATCTTTTCTGCATGGGTTTCGACAAGTGGCCAAAACCTCACCTTTAGCAATTTCTTGCCCTTTTGTTAATTGAAACAATCGCATTATTTTCTCTCCTTTATATATTGTAATACTAATTTTTTTATGCTTTGTCCGTGGCATCGTTTTGGAGCACACCAACATTGTAAATTTACGTCTTTGCCGCTTTCAATAATACCAACTATCCGTATAATTTCAGCAGATACACTAGCAGAATCACCACCAGAACATGCGAAAAATTGTTCCCTTAACCAATCATCATACCAATCACAACATTCATCTCTCCACATTTCATCTTTTAACTTGAATTTATTTGATAGAATTGAATGTCCTCGGTCTATACGTATGTTATTTGCTCCGATGATATACGTACCAACTCGACCTATATGAATTCTTCCTATTTTTTTCCCACTGATTAAATTCATCATCATACTATCCCTAAACGCATGTGTAATTTAATGCATCAACTGCATTACCGTATAATTTTTTCTGGTCATAGAAACCACCATCTATCGCATCGAGTTGTTCTGCCATATCAACCAATTCATCAGTAGATATTGGGTAGTCAATCTTCGCTGCATTGTAACAACACATTACCATAAATTTATATATGGCACCATGATGTCCACCAGCCGGAGTTAACCGATAATCATCTATCATGTTTTGGTAGACGAACGGGCAATTCTTGTCGGCTATATTGATGGTCGGCTTAGCCTTAGCGCCCAAGTATACCTTACGTTTCAAATCACGTAAAGGATTTACTACCTTAAATTTATCTTTTTCTGGTGGTGCCGGATATTTCGCCATCAGCCCAGACCAATCCAAATCTATACCATCATTAACAATAAACGTATGGTTATAATCGCTACCTTTATTTATATACATCGCTGGTATGTAATGCATACGTGATTTATCTTTAGTTTGTGCGTCTAATATACCAGAACACCAAAGATTTAAGGCGTACCATAGGCCATGAAGTTCTTTCTTTGGTGCATGTTGATTTAACGGTATACACACACGTATTTTGAGCTTTGCTAACGTACAGTTGGCAGTTGAATAGATAATGTAATTAAACGGCTTAAAGTGCTGTTTAATTCGCTCTAAGCTATCTATACCATCATCTATATCGAGCATAATCATATCCCAACCAACCACTGCTTCGTTAGTTCGGTGTATATTTTCTTCGTAAATTGCTGGTGATATTAATGGCTGTTCGCGCTTATATTCGCCCATGGCTGGTTTATACCCTTCAACATTGGACATAGCTCGCATAATTGTAACAAATTCGTCCCAATCCACAACTTCACATTTTTGTGCGGTGTTTGAGTAAAAACCATTAAAATAACTAAACCTCATATATCCTCCTTATGTGGTATGCCACCCTATAATCGTTTTGTGATAATGCCAACAACTCAGCCTGTTTTGCTTTTTCTATTTTCCACGCATCATGAGCATCTTCCGGTGTTGTGAATAGACCCAATTCTTTGCCACCACACCGACCTTTATATTTACCAGTACATTTATGCTTTGATACGCCTATCGGAAACTCACCCCTAACCTTTTTACTATCTGTCATGAAATTGTTTGTTTTCGAATCAATAAAAACGCATGTTGATGGTGAGTATATCTTACGACCATTCGAAAGTATATCTTTATCTAAACACATACCTACCCAATCTTGCTCTATTGCCCATTTTCTAAAATTAGAAAACTTGTGCCATTCTTCAACTACGATACAGTTATCGTAGCTTGGATTACTATCAGAATAACAGCGTCTAATCATGTTTGACCAACATTCATATAATTTACAAGCCCAAACTCGCTTCTGTTTTTGTTTGCCATCCACGTAACCCAACTGCTGATATCGAACCACCGGATAATCGGCATCACAAACACCAACACCAGCCAAAAGTTTAGTCTTCTTCATAATTTACTCCTACAATCTGTACTCGGATTTATATGCTTTATTGTAAGCACTTTCACTTTCGTATGATATGACTTTTTTTGATTTTGATTACTATATCAGTAACACGCATCAACTTGCAAGCATATATTACATTATCTTTAAGATAACCAACCCAGCCACCATGAGTGCAACGTACAATCATAACATCACCGTCGACTGATTGAACTTTAAAGAACGTCGAATCGTTATCGTTTCGTACAGCTTTAATATATTTTGGCATAATTATGATATCCTTGTAATTTCGTGGAAGTCTGTCTTGATACTTTTACCTACTTCCAATTTAAGTGCAAAACCTTCCCAAAACCATCGGTTATCCATGGTCGACCCAGCAGGGCCACCTTTAGATAGCCATTTTGGGGCATTTGTTTCGTCGAACTCTTTAACGTCCGACGGAAAGAATAAATGTTGCATCCTAAACTTCATCTTGCTCGCCTTCTACTAAATTAAAAGTCATGCCGCCAGCTTCGAAACTGGTACTATCATCAGCAGCATGGCAGAAGTCTTTAAAACAACCATGGTCATAATATGCGCAGGTCACGGACCGAAGACATTCGTGATAGTCGTTCGGACTTAAATCGACCGAATAAATATCTGGGTCGTATCGATGTGCCGCAAATATTTTATCTAATAAACTGGCACTGCTATTAAACTTCATGAGTGTACATCCCACATTTCAATGATGGTGTATGTGGCCTTGACATCGGTTGGGATTGGTCGATGGTTCCACTCATTTTCGGTTACAACTTTAATAAACCCACCAGTAGGGAACTCGAAATAATATTTGTCGTGTGGCATTCCAGTATGTTGTCTGCCACCAGCAACCATCGTTTCACTATTGCCAAAGAATCCATGTAGCGCATCAAGCATATAGTTACCAGTCCATCGCTTCATCTGCTCATTATTAACCACATAATATACATGATTCCCTGCAGATGCCTGTTCAAATGATTCACATACTCGACGGAATGTTTTGCCTGTGGCTCGTTCTCTACCTACTTGTTCACGGTAGTGTCGAGGAATATCATTAATAATCATAACTGTGGTCCTTCATACGGTGCATCACAAGAGTCTGACCACTTGCTTAGCGTAGTTACTTCTACACGGTGTTGGTATCCGTGGGTGTTTTCAAATTTATCGGTTAACCAAACATCACCCATACGGCTAGCACCAATAACACGATAAGTTTTACCTTCGTATTGGGCGTATAATTCATGATTGGTCATAAATGTATCAAATGCCATACGCATCATAGCAGACATTCTAAAATGATTTAATAACCAGCGAGCATAATCTTCGCCAGCTTCACGTTTACTACTAATGACCGAAGTACCGTAATCTATAAATTCATCCACATGGGTGTATTTGGGTTCATCTACTTTATCATCGGTTAATATATCAAACACTTCAATTTCTTCTATAAATTTAGCGGTAGATACTGCAGGGTACATGATGTCTTTCTCATCCCAACACGAAGCAAAAACTGGTTTATTTTGCTTGTTTTTCTTCTTAGATAAATTTTTATTTTTTCGCGACATGACCTTCTCCGGTGTGATTTCTTTATGATAGAGTCATTATATATAACCCTACGGTAAAGTAAACACTTATTTTAATTTAGTTAGCTGCTCATGTGGTGAATCAATCATCGAGCCACTGCTACCATCTTTTCTTGGTACTAATTTTTGTGTACATTCGACGCCAACATAAACACACATCGGTACATTACTACTGTTACCTAAAGAAAATGGTCGACTGTAACGAACTCCGGTTACTTTAATTATCCGACGTTGTTTATTTACGATAATGTCACCATTAGCGAATCTTCGACGCTCTGAAATGTAACGCATATTTAATTCTTTACGTAGACGGTTATCTTGAGCGATTAATTCTTGCATCTGTTTGTGGTATTCTGCGCTAGACATTGGCTCGTCTTCTGCATACTCCACAACTTCTTCTCGAAGAAATAGTAATATGTTACCGTCTGTGTCTTTTAGATTTACGCAATCACCATCACAACTAATAAAACTTAATGCAGATTTATTTCGTGAATTCTTAATCATATACTTTTTATCTTTACTAAACATATTATTCTCCAGATTGGAATTTGCGGACATCTAAAATTGTTTTAAGGTGGTTCGGTCTATACTTGATTGATTCAATCATGTGCTCGCAAACTTCCTTAAATGCTTTATTCAGGTCGGCCTTTTCGCGTAGAGCACACAACTCAGTATCTCCATCGATTAGTCTAGCCATCTCTGTAGAGTTTTTGGCACTAATATGTGACATAGGATGCCCACGATAATCTTCTGCTGCCGCTGCACCAGAATAAAACAATTGTTTCTTTACTACCATTTCGGCCAATAGAGATTCACCACGAATTTCTGCAGACTTATAATCGAAGTGATACTTGAGCCATTTAGAAAATAGTAATGGGCATCTGGCCAATTCATCTTCTAAGTTGGTAAAATCGATTTTACCGTCTGTATCAAGTTCAGCATACAGTTGGACTTTATTTAGCATTATCTTTTCTCCAGTTAATAATAATTGTTCTGTGATTGTTCTGTTTGTTATCAACACCTTCACTGTCGACAACATCAAAACCATGGAACCGTTTTAGGAAATCTGCAACCAAACTACGGCCCTTATATTCCAATTCGCGGTCATGCATAAAACTGACTGAGTATTTACCCTCATGCGCCTTGAAGCTAACAGCAACTAATGCGTCCTTTACGTTCGCAATCGTAGCAATATATTTGGCCGATATTTGTCTAGCATGGTTTGCGTCCATTACTCGTTCTTGTAGGTCGTGCATAATTATATCTTCCTTAATGGTGGCTTGCATGGTGGCATTGGTGGAACCTTACTTAATGGTTTATTATGCCTATTCATAAACTCGCGCTCATGTTTAGACCGAGTTCTTAACGGTGACTCATATAATCGATACATTGAATGTAGTGTGCACATCAACATTTCTTGTTTGAGTTTTACAGATACAGCTTTACCGTCTTGTATAATTTTACGACACAGAACCTTATCACCATCTCTTGATACGTTTAGAATTTCAATACGTGTGATTGTTTCTGGTAATGGTGTTATCCATTCGCTATGGTCTTTTAGCTGCCACACATCTTCGATAAATGGACGCAATGGTTTCTTTACTGATGATTTCTTTACAGTCATCGCTGGCTTAGTTTTATATAAACCTAATGTTAATACAGTTAATAACTTCATGTTAATGTCCTTTACCTTTAATATGTGTGTTGTCTGTTAACGAATAAACCCTAGTATTACATATAGGGCAAACGGGTGCAACTAGTTTTATATGTTTTAATTGCTTTAATGTAGATTTAGGTTTCTTCATGTGTTTCTCCAAACAACTTAGCTTGGAACCCATTTTACAGAGTCCCAAGCTAATGTCAAGCTATAATGTCACTTTAAATACTTCGGTATCGAATTGTTGGTCGTGGTAGAAACTAACTCGCTTCTGGCCATGGCCATACGTATAATTTTCGTAGGCACCAATTAAGAAATCATCCACCATATCAAACATATGGACAAGATTGCCGAACTTAGATAAGCGCAACAACCTACCAACGCTTTGTAACACCTTGACTCTGGATTTACTAGGATGAGCGAACACAAGATTATGTAAGCGTTTAATACTAATTCCAGTGCTAAGCACACCCAAACTACCAATAATAATTGCATTTTCTGACTTCTCCATTAATTGACGAATCTCTTCTCGTTCGTCTGCTTTTGTTGCCCCAGTATATAAATAAATTTCTCTATCTGGGAATGCTGCCTTCATCCACTTAAATAAATTCTCGCCATGTTCTACGATATTTATCATTAGTATAGAATTACCTTTAAGTTTGGCGGTAAAATTCATTATGAATTTATTTCTGGCTTCAGAAGATATAATAAAATCTATCTCTTCTTTATATGTCGCCTTAACTCGCTTCTTCTTTCCGGTTGATTCTTCTATTGGGCCACGTGGTGCTGACCGCATAAACTTACAATCTTTTTCGTTATGCTTCAGTAGTGCTACATTAACCTTCAACTGAGCGACTTGGCCAGAGTCCATAAGTTCTTTTGTTGATATTACTGTATACACTGGACCAAACATACCAGTAAGTATAAGTTTATTGGTTTTACACTCATCTAGTGTTCCAGTAAGTCCAACTCTCCATGATGCATTAACACCGTTATCTAAAATGCGAGTAATACTTTTAGCCGTGGCGGTATGAACTTCGTCGCACATGATAGCACTAAACTGATGAAAGAACGACACATCAACACGGATTAAACTTTGGTATGTTGAGACAACAATATGTTTATTTGTATCCTTACATACGCCAGCTTTTATACCATGAATGCTAGATTCCGCATCCCATTCAATATTCGAACTATAATCATTGAAGTCACCTTGCATTTGAGTGACCAAACCGACCGTAGGAACGATTATTAGCATTTTCTGGTCCGGTAGTATCTTTTCATACATTCGTATCAGCATATACTGTATCAGGGACTTTCCCGAAGATGTCGGTGATAGCAATAAACAACGCTGACTTTCTAATGCATGATGTGCTGCGTCAACTTGATAGTCGTATGGAGTAATCGAATCACCACCAGCATGAACGTCTAAGTTTTCAACAAAACCTTCGAACTTTTTCTTGTCTAAACTAAACCGTTGAATTTTTGGGTCCAACATGAATGGTAAATTATATCGCTCACAGAACGATTTTACCTCATGCCATAGACCCAGACGAATTTGATTGCTAGCATCAATCAGACGAATTTTGCCATCCCATTGTAAATTGATGAAGCTAGGTTGGAACTGGTAACCATCGGCAAAGAAACTAAAGTATTCTCTTAATGCTACAATGGTATCAAAATCTTGGCATTGAATCGTCCCATATACTTCACTAGTCTTTATGAAGTATACAGTAGTATCATATACATTCATGATGAATCTTTGCAATTGTTGAAATGATATCTTGTCATATTGCCTCCTTTACCTTCAGCACCACAATGTGGGCATATCTTAGGTTTCATATTAAGTTTTTTTCCGACCCTACGAGCATTTGATGCTGATACGGCATCGATTCTAGATTGCTGCTCATTATTACCCAATGTTAATATATCTAATAACGTTTTACAATTATATTTGCGTATATATTTCTCTACCGTGGTGGTGGATATACCACCAATATCAGAAACATGATTGTACATATCAGTTTTACTATCAAACTCCATACCATTAAATTTACATGGTGTATCTCGCCCATTGTATTTCTTGGATAATAAAGTATACCCACACACATCATGGTATAGACCCTCAAATTCCATCCGTAGGTGCTTGTTTGGTTCTAATAGTATAATCTCGGCATAATAACTATCGCTGACCCATTTCCTATGAACTCCCAACCTTTCCATAATGTTGCAAGACTGACCACAATACAGAGGGACACCATCACCAGAGTATATTACGTATACTCCAGCGATTTTATCCTGATTATATAAAGCATCACTAAAAATAATCATTATAAATTAACATTTTTCTTCTATCTGGTCAAGAAAATAATGGCACTTGTTAATATCATATTTAATATCAACTCCGGCTTTACCGCGACCATGCTTGGCTTCGAATATTCGACGTAATGCCTTTTCGATATTACCAAAGTCGAAGTCATTACCAAACATCATTTCGATAATGTCGCCAGTTTCAAGATTTAACGGCTCACCTTTTTCTAGCTGGTCTTTTATCTTTTTAGTTAAACGCTCATTCAGTAACAGGTTGTAATATGATGATGATTTACCATCTGATACAACAGGTGCATTAGGTTCTAATGATAACCAAAATGGTGGGCGATTTAATGGCTTAGTAACTATACGTTCGTTACCTTGCAATATATATCCACATTTCTTGATGTCGCCAGTAGATAAACATACATGTCCACTAGGTGAACGGATAATAATGTAACGGCCAGTATCCTTTTCTCTGTGTAAAATGTCTGGTTTATCTGATAATGCAATATAAACATCACCATCAGCTAAGCCATATGTTTTATCGGAGTTACCGTGCCAAGTAAACACATCACCGTTTTTAATTCCATCTAACATTTCATGGAATTCTCGCTGTTCGTCGTAATCTGCCATATGTTACTCCTTAAAATTCAGAATCGGCTTCTAAAGCCATTAAGTACACTAAATCAAACTCTTCGATGTCTGATGCGAAACGGATAGCGCCATCTTTACAGATACTAACATCGTAATCCATTGGCAACACACCGATTTTGTTTTTCTTGCCATGGCGCATACATGCTCTAAATTCGCCATGGTTTTCTTCACTTACTTGGATAGTGAATGCACGAGTTGGGTTTTCTTTATCTGATGCTTCCAAGAATATACCAGCATCTGTACCAACAAATATGATATCTTCTACGCCATTAACGCCAGCAGCTTTTAATGCTCGGTCGAACTTCGCGAATTCTAACTTGAAGTTTATACCAAAATCTAATTGGGTAGCTTCGTCGTTGTCGTAAATTAGCTCGTCCGGCTCAGAAAAATAATATTTTTGTGAGGCGAATTCATCAGTGATTTCAACATACTTATCAGTGAATGTTAACTCTGGCTCTTCGAAGATACTTAATACCTTCAGGAAGCCACCTAAGTCGTGTAGTGCAACCTGCACTGGGAACGTTTCATTACATTCAACTTCGATGATGTAAGAACCAATTTCATTGATGCTTCGGATTTTACTTCCGGCTTCGATTACTAAGTGTGGGTTTAGTTTGGCCATGTTGCCTAATACGATTAATGTTTCTTCTGATATTTTCATAAATTTCTCCTAAATTAAAGATGTTTTTAACGTACGGTTTGGTTCGAAGTCACCTAAGTGGTGCGCCATCAAAGTCATTCTGTTCGTTGTCATATATTCCATAGCCTTCATGATAGGCTGTCTTGTTAAGTTTTGCAACTGTTTATTTATCGAATCAACTAAAATATCTGGTATCCAGTCTAATGATACTAATCTACGGTTGCGTCTAAAGTTTTTATATAATGGGCCAAACTCTTTTTCGATTAATGCCTCATCATTCGAACTGTATACTTCCCACATACTATCCATATATTTTTGTGATACTGGCTTAGCACGTTGTGGCTTTAATCCGGCTTCTTTATCTAGTACCTGCTGCTTTAGAAAATCATCAGGACTGAATATGTTTGGAACACCATCAGACTTATCGCCTTTCATTATCAATTCATATTCGAACCGTACTGGGTCTGCTATTTCAAGGAAGCTTTTCTGCGACGGTCTATATTGTGACACTCGCTTATACTTCAACAAACCACCGAAATCTTTATCGTTTGAACTAACCAAAACCTTTTCTTTGGCGTTTCTACACATGACACCGATAATATCATCTGCTTCGGCAAACTTAACTTCTACCGATGGGTATGGGAAATGCTCAATTAATGTGCGCTTTATTTCCTCTACCATTTCAAATAAAACTTCCCAATCTTGGTCTGGATTTATTTCTCGGTCGTGTTGTCTTGCCCATTTATATAGTGGGAACGCTGACTGTCTCCAAGACTTCGAATCAAATATCAAATACATTTCACCGTATTCTCGTTTATGCATGTTGTTCTGGTGACGAATTGTATTAAGTGCTAAGTGGCGAATGTATTCAAAGTTTGGTTTAGTTCCACCTTTAATATCAACATGAATCGCAGCAAATATAATCGCACTAAAATCAAGTAGTATCATTGTTCTCTCCAAAAAATAGTTTCTTTAATTTCTGGCCTTTAGCTTTTTCTATGGCCTTACTTTTAATCTTGTTTGATAGTGATTCTTTACCACGGGTGATTTCTCTGTCGTGTGCTTCGACAACCACTCCGTCGCGCTTATGTTTTTTTACCTTGACTGTCTTCGCCATAACATCACCTATTAAATTAGTGCTTCAGATAGTGCTTCGATGTTGCCTGTATCGATAGCGATTGTTACTTCATCTTCTAATGCATCAAAGTCATCAACTGATTCACATTTGCGTAATACGTCTGTTTGGCTTATGCAATCGTTGTACTGTTCAACAAATTTTACTACGTCGGCTGCTAATTCTAATTTACGCTCATTTAATTGTACTGACATTTAATATTCTCCAAAAATTTTAATATTCGGTGGCTAGACCATTCCAGCCACCTTAGATAACTACATTATACTACACTTCAACCAAATTACAAAGGAATATTTGCAAATGGGTCGGCTGCTACATTTTCAGTGCTTGCTGCTTGCTGTTCAAACGGGTTACCTGCTGCCGCTGGCTCATTACTGGCTGCTTGCTGTTCAAACGGGTTACCTGCTGCCGCTGGCTCATTACTGGCTGCTTGCTGTTCAAACGGGTTACCTGCTGCCGCTGGCTCATTACTTACCGCTGCTTGCTGTTGACCAAAAGGATTACCTTGAGGTGCTGCTTGCTTTTGGGCTTGCTGTTGGGCTTGACCAAAAGGATTACCACCACTTTGCGCTGCAGCTTCAGGCGAGAATTCTTCACCGAAGATACCAGCGACGAAACGTGCACCCAATACTTTAATCGCATCAGCTTTCAAGTCATCGTAAGACTTATAGTTGCCTTCTTCTTTCTCGAACTCAACCAAATCATGCATACCGTTGTAGATTTTCTCAAGCACTGCATCATCTGGATGTAATGGACCTGCCGGAGCAAAAGTACTATCTTTATAGCTTAAGAACTTTTTATCTTCACATGAACGAAGCTCAAAGTTTGCACCTTTCCACCAATCAAATACTGGAACCTTTGCTTGGTCTTCGTATTTTGGTGCCATCTTAGCCAAAATCAAGTCTTGGATAGAAGGACCGTATTCATATAAGAAGTTCTGGCCGTTGTTTTGTGGGTTCGCTGGGTCACTAATGACCACAATGTTCGCAACAAAACGTTTCTTAATTGTGCGGTCTTTACAACCATTTTGGTCACCAGCTAAATTACGCGCCCATGCAGTTTTGTTGATTTCTGCCATTGGGTCTGGTTGGCCAATAGTTACTCGTGAACGGTTCCAATAGCTACCTGCAGCCGTTTTAAAGTTGTAACCCTGCCATGATGCCCAAGGTAGACGCTCACCATCACCAAACGGTAAGAAGCGAATAACAGCACTACCAACTTTAGTAGTTTTGTCGTATGTGTGTTTCCAGAAGCGTGGGTCTTTTGCTACGCCACCATTTTGGTTTTCTAATGACTGCTGTACTTGTGCCTGTAAACCTTGTAGTGCGCTAGCGTTGTTTTTCTTCATATTTGCGAATGACATATTTTTATCCTTTAAGTTTTATAATTTAAGTGTAATTTCGTAGTATAGCTTTAATTTCTTCAGCTTTATAATATCGTTTTATCCATGGTGCATATTTAACAATTCTAATTCTAATCTTGTCCCAGACAAACCTATCTGTTATTTGCGTGTCCATTCGTTGGATAATGAACCCATCAAAGAGTGCATCTATAAGGCAAATAGTTTCTATGCTTATCATGTTACCGTTTAGCATTTGTATTGATATCGGGAGTCCACCATTGTTGGACACGAAGAAATCATTAAACGTCAGTTCCTGTTGCATCATATGCGAATAAATCAACATACAATCTTCATTGAAGATGTGCTCAATCTTATGCATTCGTGCCTTCCATTCCCGATATGTTATATCCATCATCCCTGACGGATGTTCGTTTCCATCTATTAAGTTACTCATAAAGTAGTAACCTAAATCACCGGAAGCGTATTCGTGTGCCAGTTTCGTGAAGTAGCCTTTATCTTTGCGCTTTTCGAAACTCGCTTCACTGTATCGGATACCGTTAGACGCAGTTATATCAAATTTCTCATTACTAAAATGCGTCCTGATGTTCATAAACAACTTACAAGCCTGATAAGGTGATAGTTTCTGTATCATGGTATCTCCTATTATTTAGACAAAAACCCAAATCCTAAATCCTTAGGCGTTTTGCCCAACATGTCCAACGTAGTAGAACCTTTCCTACTTTTCTTGAACACTCGTTCATTTTCTTTTCCACACCAACTATGTATAGTTCTAGGTGATATACCGTTAGCTATACCAGCCAGTTTCATATCGTCGAACTTCCCTTTAGGTGTTATGTACCAACCTTTAAACTTCAAGGAGTCGGAACCCTTATTACCTCTACTAAAGTTGTTTCCATTTAATAAAGCAACCGATAAATTATATTTATGCTCATCTGTCACTGGCATAACTCGCTCTATATCATTGTCGTGCTTAGTAATAAATCTACAAGTATTTATATAATATGGTAAATCGCCATCAGTTTTTGATGTATTTTGGCACTTTCTACCAAGAACATATTGTCCACGCCTACAGCCAATATCACTAGGAAATATACCAGCTTCATGTATCTTATCTATTAATTCATCAAATGACAATACGAATGGTATACCCAACCTTTTACTACTATATTGTTTACTTATATAATATTGCTTAGCTATATCTATTTCATTTTGTATCATTTCTAGTTCCTAATAGTTTAACACTAATACTGTAAACGGTGTACGTTTAATTTTTTTATTGTGGCCAAATGTTGATATTGCTTCATGTATATCTTGACCAATACACACATCGGCTTCGGCTTCTAATATTGGAGCCATCTGCTGTTCGATGCGAATAATAGTACCACGACTCGTTTCGAATTGTAAAGCGGTTTTTGCTTTACTTGTGCCATATAATAACACGTTCATAACTTTTCGTTGCTTGGCTTCATCGAAACCTGCGATTTCTTTTATTTCAATCATGCGAGTTACCAAATAACAATTTAACGAATGGTGTTTTTTGTATACCATTTGATGGACCAGCCACAACTGTTGGTCTTATTCTATCTGGCGTTCTAATCCATAATTGTTCTTCCCATTTCATGTCCAAAGTTCCATCATAGACCATAACAAATCGGTGTTTTATACTGCGCGGTCGCCATTCGCCATCCAATCCACTAATCTTACCCCGTGAATGTTTGGTGTATGTCCCATTTTTGTGGCGAATCCAAAAATCGCTTTTTTTTTGCTGTTTTGCCATAATAAGTGAAGTTTGAAGCCTTATAAATTATACCATTATGGTGGTCGTCGTCTGCATAACTTAGAATAGCACGAACACTAAAATTTCTTCTAAGTTCCTTGATGGTTTTACTTATAAACCAACTGGCTATATTATGTTCAGATTCTTGTGTTTGTGGGCTGATACATAACCGACTAAGTTCATAAAACCCTTGTTGGTCGTCTCTATCCAAACCAAACATACCATAAACTAATTCAGGTACAGGAAATCCTGTATATATACATACGCCAACTAACTTCCCATCATCGAATAGTCCATAATTTATTCCACTTTTAAACGATTTGCTCACGTCTTTAAATAGTGCCATTGGTTTAAGATTCTAGAACATCTAGATTTATCTATTATCCCTATACTAAATTTATCTTTACTCATAAAAAATCCCCTAATACGAGAAGGCCGATACATACACCGCAACACAAGAATCAACTACACCAATAACACCATCAAAATTTGATACAATTTCGGCTTCATCAATCGTGATAAGTTCCGCTCGAAATCCAGAATTTTTGTGGATTTCTCGGTGTGCTTGGCATAACTCTTCTTCAGTTTCAAATAACTCGCAACCTTCTAAATTTTCTAGGTCGATTTCACATTTAACTTCAAACGCGAAGCCATCTTCGTTCAAAATAAATTGTACGTTTTGCATATTTTTCTCCTATAATAAATACATTTATGTAATTGTTTAGTGTGCAAGAATCGAACTTGCCAATCTTAAGTCTTAATCCCACCATACGGGCCATGAATATGCCATGAATATACAGAAGGAACAAACAACATATATTCTATTCATATTGGGCTATCGACACCCATACGTCACCAGATACTAAACATTTACATAAATATATCTAACCGATATATTTGCAAGGGATAATTCTTTGTCCCTTGTACTGAACTAGTTTATCATGTTTCCAAAGAGTAAGTAAAGGTCTTTTTATAGTTTCTCTACTTATCGAAACAACATTAAATGCCCAATGGTGCTTGAATGATGACATAACTTTCTCCGTTTGTTTATCTTGGAGCCATTATAATATGACTCGATTCTATTGTCAACTACTAATTTTATGTTTTTCTAATAAAATTTTTGCAGCTTCCATATATTTCGCAATAAATGTACGGTCTCGTTGGATTACATGACCCTTAACAGGCTTAAGTAAAAACGAAGACGACATCATTTCGCACGAAGATAATATATACGAATAATATCGACGAACATCTTCCATTTTTTCTGGGCTATTTTTTATTTCTGTATCGGCATTTTTCGATATCCTGATAGCTCTATCAATATGAGATAATGATTCGTGGCATTTACTTTCTAATTGCTTTAATGCCAACTGCTCAATGGCAGTAAACTTGTTATGGTTTAACTTTGCTAATTCAGTAACACTATCTATAAATAACTGACTCATATTTTTCTCCGTTTGTTCATCTTGGAGCCATTATACATGACCCCAAGACCGTGTCAACTATTTATTTTCCCATTTCAATAAAACCTTCATTAATTGCTCTGATTGCGTTTTACGAGAAGAAGTAGTAGCACTAGCAGCATAATCAGCAACAGCACTAGCAGCATAATCAGCAACAGCAGCAACAGTAGCAGCAGCAGCATAATCAGCACGAGCAGCAGCAGCAGCAACAGTAGCAGAGCGAGAAGCAGCACGAGCAGCAGCAGCAGCATAATCAGCATAATCAGCAACAGCAGCAACAGTAGCAGAGCGAGCAGCAGCACGAGAAGAAGTAGTAGCACTAGCAGCATAATCAGCAACAGCACTAGCAGCATAATCAGCAACAGCAGCAACAGTAGCAGAGCGAGCAGCAGCACGAGCAGCAACAGTAGCAGAGCGAGCAGCAGCACGAGCAGCAGCAGCAGCAACAACAACATCATCTAATTCCTCTTTACTTATCTCACCATTTATATATTTTCTAGCTGCTTCAATGGCCAATCTTGGTCTTTTATCAGTAGGATATTTTTCTTCGAAAATATGTAAAACGTCTGATGCATAATCACAAGCCAACAACCGTAAATCATTTTCTTGCTCTGTTGATAGGGGTATTTCATCTAACAACCAAAACAGGTCATCAATACCATTAGATTCTAAAGCTTCACTCAGCTTAACAGTTTTATCTTCATGAGCTTCAACGAATGTTTTATATCCTGACGTACAGGCACTAAGTTCTTTAAGTTCGTTTGCATTGATTGTAGTTTTCATAATTTTCTCCGTTTAATTAATTATCTTTATCTTGGAACCTATGTTACTAGGTTCCAGTGTAAAGTCAACTAATATTTATTTCTTTTTAAATAATAAACCTTTCAATGTCGCTTTAGGCTCAAGGGACCAACCAATCAATCTCGCGATGTCTTCCATCGGCTTCTTGAACGTCTTTTCAAACATTGTCTTATAGTCTACCTTATGATGTAGACCAAATTCAATAGGCAATTCATCAGGAAATCCAATATCTTTAGATTTTAGTTTGTTTGGGAGCTTCAATTCAAGATATTTAATCTTATCGCCAGCAACCACCTTAACCTTATCTAAACCCAACTTTTCTATATGCCTGTTGTAATGGATACACGCTTTAGATATGTAGTATACAGTACCATCACGGAAACTACCATCACCATTACAATATTTTTCTTCCATCGCAGATACACCACTCGGTTTGGCAATCTGTTCTGGTGTGAATCCATTATACCGTTCTCTAAAGTCCCTGAAGTATGCCTGAACTTCACTTTCGGTATGATTTAATATCATACGTACAGTTTCCTTCATGGCGTCCCTACAGACCTGCGGAGTGGATGATTTAACTAAATCCAATCCCATAACTTTAATGTATGGCTCAGTGAACGCAACACCTTCAGAATTCCACACCGACATAGCATAACGCTTTTTGGCACAGAACACAGAATTATCTGAAATAACTTCACGGTCCATGAACATCTTCTGCTCATATGCATTAGTATACTTCGCCAATTCTTCATAACCTGCATTAATCATCGGTTCCATTTTACTGGAGCAGAAATTATCAAGCATGGCAACAATTTCATCGGTTGGTTTATCCGAATAACCCATACGCTCGACGACCTCTTCTAACTTAACATAGATAGAATCGGTATCGGTATACACCACATAGTCTTTATTGGTGCCGAACGCAGCATTTAGCTTCTCATTAACCACACGGCCTATCCAACGAATACTAAGTTGACCTGATTTAGTTATGCTTTCAGCTAAACGTAAATCAAACAAACAAAAATGTATATTCGCTAATGCACCATACGCAGAGTTAAGTAAAATCTTACGAACCATTTGCGCACCGTCCTTCAGGCTAACTTGTTTCTTTGCTGCCGATAATAGTGTTTCATATGTGTCGGTTGCTAGATTTAGTCCATACTTGCCAAACATTGCATGTTCATCAAAATTACCGTTTTCTATATCGATTACATCTTGCTCATGTTGTAACATCTGCCGCTTAATTTCTTTACGTTCAAGATATAATCGTAACATTTGCTTAGGTATAATACCAGCTTTATCTCGCTTAAATGTATTACCTGTTGGACATACACACAAATCTAATGGTGGTGGCTTATAATAATCACCCTCAGTCATTGTATCTACATTCACGCCAGCTACCATATATTGGCTAATTGTTTCTGGGCTAATATTATATTGCATTATTAAATGCGGATAAAGAGAAGCCAAATCGAAACTACATACCCAACGATGCTTACCAGTTTGTGGGTCTTTAACATACCCACCCTCGAAACCTATTTTATCATGGTTCTTTTTAGGCGGTAATATAACATTACTTCTAATTAAGTCCCGATAAAAAATGTTTTCCCATGTCGCCACCGGAGAACTCACATCACTATAATTAATTCCTGCTGCATAAGCAACGGCAAATGATATACCAATGAACCCCAATTTATCGTCTAACCGTTTAATACCAGCAACATCGATTATATTGTATGCGGTGTACAAATCCCAATCTACTCGATAAAGAGTTTTTAGGTCCGGTGCGATATGAGAGAAATCTACCTTATTACCTAAGCCTTCAATTTCCAGTATGAAATCCAACTTATAGCTTGCACGAGTTATAAACCTATTCTTTTTGTATAGGTCTATATAATCCAAATCACTAACACCAGAGATGATAATGTTTTGTGCATCTTTACCAAAGCCATCAGTAAAGTCACGTACTCGTACCGAGTTCCATGGAGACAGACGGTTTGCGTTAAATCCGCAACGTTGAAGTCGATTGTATATATAAGGCATATCGAAGTTTGTTATGTTCCATCCGGTAATGTATTGTGGGTAATTATTTTCCCAGTAACTTACCATGGCTTCTAATAGGTCAATTTCGCTATCAAACTGATGGTATCTGACCTCTTCCATCGTAACACCACCTTCGATTAGCTTATCGAGGTATCGTTCAATTGCGAAGCTCTCAAGGCCATATACATCGTATATACCAGTAATAGAATCACGTATACACATCAAGTTGATGGCCCACTCAGCTTTTGAAGCTTCAGGGAAACCAAAATCCGACGGACATTCGATATCGATTATAAAACCTCGTATTTTTGACGCATCATAATTCAGTTCCATGTCGTCGAAATTTTCATGCAAAAACGTATAGTTGAAATTACGGTTACCGTAAATAGTCATACCTTCAGTATCGTGCGCTTGACGTATGGCTTGGTTCGCTTCCCACATATTTTTATATGTTTTCTTGAACAGATGTTTACCCGAAAGTAATTCTGTATATTCGGTTGGACCCGCAGACTCAGAAAATAACGATGGTTTATAGTCGCTTATTTTCTGGTATTTAGTTTCCCCGTTGTGCGAATACGTAAGCAAAATATTGTTGCCTCTCGCTTCACAATTCATATACCATATTTTATCCATATTTTACCCTCCATTCTTTTAATATTTTAATATACTTCGGTTCGTCCATAAATATACGTACCATTTTATTTAGATGACCGCCATATATCTTGGCTAACCTGAATCCAGTTTTAGGTCTACCAAACTCAATCCATTTTGTATGTATTTCTGGCATAATTTTCCAAGCTTTTAGTTGGGTTTCGTTTGTGTTATATACATCCCATGGTAAAGTGCCAAGCATTCTATCGGATGTAACTTTTTTACTATATTCGGTTTGCTTGAAGCCCTTAAGATTAGTGTTGCCTATCATACGTTCGGACATCCCCTTTCGTTGGGGTGCTGATACAACTTTACCTTTATGTATAGCAGACATCTTGGCACTAAATGTTGTACCTTTCTCTGCCTCTGCAGTGTTTTCTGCTTTTGTTATAAATCGACATGTACCTATAGAATATGGCAAATCCCCATCAACCTTTCCAGTTTTTGTACATTTTCTACCTAAGCAAAACTGATTGCCAGCACGACCGATATCACTGACCGATATACCAGCATTCGTTATCAAATTTAAATAATCATCAAAAGACAAATCGAAGGATATATCTGCGTATTTAGCTCTATACATCTTACCGACATATTTCACGCGAGCAATTGCTAATTCTTCTTTGTTAAACATATATCCCCCCTAACCAATTCGAAACATCTGTGCGACGTTACCATCATTTTCAAATTGCCAAACCTGATTCATTATATGGACGTTATATATAAAATCGCCTACTCTTTGGATATGGACACCAGTAGGATATTTCGCCAATATCGCATCAAGGAATGGTTTAGTTTTCTCCAGCATTTCTTGATTGTGGCTGAAATATCCACGCTCTGCTGTCTGTTTAGTTAAATCTACAACGCTCATTTTATTCTCCCAATATTGATAAGTATGTTGTGTATTTAGCAATTCGCTTAGAGTTACCAGCACGAATGCTATGTGTTAAATTGCTTAGCGAATCTGCCTGTTTAACTAAGTGGCTGTACTTGTCGGATTTTACTCGCTCAATATATTCTGTACGAGATTCACCATTACGCTTCGTCATCATATCGATACCATTAACAGCATCAACCGGAATATTAGACCATAATAATGTGTCTATTTTTACGCTAGTGTCTTCGATTAAATCATGACCGAATGCGACTGCGATGTATTTCCAATATTCATCAGAGCCATCAACTATACCACGCTCAATTACGATTGCGTGTGTTTCTCTGACCACATCAAATATATGGCTCATGTACGGTTTATCTCCATACATTTGTTGCTTGTGGTGCTTGCTTGCTAAACGCTTAATTTGTGTGATAAATTTAGGTGCTCTCATAATATAGTCCTTATTAGTTTCTCTTGAATATGGGTCCATTGTATAGACCCATAGATAAAAGTCAACTAATTATTCATCTTTTGTTAGTTCTTCAAACATCAAGTCGCACTTTTCTTTGCCGTGCTTCTCTACAAACCTCGGCATGTCCATTCTGGCACCTATCCGGTCACACTGGTCCGGTGAGGATAGATTGTCCGAAATATGTGCGAATTCTTCGAACTCTTCTTCCGTCCAGCTATTACTCATCGTCAGTTGCCATGAATGGAGACAAGTCTACTTTAGGATGATTTAATAGTTTACAAATCTTATCATCCGAGTTGCGATGTACACTGTATTGGTACACGACAGCGTTACCGTCAATTTCTTGGGCAGTGTAGCCGTGCTCGATTAAGTTTTCGATACCATCAGCAAGGCTTAGGTTTTCATCATCGAAATCGATAAGTACTTTAGTCGCCACGATATTATGGTCTTCTTCGCCCAAGTAAGCTAACGCTGCGCTTGCATCATCTAAGATGTGCGTATATTTCACGTCATTGTTGTCCAAGACCGAATTGATAGCGCCTTGGTAATTGTGGCCAGAAATAAAGTTTGTTCCGGCAACAACAACATCCAAGTCACACCCAGCATCCAAAATTTCTTGTTTCCAGTGGTCTAAAGATTTTTGGTTAACTTCGATAACTTCGCCACCAAATGAAATAATATCATTAACATCATAATCGGGTTCAGCCATGGCTTCGGTGATTGCTCGTGATAAAGTAATTGCATCTTCGAGTTCTTGAAGCTCTTCTTTAATTCGTGCCGCTTGGTTTGATAATGCTGTGTAATAATCCATAGTACCGATAGTTGGTGCCGATTTACCACAAATAATATTCCATTCTGCTACACGTGTGAAAGTTGATTTAGTCATAATTTTCTCCTAGTTTTTAATTTTACCGCCAATTGGGCGAAGTATACGTTTAATTTGCGCCTTAGTCAACACTCTAAGTGCCTCTAATGCTTTTTCTCTACTAACACCAGTCATTTCCATGAATGGCTTTAAATCTTTACCGTGGGAGTTTTTAGCCCACTTGGCGTATGCTCTATGTTTAGGCACACCATTTAGATAAAATAAGTATACCATATCTTTTGGGATATGTGGCATTTTATTCATTATATTTGCAAAACCAATTGTGGTTTCGCTTTGACCTAAGCCTTTAGTTATAATAAATGGTTCGAAACCAACCAACGATGGGTCGACTCTACGTAAATCATCTTTTGATTGATTGATTGCCTTCAACCAATCAAATAGCTTAGGTACGTCAGGTTTTTTTGTATCTTCTTCGTTGTCCGGTTCACTTACCTGAATTTGCTTACCTAACAAATTAATCATTATGGAACCAAGCGGCATACAAAATACCTAACAATACTGGTAACCATAATAACGATAACACAATCAATAGTCGATGCGTTTTATAACTTTGAATAGGGTATGACGTGACAACACCCTTCATATATAAAATAAAATCGTTCAGTACAGACAATAGATATAACACAATAGCAATAACTAAATAAATAATAATCAAAGACATAATTTCTCCTTTAGCTCTCGGCCATATATTCGGTTAATGCGGCCAGTACGTTAAGTTCTGGGTTAGGTACAACACCATGGTATTTTTGATAGTCGCCAAGTTTAATAATAAATAGTGGTATTAATGCTTTCGGTAGATTCGCTTCACAATCTCTATATAATTGATTGAATATTGTTGGCGAACTATAATCTGAAAGCCACTGCTTCACGCCATTAAAGTTTTTTTCCTTTATGGCATTAAACAATTCAGTGATATCGATTTTAAGTTGTTCGATTATACCACCATCAATTGAACCGTGCTGGTTTGCATAACGCTGCAGCTCATTTAAAATTTTACGGTTGTCTGGGTAATATTTACCAATTACTGTAATTAGTGTTTCTGTATCGTAAGTAACACTTTCGTTGTCTAATATTTCAACAATACGATGCGCAAACTTTCTAACTAAATCGGCCTTCTCTGTCTTGCTGAAGTTGAAGTCTACATAAGCACAACGAGAATGTAAAGCCGGAATTATTTTTTCTGGATAATTACATGTCATGATGAAGCGACAATTTGTATGATACTTTTCCATGGCATTACGTAATGCTGGTTGTATCTGCCAACCCAAACCGTCAGCTTCATCGATTAAAACGATTTTAGGTACACCGTTATTTTTTAATGATGTTGTATGTGCAAAGTCTGCAATTTTTTGTCTAAGCTCTTCCAAGTTTAGGCTACCGTCCGAACCGTTGTAAACTACTAAGTCCGCGCCAATTTCGTTTGCAATTGCTTTAGCCAATGTAGTTTTGCCCGTTCCAGCACCACCACCAAACATCATGTTAGTTATGTTACCAGACGCAACCATATGTTTAGCTTGTTGCTTGATTGATTCGGGTAAAATAATTTCGTCTATTGTTGTTGGTCGATATTGCTCAACCCAAAGAAATTTATCTAATGCCATTTTGTATCCTTAATGTTTGTTATCTTGGAACCCATTTTACAGGGTTCCGTGGTGGTGTCAACTGTTATTATGATGTTTCTTCTAAATCTAAATCCCCAGTTTCTTTTAGGATACCTTCAGCGACTTTAAATGCATATGACTTAGACTTAAGGAACTTAGGAACTAATGTCCCTTTATCCACACGAACAATAATACCTTCAGATAAATGAGTCGGGTCGATAAAATCTTCAGTTAATAATTCCGGTCGCTCCGTTAAGTATTCAACTAACGCATTCAGACCTTAAACGTCGCCATCGAAAATGATTGGCTGGTGAACGTCAAACGTTGCATGAACTCCGGCATCTAGACACCATTGCTTAATTTGTGCGTCGGTAAAGTCCAACTCGATACCAGATTCGTTAGTATACGAGATACGATACACATGAAAGCGAGACTCACCTTCATTACACCCGTAGGTATATTTAACTTCGCTGCCATATTTTTTGGCAAACTTTTTATCTTTTAAACCTTTGGTTTTATGTGGTGACATAATCAATTTGCCGTTTGCGTATCCAGCAATTTCGCCATACACGGTCATACCTTTCTTGAGGAATGGCTTCAGTTTATCCATTACATCATGACGGAACTGGTTGCTGCCGTGGTGGCCACCGCTACTATCAATTGTGACGTTACGACTACCAACTATATATTCCCATCGCTCTGTATCAAATAGACCGACCTTAGCCAATAAACGGTCTAATAGGCTTACTGGTTTATATTTAACTTTCGTGTAGCCCACACGTGCCGATGTACCATGAACTTTCGCATGAAAAGAAACTAAATCACCTTTTTCAATTAAGTGTGTATTTTGTCTGTACTGGTGCGAAGTCACATGCTTTTCGAACATCGGAGTAGATTTAATTGGTGTATTGTCTCGACGCTTTGATTTGGCCTGTGTCTTGTTTGATGATAGTTTAGCTAACATCTTTTCTGACATGTATTTTTCACATAACAATTTACCACCGATATGGTCAAACGCATAACCGATTGGCATTGCTTTAGTGGTGCCAGTATAATCTAAAGCATCTAGGCCACAAAAGAAACCCTCACTGCGCACCTTAAGAAATGGCTGACAACGAACCTTGCGATTATCATCAAAGAATCCGGCTTTACTTGGGTCTTTGTTTAAATGCGCATGGCGAAATAGATTATTCTCACTACAGAATTCTTCAGATAATTGTGTATCTGCTGGGAAAAACAAACCAATCTTTCCGACTGTCCATTCTTTGCTTACGATTACCTGTTCGCCTAAAACGATTGCAGTATGAATGCGGTCCGCATTTGGAATTGGAATTACTGTAGAAATCTGGGCTACGATACATTTATAATTTGACATTTATTTTCTCCTAGATTGTGAGTCACCGACTCGATAAGGGACATTCTACACGAATATATTACCGAGTCAACTATTATATTAAACTAAATCAGTTAAACCCTCATAGTTTGCAAAATTGCCAATTTTACTTACCTGAATGTGTCTATCAAATTGTGGTATAATTTCATGGCGATGTGATATCACGAACACATTCGATTTAGCTTCTTCAAACATACCTAATACCGCTTGGATACCTTCTTTATCTAAACTACCATCCAAAACTTCATCCATAATCAGAAGGTTAGTATGAACTGTATTTTTAGATTCGGCTAAAGTTCTCCACATAAATAATATAGAAAGATTGATGCGCATACTTTCACCATTAGAGAAACTACCATAACTAAACGTGTCACGGTAACGAGATTTAATGGTCTCATTAAATTGCTCATCAAGCACGAACGAATAATGTGCACCTAGCTTATCTAAGTAGTAATTAATACTTTCATTAATCAATGGTAAATATTGCTTTATAATTTTAGCCTTCAGGCCATTATCTTTTAGCATTTCACCACAAAGCTTACATAGTTCCATCTCTTCTGTAATCTCTGCTCTAAGTGCCGCCACTTCGCTTATACGGGCATTGATAACTTCAAGCTCGTCGTAGTAGCCATCATTGCTACATTGAGACTTACCAAGTAAATCAGATTTCTGGTTCATTGTTGTTTGCTTATTGTGTTGCTCACGTGCAATTTGTTGCGATATATTATTCATGTTGTTTAAATACATATCACATTGTGATTGCCATTTTTGCAACACTTGGGCAACTTTAGATATTTCATCTAATTTCTCTTTACATGATGAGATTCGACGATTGGCTTCATCCACATATTGTTGGTGTTGAATTTTCTTAGTTTCTGCTGCACTAATCTTATCCGTGTAACCATCAACGATACGCTTCTTGAAGTTTTCGTCTATGTGTTGGCCACATGTACCACACTCGGTGTTGTCGATATAAAAGCTTGCTTCGCGCTTGCTTGTTGATATCTCATTACTACTTATGGCAACATGACTGCATTGTTGTTGGTGTATATTACCCAACTGAGTCAGCTCAGCCTGATGTTTTTGGTATGCAGCAGAATTACCTTCGACATCGATGTTTGGCTTCAGGTCTTGTTCTTGCTCCAGTGCCAACTTCTCGTTTTCGAATTTACTTTGCAATGAGGCTATACTTTCATCATAGTTACCCAACACAATATCAAACTGGGACAATTGGTCCGCAGATGTGTCTTGGTTTGCATCGATTAATCGCTGGATGTTTGCAGATTTACTTACAAACTCTCGATGGTTTAAATCTGATGTATCAGCACGACGTTTAACGTCCTTAACACGGTCTTTAAGTAACGTTGACATTTGCCCTATAACTTCTATGTCTAGCATCTGTTCGACAACCACACGACGTTCTGGTGGCGTCAAATCCATAAAGTTTTTGAATTTCATAGATGCAAGAATAACCACCTGAGTAAACGTACGGTAATTGGTACGAAGAATCTCATTTTCGAGTTTGTTCTGTAAATCACGAGCAGATGCATCTTGGTTTATTAAATCACCATCTTTATATATTTCAAAGATTGCTGGTTTCTGGCCACGGATAATTTTATATTCCGAACCGTTAACTGAAAACTCAACTTCCGCAACAGATTTCTTTTTATTGATTGTATTAATTAATTGGCCGAGTTTCACGTCACGTAATGGTTTGTTGAATAAACCATACATTAACGCATCAACGAATGTTGTTTTACCAGCACCATTAGTTCCGGTAATAATCGTTGTATCATCTTGGTCTAGTAGAATTTCAACGAACTGTTCGCCCTGTGATAAAAAATTCTTATACCTTAGTTTTTTAAATCTAATCATGTTACTTCTCCCCAAACCGCGACCCATGTTCCTATATCTTTACAACCCCACAGACCAACAACATCTTCAAAATTTTTCTTAATTTCGTGAATTTGATAAATATATGCAAATTGTTTGTGTTGTGTATTACCATCACCGTATCCCATATACCATCTACCTTCTTTATTTTTAAATTTATAACCTATAACGACCTTCACGATAACAACCTCATTGCTTCTCCAAATATACCCTGAGCCATGGCATTAAGTTTAGTTTTTCGTTCTGGGTAAACGTCTTCGATATATTCTTCTATCAACTTAGACGTAGATTTGGCCTCAATTTGGCCATCAAATTCTACATCCGAGTCTTCTTCAGAACGCTCACCGAACGGTTCGATACACTTCAAGTCGCGCATACCTTTAAGTTCCAACTTCATGAGCCATTTCTCATACTTCTTGAAGTCTTCACGGTCTTCAACTATAACACGAACAAAACAGTCTGTATATTCTTTGGTTAGATATTCATTCATATCTTTACCTTCTTGATATACAATCTTGTAATATAGGCGATGAGGATTCGGTACGAAGTCTAATGTAAGCTTTTCTGTATCGAGCACATGAAAACCTTTAACTTCACCATAATCGGCCCAACTCATTTCATATGGTGTCCCGACGTATTCCATATTACCGTATGTGCCACGGACATGAAAATGTCCAGATAACGATAAATCGAATTTTTCGAATACTGACAGTTCCATACCATCTTCACATACGGCACCTTCCATACGAGCACCTTTAACTTCAAAGTGTCCCAGAACAACATTACAATCCGTGGTATGTATGGATTCCATAATTTCTTCTTCGTTTTCGCGGCATATCCACGGCACCATCAAAATAGAATTTTTATCGCTTATTTGCATCTCCGCGACCGTATTAAATATTTCTATATTTTTATATATAGATAGATTTACATCTATCGAGTTTGGGAATAATGTGTCCCGATATACCGAATCGTGATTACCTACAATCGTCTTCACTTGTATGTCCAAATCCAATAGTCTATCGAAAAAATGTTTCTTTGCATAATTTAATACAAATGTTTGCGTTGACTTTCGTACTTCAAACACATCACCAGTCAGCCAAATTTCTGTTATTGCGTTTTCTGTACAGTAATCTATAACCTCATTCAGGTACTTAGATTGGAATTTCAAAAACAATTCGGTTCCATTATGTGTACCAAAATGTAAGTCTCCTAGTATAACTATCTTCTTTCTCATTTCAAAACTCATTTCAAAACTCCTTTATATCTATTTATTAAAGCATCCACAATACGAACATCATGTTTGTATATTTCTGCAAACTTTAGTGCGTATGTGTATTTTTTATCCAAAACAGCTCTCTGCGCCTCAGCCTCGCAATAAAAACTTCCGATATAATCAGAACCACCAAACGGGTCATTGCATCTTGCTTCAAACTTCACTCCACGCTTAGCCTTCCTTACCCCGTATGAGTTCCTATTTGAATATGATTCTATCACAAATACATTTAATTTGGAACTTATGAATATGCAATTTTCTGGAGAGTATATATTTGCGTCGGATAGTAAATCTTTATCCAGTTGCATACCCTCCCATCGTTGTTTAATCATCCATGATTTAAAAATAGAAAATGTGAGCCAGTCATTACACACCGATGTGTCTTTATACGTAGGACGACGTGCTATATGCGAAGGCGAGTAGCACCGAGTAATCATAGCTTTCCATTTTGCGAAATATGGGCATCTCCATACCAATTTACGAACCCTCTCACCATTCGTAGATTTAAGTTCCTCAAATCTACGAATGGTGTAATCCGCATCGTTGATACCAACCCCACAAATAAGAGGTTTATCCTTCATTATCTTCTCCTACGAAAATAGATTTACCACCAGTACCAGAAACGATAACATTAAGTTCTCCGGTACGCATACCATAAGATTTTCTGGTTGGATAAATACCTTGGGCCGAACCACCGACATATAACTGACTGGGTTCGTGTGTTGGCGCAACTGCCACCAACGTTTCTTTTCTGGTGTAATCTTCTTGGTCCACCCCACCAGACATACCGAAACAACGGTTTTGGTTATTAAATTCCATACCTAACATAACTTATGCTCCATGACAGTTTTTATATTTTTTACCAGAACCGCAAGCACATCGTTCATTTCGACCAATTTTTGCTCCGGTTCGAATTACCTGCTCAACTTTCATGTTAACAAAACCTTCGATACCTTTACGTTTGATTTCTGTTGATATTTTACGCAGACTATCAGCAAGTCTATCGCCTTCGTCTTTTTCGTCTTTGGTTTCTTCATCTATACAAAGTGGAAAAAAATCGCTGTGGCGACATGAGAAGTTTATATCTTCTGCACACGATTTACAATACCAAGCATGCGTACCATTATTATACATTATTGCGTTTGGCTTCTGACATTGTGTAACATTACAGTCACCACCACGCTTACCCTTTAATGGATTAACATCGGCCTTCTTATACATTAGTGTATGTCGGGACATAGTTTCTGTATATTTTTTTAGTGCGGCATTAACCTCATCGAGTGTATTGATTTTGTCGTATGGTGGCATTTCTCGTTCTAAACTAATATATGCAGTTGTCATAAAATTCTCCAGTAAGTTATCTTTATGTTGGGACTCATTATATAGAGTCCCAGTGTAAAGTCAACTATTTATTTAATATTTTTACCTGCGCCTTTTCTAACATTTCTTCGGTGACTTCAGCATCTGCATCTTCTTTCTTTAGCTCGTTGGCTAAATCTTCAGCGGCCTGTACTGGGTTAACCGAATTAAGAAGACTTTTCATCGTGGTCCAATGTTTTACACCAGCAACGATTTCTTCATAGTTATTTTTGAAGTATGCATCAACAAATAAATCTTTGATGTACTTGTGTAGATGACCAGTATCAAAAACGATATCGTCGATGATATGCTCCGGTGCATCACGCAACATACAACCAGCATCAAACTCAGACTTGACAAACTCATCAATGACTTGGCCCTTAGCGAATTGAGCTTTACCCCACAAACCGCGAGTAATTTTAGGTACACCCTTCAAGTTACCATCAAAGTGTCGCAGAATATTGATATATGTGCCACGACGTTCTGTGCGGATTTCTACACCAACTTGCCAGAATACGCCTTGTCGAACGCGCTTTTCCCATTCGATTTTTTCGTGTTTAGTTAATGCCATTTTATATCCCTCTAATATGTTTATTTAATTCTTGTGCGCCACCGATAAATTTATGCGAGAACACAAACGGGAATGTTCTTTGGCCAGTGCCATTTACTAATTCAGCCAACTTATCGTCGCCATAATCTTCACCGAGCTTATTGTACTCGAACGTTAAGTCATTTGCAACACATAATTTCTGTGCAGTTACACAGTGTGGGCAATTATCTTTACCAAATATTACTACATCTTTTTCTGAATCTACTACCATTATTTTCTCCAGTTGTTTGTTTATCTGGGGTACATTATACATACCCCAGATATAGTGTCAACACTTAAGCGTGCCATTTTCCATTTTTTATTGTAATTATAGTTCTCTTGCCATTCGGGTAGGTTAATATATGTGATTGGCTCCAAGAGCTACCACCTTTATTGTAACCCATCTGAAGCTTACCACTAACGCCAGCAATATAAACACCATCCTTAATAGCCGCAGAATGCGTATGGCCAGTGTTGTATCTTGTACCTAACATTTGGAAAGCCCGAATTGAACCACGAGCACCGTTATTGCCGTTATGACCATGAGCACCACACTCAATGTCACCACATATAACAAAACTTTCATCAGTTCTTAAAAATTGTGCTTGGTGTAGTTTAGGGTTAACCAAACGACATGCATGCTCAAATATATGGAACTCTTCATTTCTTGCCATGTGCTGATATGTGACTGTTTGCATCTCCAAGAAGAATAATGCATTCACTGGGTCGTAACGATAATCTTGTTCTTTTAGCCATTTTTCCAGTGCCAAGTCATGGTTACTTTCTACCACCACCAATTTAGAAAATGGTCTAATCATACTAGCCATTAGCGCGGCTGTATTAGTCACTTCGCTCTTAACCGACTCTGTACCATTAACATGCATCTTATACATGAAATAAGGGTCTTTGATGTTGTGGTGGTTGCGATAACTCATATCAAATACATCATGAAGGAATTGGTGCTTTGGCTTCAAAGTATTTAATATAGAATGTTTATTATCGCCCCAACTAATTTCAGCCACAACCTCATCAACCTTACTACCATGCACATCACCATAGTTGATTGCTTCTATGGCATGCCCGTTGGTTATTGCTTTCGGTGTGTAATATTTATCCAAATCATAAAAGCAACCCGTTTCCGATTCTGCTATCAATTGTCTAACGAAAGAATGACCATCATCATCAACTTCTACATATGTTGCACCAAAAACATGATGAAAGCCAGCTTGTTGTCCGGCTTTTTGTGGTACGTAGTTTTGTTGCGTGATTGCACCTGTCGTAAATAATTGTCTAACACATTTACCGTTTGCTCTGGGTAATGGTTCTAGTTGTACCTTAACATGTGGAATTATACCACCAGAACTTTGTGTATAGCTATGGAAGCCAGATACCGGATTTGCTGCGGTTGGTAGTATGCTAAGCTCACCACACCACACCATATCGTTTGATATCGTTCTGGATTCGTTTAATATGTAGTTCCTGATTGCTGGGTCAAACCATGTATCCTCGCTCGGGCCATTTTGGAATCCGGTTTTATTATAATTGAATGTACCAACGATAAGTTCGGCACCTTTATCTGCACAAAATAATTTTAATGCTTCAAAGAATTCCTTATGTATGTTGGTATTGTTTTGCGCAGAAGTGAAGACAAAACGTTTACCTACCAACTTTTTACGGTCGGTAGGTGATATTTTAGTTCCACCTGATATCGGCTTTTCGTCGTAAGACTCCCAGAATTCTACGTGTGTTTTCCTGTTAAGGAATTTACCTATAGATGTCGGACTTCGCCCTACGACTTCGGATATCTCTGCATTAGTTAAGCCTTCCTTGGACAACCTAATTATTTCATTAAGCTCGTCGGCAACTTGTACTGCTTGCTGCTTCATTTTATTAACCTGCTCTTTCTGGTTGTAAAAATGTTTATTGAGCACACTATGTACAGTGGATGCCGACGAAGATTTACCGAATACTTCTTTAGAAATTTGGCGATGATTCATTCCATTTTTCTTCAATTCGATGATTTGCAATATTTGGTTGTCTGTTGTCATTTTTTTCTCTTAGTTAATAAATGAAGTCTCCCGATGAAAACCCCATACAACCATTATCAAACGTCAACTCACCTAAATCGTTCCGAACACTTCCGATTGTGTAATTTGTATTATCACGCTCTTGTGGTGCTACCTGAACTTTTTCTGGATTGAAGTAGGTTTCCACCCAATTGATTGGATGTTCGTGTAGTGGGTTCCCGTATACTAAACCAACATCAGCGTATGCAATTGTTGATAAGTAATCGAGATATTCTTTGGTTAAAATTGCATTCAGTCCAATAACCTGCCGACCTTCAGAGAATAAATAATCAGCCCACATGTATTCAGCTTGGACTGTAGCGTCCATAACTTCCTTCAAGTATGGTAGATTTTCTTTATATATTTCCGCAGTGGTTGGGTCTTTGGCCAGAATGTCCAATATCGCCTTACCAAACGAGACGTGCAATTTCTCATCCTTGGCGATTTTCTTAACTTGGTCGCAAGTACCAGTTAAAACTTTTTGGTTAGCTAATGCAAATGTGCATGCAAATGACGCCATAAACTGCAATGACTCCATAGCATATAATGCACCAACAGCACGAATGATTTGGGTGTAAATTTCTTTCTTTATTTCTGGCTGGCTCATATCGAATACTACATTATATCGCTCATCACTTTTATATAATGTATATACAGCACCCATACCTTCCAACTTAGTAAATTCGGATGTAATGATTTCGAGTCGGTCCATAGATTGTTCTAAGTTTGCCACTTTATTTCGAATTACTGCTGGGTCAGGGAATACCGTTTTAATGATATGCTGATATGTGCGTGAATGGATTTGTTCGAATAATTGCCAATAGTTTAGTAACTCTTCCAATTCTGGGTTCGTTACAAACGGCATAAGCGCAGCTATAGGTGCTCGGCCAGCAATCGAGTCTGCATTGCTTTGCCATGCTAAATTTAATACCGATATGTCTTGCATCTTTACTGGTAGTGTTGGGAACTGCGTTCTGTCCTTTGACATGTCCACGGTCTGCTCATGCCAGAAATTTGCACGTTGCTTAAATATTAGTTCTTCGATTTGTGGGTATGTTACGTCGATACCATCTTTTAATGATAAGTCTTCGCCCAAAAATAGCGGATAGTGTTGCTTTGTACCGTCAGTGTACTTTCGTTCTTTATTGAAAATTGTCATAGTTTCTCCTAAATGTGTTTTTGTGGGTTTTGGTTTTCGTTATACGCTTCTTCTGTTATTGCTAGTATTTCTAAGCCGTTTATATGTGACATAAAACCATCAACAAAAAGTTTACCGTCGACATTTTTATGTGGGTTATGGGTAACGACCACCCCCTAGTGACATATTCATATCCATTTTTCTTCATATGGCTGGTTCTTATTCTTATAAAATTTGGCAAATCCATATTTTTCTCCATTGTTAAATTTATTTTGGAACCTAATTTACTAGGTTCCAGTGTAAATGCAACAACTAAATGCTACAATTTTCGCATTCATCTTTCTTGATACTGACATCACTGTTATGGTAATAAAGTGTCTTACCACCCAACTTAGTGAATAATAATAAGTGTCGAACGATTAATGATAAAGGCACCATTCGGTCTTCGAACTTATTAAGGTCGTAGTATACATTAGTTGATATTGATTGCCCAGTGAATTTTTGCAAAACTGCCATCGCAATCAAATATTCTTCTGCTGGAATATCAAACGCCAATTCATAGTCAAACTGTAACTTGTCGAAATCTGGCACGATTTGTGGAATATCCCCCTGTCTACTAGACTTCACTATCATGTGCTGACGTGCTGGCTCAATACCGTTGGTGCAGCCTATAGTAACCGAAGACGATTCACTTGGCATATAAGCTTATAATACGCTATTACGCATACCGTATGTTGCCATATCTATACGTAAGGCTTCCCAATCGTAGCGTAGCGTACCATCAACGTACTCGTCAACGAACTTATTAAAGTTATCTATTGGTAATACGCCATCACTGTAAGTAGTTTTATGGAACCAATCACATTGTCCTTTTTCCTTTGCCAATCGTATCGATGCTTTATGCAAGAAAAAGCTCATACGTTCGGCTTCGTGGTGCATATAATTTCTACCAGCACGACTAGCATAACTTAAACCGCGCTCTGCCATGGCATGTGCTAAGTTTATAATACCAACACCAACATTACGTCGATTTTTCGATGTAAATTCCATATGAGGAAACGGGTATGTTTGCATTTCGATAATGTTATCGATAAACTTCACTAGCAAATATGTAGTTCGTTCGTAATCTGCATCATTTTCGATACGGTTAACAACCACACCACCCAAATTACATAATGCTGATTCACCATCTACATCGTTTCCGAAAATTGGGTTTTTGCCATCAATCGAATATAGGTCTGTGATGTGGCTATATGGTGATGTCGGTTCTACAATCTCAAGGCATAAGTTGCTTTGTCGTACAGGGTCTTTATATGTAGAACGTCGATTGGTTTCATCGATATTATGCATATAAATTCTGGCTGTATCACTTCGTTGGTCTGCAAATACTTCTAGCAATTCTTTTGCTTTGATATATTTAATTGGACTAACCATGCTACCATCTTCTAATCGGATAACTTTAGCATCTTTCCATTGCTTAACTTCGCGTTCATATGCTTCAATAAATGCATGTATATCTTTACCGTAAAATGCCTTATGTGTGTCCGGTCCATAATATGGTGATATTAATGCAATTTGTCCGTCCTGTACATACTGTGACCAGAAATATTTGTTTACTGCGAATGAATAATCCATTGTATCGATACGCGATTTATCAACAGTTTTTGGATTACGCAACTTTAATAACGTAGTCACTTCTGGGTCGAAGAATGCAAATTGCATAGTGGCACTACCACCACGTGAGTTTCCACATACGGTCGTATAACCACCACGACGGACAATTAAATTATTCGTTGGTACTTCCACACAATAAACGACACCATCATAATCCATGGTTGATTTTCGTGTAGATTCCCCTGTCATATAACCAACATCAGTGAAGCACGTGACTCTATATACACCACCATATAACCCGACACTACTTTTCATTGGAACTAAAGATGCTACATACTGCACAACATCTGCACATGTTATATCTGAGGTGTTATATACGATACCACCACGACCATGTTTCTTTAAGTCTCCATCCCAGTACCTCAATTCTTCGATAAATTCTTCGCCCCATTCAGATGATATGTCCAAATCATACACCCAAGATAGTGATTTTTTCATATTCATATCGCTCGCAAGAATACGTATCTCGGTTACTCCATCTGGTCGTACATTGGTGGTGTAACAGGCGTCGAGGTTGCTCAATATTTCAATCAGGCGCTCAACCTTTCTTAATTTCTTAAAACCAAATATATAAGAATATGAATCTTTATTTTTGATTTTATAACCATCGGCCTGATATGCAATCTGTAACTGTTGCATCCAGCTTAATGTTTGCAATTTGCCAGTTGCGGACCCACCAAAATCCAAACAATCGGTGCGTTTCGGGTTCCAAAACTCAGCGGAACACTCATCATAACCTAAAGATGTTTGTTGACTCGCATCATCGTATTTTACTTTACGTGAAACCATTCGGTGATTCGGTGTTACTAGTAAATCGATGCCCCGTTTTTTGAACGATATCATATCCCCTTTATAGTCATAAGAAAACATTTTTGTCGGTTTAACAAAATCTACCGTTTGGTCGTTGTGTACTTGTGCAACCAAATCACCATCAACTAATTCCGAAAACTTAACAAATCCACGTTTCGTTAATACATCAGTTTGGTCATCATAACACTCTTGAGTGTTTGCCTTAGTTAATGCATCAATCATACGGTAATAATTCATTTTACCATTATGCAGAACAAGCCCATTTTTTACTGGCTCATTTGGTCCGCGAGTTTCCAATTCGATACCAATACCTGAACGGTTCTTGACCATTTGATAAACGATATGCCCTGCGGCTTCAATGGAGTCCGCGGTATCGCCACCAGATATTAAGCAACAAGACGCAAAACCTTTGTCTGATGTTCGGCAACCAACCAATGGTGGTGTTGGTACATTAACTTTATGCATACTTAAACGGTCATAGAAGTCCAATAAATCAATCAAAGGCTCACCACGGAATGATGCCATAGCTAAACCCATATAAAGGAACTGTGGCGTCTCGTATAGCTCCCCAGTGACTTTATTACGCATCAGGTATTTATCGCCCATTTGACGTAGGCCAGAATATGGGAATTTATCGTCACGGTCATGGTCAATATGTTTTGATATATCAGTAAGTTCATTGGTGGTGTATCCCATATCTTCCCACAATCCACGAGTTACCATACTATTATAGAACTCGATAAAGTTTGGTGGTGTGTATTTACCGTATACACGCTTACGTAGGTCTGCCAAATAGAGGCGTGAAGCAACTTTCTCGTAATCGGTGTTGACTTCTACCATCGAGATACATGCATCGATTAAACATCGTTGTAGCTCTTCTGTGCGCATGCCATCATAACCAGACTTAACGGCCTTCATGACAATGTCTGACCACGAAACGCCAAATAGACCACTACAAGCCCACTCTGCCCACTTATTCAATTTTGATGGTACGAACTTTACCTTTTCGCCATTGCGTTTTATTACGTGCTCCATCATTTGTTGGAGCTTGGTCTCTGCTTCCACATCCACATCGATGTGGAATTCTACATTATTAATATTCAAATTATTTTTCTCCTGTATTTAAGAATTTAAGTTTCTCGTTTTTTTCGGCTTTATTCGCCACACCAAAATCTAATTTTACGCTAGACTCGGTGGCTTGTACATTGTTATCTTTATTTAATTGGTCGGATGCTTCTTGTTTCAAATCGAATAGCTGCATCTTGGCACGAGTTATACCCACCATAAATTTACGATAATAATCCAACGCACCGTATCGATTCTTAAGCTGAACAAATAATATTTGTCCCACCTTCTCCCAATCAGCATGAGAGATGATACCAATTAAACAATCGACTGTCACGGATAAACCATGGGATTCCGAAACATTATCTAATGTTAAATCTGTTGCGTCTTGTCCGGCCTTGTTTGACTGAGTCGCTGATAGTATAGGCAACTGAAACTCAATTGCAAGTGCACGTAATTCTTCAGCTACTGATTTAACCTCAGTGTATGAGTTACTACCTTTAGGTGCATTTTGACTGGCACAAATGTTAAGGTAATCGATAACAATCAAATCAAAATCAATACCTAGTTTATTTTTGTACTCAATCAGAAGATTACGAAAATGTCCAGAATGTGCTGATTTGGTTGGATACTGTTTAAAATATACCTCACCACCAGACTGTTGTAATTTCTTAATCATTACATCTTGCTTAACCGTAAACTCCGGCTTAGACATATGCTTCATGCTCAATACGGGTACATTCATTAGGTTGGCTTCGACACGTTCTGCTAATTTAACTTCTGCCATTTCTAACGATATTACCAATACTTTAGAGCCATGCATTGCTGCCTTAGCGGCTATATCACCCATAACTAAAGATTTACCAACACCAGTACCAGCAAGAAACACATTAAGTGTTCCCATCTCCATACCACCGTTAGTAACTTTATCTAACATTTCAATGTAGAATTTATGTTTAGCTTCCACCGCAGTGTACATTTCCCAACGGGTGTGCGCATCAGCAACTAAACCATGACCAACCGAATTGTCGAACTGAAACGCTGAAGCCAACTGAAATTTATGGGCAAAGTCATCACCAAGCTCACCATTATCAAAGTCTTTATATGTGTCGGCAAAAGTCAAGCTAACTTTCTTGCGTTTAACGAAGTTTTCTGTTTCCTTCAATAACCAATCATTCGAACTAACTATATAGCTTTTGTCGCCAAGTATATTATTTACTGTATTTATATCTAATTGGTTGACGTAATCTAATTTCTTTAAGTTTACGACAACCTCTTGGACACTAGGAATGACAGAATAATTATTATAATGGCTCAGTACTACTTCAGCAATCGCTCTTTCCGTTTGGTCCGTTTCGAAGTAGTCTGGTTCTACATATGGCAATACTTTTGTTGCATACCATTCGTTATGTAGAATGTTGGCTAATACGATACCGGACATTTCCGAATCTGATAGTGCCATTATTTTCTCCTATTTATCGTGCCATGGTTTCGGCTTATTTTTGTTTGTTGTTGTTACATGATGAACTACACCATAATGTTTACACCCATGCACAATCGGTAAATTATGGCGATTTATATATTTATCTACATTACTAAAATAATCTTTTTGTAGGAACGTATCACATTCGGCTGCACCATGAACTACAGTGATTATTTTCTCATCAACTATATGGTCTGTCTGTGCATAAATTTCGGCACCGCCAATAATAAATACATCTTGGCCGCTATTGCCCATATGAAATTCACAATATTCTAATGCTTCTTCGATATTATGGAATGTCCAAGCACCCACACCAGCAGCATAGTTTTCGTCGCGACTTACTACGATGTTTAAACGGTTTGGTAAAGCGCCATTGGGTAATGATTCGAACGTTTTACGGCCCATGATTACGATATTACCTTCGGTGTGTTTCTTGAAGTTTGCTAAGTCGCCAGCTACTCGCCATGGCAAACCATTCTCAAAACCGATACCTTTAGTATTTTTTTGCATTGCTACTATATGTTTAAATAACATTATATTTTCTCCAGTGTTGTAATTAATTCGAATGTATTGAACTCGGCACGTAACATATTTTCCATATGTATCCAACCTTCAGAACCTTCGTCATGATTTCTATATTTAAGTAATACCATTTCATCGATATTGAATATGTGCTCAGCAGAACATTGCATACGTTGTTGGTGGTGTAATCTACCCTTGATATGTTCCAGAACTTCTGGCTTAAAGAAGTATAGCATGCCTTTATGTTTAACACGACCATAATCGATAATCTTTTCTTCTTTTTTGTTCGTTTTTTCTTGAGTTTCGATTACTTCATAACGAATCCAATGTATACCTAAACGATTAAGTAACGATTGTACGTTGGAAGGTTCTTGTATATCCATTTCTAATTGTTCGCCAGCTCTACCAACCCGACGCCATCCACTTATACCTTCACGTTTTAATTTTAATACCATTGTGTTTATATTTGCATCTCTTGGTATTGTTACTATGATTCTTTTCATGTGATTGCTCCAGTAAGTTATCTTTATGTTGGGACTCATTATATAGAGTCCCAGTGTAAAGTCAACTATCAATTTAAGTTATTTGCTCGAATATACGCTGACGAATTTCTTGTAGTGATGTAGTGTTCATCATTTCACCATCAAGGAAAATCGTTTCAAGTAAACCTTCTTGCTCCCGCTCTACGCTGACATCTTCTTCTTGGTAGATATTGCCATCTTCATCGCGGCCAACATATAGTAAACCTTTCGCTGATTTCTTAAACTCAAAACCTTTCGGAGATTTGAAGATTGCTACACGACGGTCACATTTAACCATGCTTGTTGCTTTAACAGCAGAACCATGAGTGTCGCGAGTAACGTATTGGTACGTGTAAGAGCCAATACCAAGCACTACTTTAGAAGTGAAGCCTTTATCCATTAAACGCTGAAGGATTAAACGCTGACGTTCTAGAGTTATGCTATCACCGTAGATTGCACCGATATGTTCATCAAGTAATTTGTATTGCTTACCGTCGGTGCCAGTAGTATGGGTGCCACCAAAGATGTCCCATAACGTTTCAATCAAACCTTTAACTTCAAAAGCTGATAATTCTTTTCTGGTTTCTTTACAGAACACACGGTCGAACGTATCATCGATTTCGATTTCGTCGCTAGTGTAGCCAGTCAATACTTTAACCGGACAACCAGTATCTGGACGAATGACAACCGTACCGTCACGAGCCATAATTGCATCTTTCAATCGTGGAAGGATTTTAGTTACAAAGTTCTCGAAGTCCCATGTATCGGCAACGATAGATAAGATACCTTTAGGTGAAGCGATATTCATTAAGTATTTAACAAATTCTTCTTCGCCTTCTTCTATCCAGCTACATGTTACGCTATGTTCTGTGGCGTCAACCGAACAGCCAACCAATTCTTTCTCGATATTGGCTTTGTAGAATCTCTCAGCGAGACACACGGCACCGATAGTATCAGTTCCAACCAATCCACTAGCTAAATGACCAAGACCGCTGATATAAGCTCCCTGACGCCCAAATATCATACCACGCATTGAGAAGTCATGGCCTTGGAATGGCACCATTTCTAACGGTAAGCCAGTTTTGATTGCGAACTCGTAGAACACCTTCATGTATGCTGTTGCTGTTGTACATGAGGTAGAAATGCCAGAAATTTCACAAGACATAACAGTTTCAATTGAATTAGTTAACCATTGGAAGCCGACTTTGGTAGAAACGACAGTCACTGTAGCAACACCATATGGGACGATTGTACCTTCTTTAATAGTTTTAACACGTAAAGGCATATAACCTAAATTATGTAACTGGCGTAAACGAGTATCATCAAACTCTTTACCCAACATTGCACGAATAATACGAGCATGTTGTTCGATTGCTACATCTACTGGTAAGTTAAAGAATGTTGCGTTGAATTCGCCAATCAAGAAGTCCATACAAAAACGTTGTGAGCCTAGATTCACGACACCGCCTAGATTAATTTCTTGTGGGATGTTTGTTAGTTTGCCTGAACGATTGATATAATTTGCATATACTTCTACAACTTCAGGATGGTAAGCGAATGGGTGAAATTCTTTATAAACGTCTTTCGCTAAGCTTGCTGGAACTGCTGATGTCGCTAAAGAAAGTGCTACTGCTTGTTGTAATGCATTCATAATGTTCTCCAATTATATGATTGCTAATGTGGTTAATTTATCGTGTGTTGCTTGTTCGTTTGAGTTTGTAGTATACACATGGTCAATACCGTTGTCAACTAAGTTATCGATTCCACGAGAAAAAATTCCATGGCTGATATAAAGTGATACAGATTTAGCGCCAAGTGTCTTGAGTACTTTCGCCAAACCAACGAAAGTTCCACCACCATCACATATGTCATCTATGATTAAGATGTCTTTACCCGTACAATCGCCATATGCACCAAAACCGGATAACTCACCAGTGGCTAAGTCACGTTTCTTTGTACCTTGGATGATTGTTTCATGCTTGAATGCTTTGGCTACCTTTTCTACTTTCTTGGTAGAACCGAAGTCTGGTGCACAAATAACATATTCTTTAGCCTGTAGGCTTCGTCTAAGTGGCTCTATTCGATTAATAACCGATAATACGTCCAGATTAGTGCAGTTGTTGATTAGTGCTGGTAGAACGTCGCTGTGTGCGTCTACTATAGACACTCTATTAAAATCACAACTATTGATTAAGTTGGCGAACACTTTACAAGATAAACTCTCACCATCATTGCAAACACGGTCCTGTCTTGCGTATGGTGCATAAGGCATAATAAGCTCAATTTTTTCCAGCTTGTTATATTTGATGCGTAATGCGTCGACTGTTTGTAATAACGCCATTAGCATTTCTGTATCATGGATTGTCGCAACAATATTTGCGCTAGTTACATATGGGATTTTACTATTTGGGACTTTTATATTAACTTCACCACCAGAAAATACTTTAGTATCTACCATAGCCGATGTATATAATAATTCGTTATAACTTACTTCAATGAAACCTTTCATGTGGTTGCTCCGTCTGATTAACTTTATGTTGGAACCTATTTTACTAGGTTCCAGTGTAAAGTCAACTAAAGGATTTAATTAAATTCACATTTATGTATATTTTCATACATCGACAAGAAAGGGACTCGCCAACCAGTAGTTCGGCATGTAATTTCGTTACCTATATTATCATGTAATTGGTTCTTTAGTCTACCGGAGTCGAAGTGTAAGAATATAATATTGTCATCCAATTTATATTCAACATATTCACCATAAGGTGTTTTGGCGTCCATCATATAAGTTGTGGAGCCATCCTCACCACCACTAAATTTTTCGAATACTCTAGTTGGTGTTATAGTTACGCTATCTAACGTAGATACAGACACAATCGCTTTGATTGATAATACAAAAGTAATGAACGCTGCAATCATAATTACATATATTTTAGTATACATACTTGACATAATTTTCTCCTAGTTTAAACAATATTTATTTTTGACGAAATCTACGAACGGTTGGTGCTTTAATAACTCATCATAAAATTCACTACCGATGGCTGCTGCACGTTTGTTGCCCGACAGTTCACCTGTCGATAAGTCCATAACTTTAACCCACGCACCAGCAACCTGAAGAGCACCAAATTCTTTGGCCAATTCATATAAACCTGAGTATTTATCTATACCATCGACCCATGTGACATTTATTGGGAATTTGCTACCTTCTTTGATGGTACGAGACTTATCGATATTTAGGGTGAAGTTGTAACCAACCAAATCTTTACCTTCTTTGTCTTGTGCTCTAGAAATAAACCATACGTCATCGGAAGCTAAGAATATCTTCTTACCACCACCATAAACTCGCTTACTGTACATCTCAATCGTTTCGTAGAATGAATTGATGAGTACTAATGGTATATCTCGCTTGTTTAGCTTAGGGGTAATAATACGGAACAAACTAGCCATTGCCTTGGCTCTAGACATATCCACTGTAGACTTACCATCTTCTGCGTCTTGAGCTTCTTTTGCGCTAGCCAATCCACCAATGGAATCGATAACAACCATAACATGCTCAGATTCTTCTATGTCGTTTAGTTGTTGGGTGATGTCGATTTTGAGTTCTTCGACTGTTTCTATTGGAACATGCAATACTCGATTCATATCGATGCCAGCGGAAATCCAATATTCTAGTGAGCTATATTCACTATCATAAAACAATACAATTCCATCTTTATGTTTAGTTTGGAACGCTAGTGCTAATTGAATTAAAAACCCAGTCTTGAAGCTTCGTGACTCGCCAGCGAGCATAGTTATACCTGCGCTTAAACCACCATTAAAATCCCCAGAAAACGCAACATTTAGTAAAGGTATAGAAGTCATTATCGAGCTTCGTTTAAAATATTTAGACTCACCCAATATATCTGTACCATTAACTGTGCTATTTTTCATCATTCTTTTCATTAATGCGCTTGCCATTATAATAATCTCCATTGTTTATGTTGTTTTGTTCGCCCTTTAATAACTGCGTTTATAGCCTTGTGGCAAAGGTTATGTTCTATACAGAATTTTCTTTGGTTTGTGAATGTAACACTCTCGATACCGTTAGTCATTTGGACTGTGTATTTGCACGCTGATTGTAAAGCCGCATTATCCATTTTACTTAAAAATTTACATGTTGTTGGTGAGTAAATCTTATTTCCGACAACAATTGAATCTTTATCTAATTCGAATCCCGCTATATAATTATCATGGAACCAAACAGCAAATGTCTGGAAATTGTGCCATTCTGGACATACGATACACCCATCATATGACGTATTTTTATATCCATCAGAGTAACATCTTTGGAACATACCATGCCAAACTTTATATACCTTGGTATCTCTGTTTCCTATTTTTGCTCGATGTTCTCCATATCCAAAATACCCGACACCATACACTGACTTGTGTGATGGGTTCTTTAGATTACCACTTCGAATTCTTTCATTGGTTGTAATCATTGTTTTATCCGAACCGTCGAACAAAATTTCTATATTTTTACTTGTTGAATATTTTATAATAATAAACCAACCAAATGTTGATTGGTGCTTATTGCCAGCCAACATGTCTTTATTTGGTGGTCTTGCCATTTTTATCTCCAGTAAGGACTCCGAAGAGTCCATTTAATTATTATTTGGTTTTCGTTATTAGTCGATAGATGGAATTTTTTCTAGCCATTGGTTGGCTAATTTAATCGATGATTTGGCCGACTTAATTTCGGTAATACCAGATTCAATTACTTTGGCTTGTTTTTCTAATGCTTTACCTTGGCTAACTTTCGCGTCGGCTTTAGCTTTAGCGATAAGTGCAAATGCACGAGCTTCTGCGGTTTTGATTGCTTCTTCCGCTACTGCGTCTGCTTTGGCTTTATCTAACGCTGCCGTATCGATAGCTTCTTGAGCTTCTTCCACTGCACTTTGTAGTTCTGTACGGACCGTAGTGAAAGTTTCTACGATGTCGCTGATGCTACGTTTTTTGTTGCCGAATAAGCCTAAAGTAATCAATGATAATAAGTTCATATTTTTCTCCAATAATATAGTTAAGTTGTTTAAATCAAAGCGATTTGGTTAATTCTAAACTAACCAAATAACTCTGTCAAGAATTATTTGGGAGGTTGTGAGCACCGCTTCCCAGCTCCCCCGATACTCCACATATCAATATCACATATGCTTCACAGTAAACCACCATTTCTGGTTTCGCTCCAGCCATACACTTCATGCCTCGTCATGTTCCTATCACGGTTAGGACAACCTAGTGTTTTGTGGGTAACAAGCCCACTTCCCATCATCGGCACTACCCGACTAGCTATTAGTTAGATAGCCCGTTCAAATCATACTCTTTGAATATGATTTGAACGAACAACCTTTTAGGTTATCGTATAATGCATCGGCCATATCTCAGACCTAGTTATTGTAATCTTATGCAGTCCAGTTCTAAAACTTCTAGATTCACCAACAAACATCGAGTGTGTGAATTATAGCATAAACTCTGGCTTGATGTATATACCAAATTTAAGATGTAATTTGGATATTATATGGTGTCTTAATAACATTTTATACTCCGAACTACGCCAACACCAGAAAAATCACATTTTGGATTTTCCACCAACACCACAGTAAATGTAAACGCGTCGGTTTGTGGTAAAGTATATTCATCTACTATATAATTAGTGCCACGATGTTCAACATAATGACGTTCAAGCTCGTCGCAGTATTTTACATCATTTATTGTGACGCCATCGAGCTTTATTACTTGGTATGGTGATATAGTTATTGCCATTATTTTTTTCTCCGCTAGTTTAATACAATATCTAGATTATGTCTAGAAATATATGATTTTATTTGCTCGTTATTCTCGGTAGTTCGGTCGCAAGCTTCTTGCAATTTTCGCATATTATAACGAAGACATCGTTCTATCGTTTCGTCCTTTTCTGACTTCTCTTTATCGGTCATTTCCCTATAAGTTACAAGGTCGACGTCGATACTGTCATTACAATCACCACTATATGTTTCAAATTTAAAATTGTTCGTAGCGGTTAGTGCTGCGATAATGTCTTCTTTACTTGAGTTCGCCAATTCCAATGTAACCTCACGCAAACCAAAAACTCGGTCTTTTTTATGGAATAATATACGGTCGATTATATCTTTGTGTGCGCCTTTAATTGTAAACATTATAAATGCTCCGCTAATGCGTCCATTGTACGCTTACCTTCATCTAAACGCAAGAACAAATCTGATACTTGCACAGTTTTATCGATATGAAACTTACTTGAGTTTAAGTACCGACGAAGCTCATTATTCTGGTCTTCTTGCTCGGCTACCATTTTCTTTAAGTGTAATACTTGGTCATGTAATTTCATAATTTTCTCTGTTTGTTTATCTTGGAGCCATTATACATGACCCCAAGATGATGTCAACTACTTATTTTGTTTTATTTCTTTATTTCGTTCTGCTCGTTGTTTTCTATGTATGAAGCAAAGTCGTTTCATTCTAAACCAATATAATAAATTAGTAAACATAATATTTTCCTTAATCAGTTACGATAAATAGCTTAAATGTTAAGTTATCTGGCTTGATGCAATCGAATAGTTCCTGTTTTGCAATCAAAGCCGTTCTTGCTTTCCAGTGGTCGGCCATGGCTTTTTCCACTGTGGTGTTTGCTAAGTTACATTCTTTCGCGTTGAAGCGAACATATATCCTAACATATACAGATTTATTACTATCTGCCTCTAATGCCAATTGACACGCATTAAGGAACAAATCACCAACACGATTAATCGAATAATCTAAACCATGGTTACATTGGTACGCATGACCCATATATTGTGAGCCACCGTTAAAATGTTTTTCGAATAAGAACTTCTGACCACAATCATTATGTGTTCTGGTTCTGGTTCGAACGATTTTATTGAAGCCACGTAATTGTGCACGGTTGGCTAAGTGTTCCATAAAAAACGCACGGCCTGTAGTTTCAACTTCTTTAGTTTTACCTTCTTCTGTAATCATTATTTTATCCCCTGTATAGACCAACCAAAAATTGTTAATGTTTGTGCATCTTCGTCGTATGATGCAACCTCATCGCCCTTGATGCAGTGTAGTTCATTTATTGCGTAAGCATAATCACAACACAATCCCGACTTGATTTCGATAAGTTTATATCGTTCTACAAACTCTGTCAAATCGTTTTTTGTGAAATCTTTAAACGTATACTCAACCGAACCCCATGGTGGTCCTTCTGACTCGATATATTCGTACTGCTCAACTAAAACCATACCAACTTCTTTAGTGAATTGTGTGTTTGATGAATACATAACTTTCTCCGTTTGTTTATCTTGGAGCCATTATACATGGCACCAATATGATGTCAACACTTTATGCAAAGAAAAAATCAGATTTTCTTACAGCTTCAATATCAAGTGTACCAACGATAACAAATTTACCGTCATCGTCTTCTTTATATGGGTGTGGTATTGCTGCAGCTACTTCAGGCTTACCTTTAGAAATCGCAAAGTCTACCCATTCATGATACCAACGTAAAATCCAATCTTCACTGTACTGGTCTACCCATGCATCTTTAGTGCTATCTAATAGCCCTTCAGCGTGGTCCGGTATAGTACCGAAGCTATCATGTACCATCGCAAAATCACGAATGCCTTTAACTTCACATCTATTAGTTGTGCCAATCAAATGGCTACCATCACACGAATGAATCATGTTTGGTGAACTACTCGATTCTGATTTTGCACGAGCAATCTTATTAGTATGCTTCATGATATAATAAGATTGTGCTTGGCCATTAATCTTGACTTTAATTTCTTTACGTTTAGTCTCGAATGGTGATTGTAAACACTTAGCCAACGCTGGATTAGTCCACGGTAAAGGTAAATTAGCTTTGGCCAATATACCAGCACATTTCTGCGCCCACTCCATGAATGACATAGGTCCGGCTAAGCTACCTTCCATCGATTCCCATATACGTTCCCCCATCCAATTACCAGCCTTAAACAAATCTTCAAAATGTGCGGCCTTACCTTGGTCTTCGATATATTCTTTACAACCATCTTTGATGCCATATATCGTTGCACCGTATGAGCGAGTCATTACTGGCGTTTTAGTTAGTCCGCGAGTCATTAGCTCGGAACGTAGCCATTCGTCGCTCATACGACATCCTAGAGGCGTTATACGGTCAATCACTGAGTTATTTACATAACCATAAACATCACCACGTTCTGGTGTCCAGATTAAACCAACATGTGGCGCAACTAAATGGTCACGAGTTAACGCTGCCAAATTTTGCACACCGTTACATAATCCATCTAATTGTACATGGGTTTGTAGCAATGCTTGGTCGTTATCGAGCCATTTAACGTACTCAATCGCTGCAGCTAAACCTTGTACTGGTTTATCCCACTTATGCCATTCAGTGCACTTGTACGGGTTCTTAACAACTTCACGAATTAACCCTTCATGCTCATTACATTTCTGTATACGCTCAGCTAAGTTTAGTTTATCGAAACCAATCAAGTTGGCCATATTTATCTTGAGCCATTTGATTCCATTATCGGTAGTTACTGCATGCTTATTCGCAAACTTAATCATACCTTTTTGGAAGTCTGCACCTTGGGTGTTTAGTCCGGTCATCGACTTGTTATATGTTCTGATACGGTAATCTAAATCATGTGGAAACCATAGTTTACCTTTATGAAATTTAGTATCATGTATGAAGAACTTAGCCTGTCTTAATGCACCCTCTCGCGCCAAATCGACAGATATCTTAGCCTGTCTATCCTTCTTGAGTTTCTTCTCAAGAGATGACCATTGACGATGAATTTTGAGTTGGTCTTCATCCATGTCAGGATACAAAACATCAGGGAACGGTTTAGCTGGTGTTTTTTCCACAACCAACGGGAAAACTTTCTTTAAACTTTCTGGCTTAGTTTTATTCAAATCATCAACGATATGAATAATATCCAAGTTCAATTCCCATGGTGTGCTTTGGATTAAATTAACGGCACTAGAAATATTAGTATTGATACCAGCATCTTCGCCAACCTGACGCTTTTTAATGATGTTACGTTTATAAATTTCTGTGTAATAACCACCATCGCTACCATCGGTTGTCCAGTCCATCGGCTTCTCAACCATAGGAAAAGTTACGATAGATAATTCAGCTAAAGTTTCAATGTTGTTTGCTACCGTATCGAGGTACAATTGGGTCGGTATTAGTTGCTTCTCTTGCCACTTAGATTTTCTATCTTCATAGCTCATATCCACGCTAACATATTGTGGAAATGCTTCAGCAAAATAACGCACCATGAACGCACCATACTTGACTACTTCACCTTCAGATAATCTAAATTCATGACACAAATTCAAATTGATTTCTTTACCAATTTTGCTTGCGGTATAGGTCTCTTTGGTGTTCTCATCATTACATCGAATCGACGATATTACTATTTTAGTCGTGATAAAGCTCAACTGTAACGGAGTGATAGTCTTATCGTTCTTACGAGAGTTCACCAGAGCGTCAGATTTTAATAATTTTAATATTAATGGCTTCGGACCCTTAGTGTAATTTTTCTCTTCTAATTTCGCTCTCTCGTTGATGTAATCACCGAATGGCTCAATCATTTCTTTGACGATTTTCTTTAAGTGGTTCGACTCAAAATCTTTCGATGCATCGTCTGCCGCACACATAATCTTTTCTGTACCCAACTGTGATGTATATTCTTCGAAATCTCTCTGTGTAAATTGATTCATTATTTTCTCCTACAAACTCAATGAACGTATTCTATATTTTAATGATTTAATTGTAAATGATTATTTTATTTTATTTCAAACACCGCCTCGTGTGCGGCCTAGAATGATACTGGCAATGATTTTATAATATTTAATGATGTTATTTCAATAAAAATATTTAAGATTAAGTTTTTGCAGCGAAGCTGCGTGGTCGAAGACCACCATGTTTAGTTTTTGATGTTTGTTTAATGAAGATGAACGATAGTTTATCTGAATGTTAAAATGTGCGAAAATATGAGGCACGAATTCTTTTTGTATATTTTTTAATAGACAACGGGTGTGCGCATGCGTGTGTACGTGCGTGTATGTGTACGCGCACACGTATATAGAGAAGGGGATAGTTTTTTACGGTGTGTTGTCCTAATAGTACGAACAATAAAATATCACTCTAAAATCTATTGTTCGTACTATTAGGAAGAGCATTCATTAATCGGCTCATCATCAATCCTAAATCTATTGTTCGTACTATTAGGAAGAGCACCGATTAACATGCTTGACCCAGTCAATTAAAAAATAATTATAAATTGTCTGTAACCCTACGACATAACACCTGTGGATGACAAGCGTCGCGAGTTGCCCCTTATGCGTGGCAAACGTTAAACAGGCTAGGGAACTGTTGTGTTGTTGGTTGGTTCTTGACAGTGAGCCAGCCAACAACTCATTCTTTGTTTGTGTCACTTACTGAGCAAAGGAGAAAATTATGGCTAAGCCTAGCAAAGCTGACCTAGAGAAAAAACATGAATTTAAACAATCGCTGATTAAAACAATCGGTGGTGAACTAGCTTCAGAAAAATCATTATGTACGATAGTCCGGTCAAACATAAGACAGACGTGGATGATGCATCCTGTACGCTTACTTAAACTGGAATTGACACGTATACCAGACATGGACCCAAACACCAGAACTAAGTGGTTGTGGGAGTGTGTATGCTGTAAACAGCGTTTCAAAGGACCAGATGTACAAACGGACCACATCAAAGGCGAACACTCGCTATTGAAGATTGCTGATATTGGACCATACGCCACATCAGTTTTAGATGTAACCGTTGATGACTTACAGATATTATGTCTGCAATGTCACGCAGAAAAAACTTATACCGAACGATATGGCGTAACACTCGAATATGCAAAAATCGAACTTAAAGTTATCGATTGGCTTAAGCCGAAAAATAACAAAGTAGATAAACAAAAAAAGTTCTTGACGTCACACAATTTGCCATGCAATAATGGCGACGTTAGAAGAGATAGCTACCGCAAGTATCTGAACGAATTTGGTTAACGCAGTGATTGCGCGACCTCCTACCATCGGAGGAATATATATGGCTAGAATGATGTACGGTGTCGGAATAAACGACGCAGATTACAAGACTAGAGGATGTCCATTTTATAACAGATGGAAATCTATGATGTGTAGGTGTTATTCTGTATTGTACCATAAAATGCACCCAACATATTTAGATTGTGAGGTGTGCGATGACTGGAAATTATTTTCGAATTTTAGAAATTGGATGATAACCCAAGATTATATTGGTAAACAACTAGATAAAGATTTGTTGGTTATTGGTAATAATATATATGGACCGAATACTTGTGTGTTTATAACTAGCCAAATAAATAATTTTATACAAATTATACCAACAGATAAATATAATCTACCTGTTGGCGTATTGAAAAAAGGTAAAAAATTCCAGTCAAGTATACGAGAACCAATAACAAAAAATAGAGTGCATTTAGGCACATTCGATGACGCAAATGCCGCCCATGCATCATGGGCAAATAAAAAGAAAGAATATGCGTACATGTTGGCGAAACATGAAACATGTGATATAATTTCTTCTGCGCTAATAAAGAGATTCACCTAATGGTTGGATAAAGCCCGACAGCTTAAGAGATAAGACACTCTTTAACGATTGAGGATACTGATACGGAAGAGCTTCGTGGGTATCTAAGTTTAAACAAATGTCACAAAGGTTGTGCTACGAAGGAGTTAGCACGTAAAGTCATTATGCACGGTGACTCCCAACACTTTAAAGAGATGTGATGCAACGGAAACATAACAGACGAATGAGTTTGTCACCGAGTATACGGTTTGCTGGTTCGAGTCCAGCCATCTCAACCAAATATGGACTGTAATAAAACATAACGATATAACGAATAAGCCGAAAACGTAAAGGTTTATATCTGAAGTAGGGAACTGGTCCCTAATATGTTTACTGATGGGTCATGCTAACCCAGTCAAGGTTCGAATCCTATACAGTCCGCCAAATTCGAAAGAATGGTATCCGTTTATGCCTTGTAAACGTTTAATAAATCCCTTTGTAAATAGTGGTCATATTTACCCCTTTCATATGTTGTGTAAAGGAATATTTTTGTTTGTATCTTCGTGACTAAGTCACTATACGGGTGCTAACATGGGAAAGAGATGTTCTACGGATTATATTGTAATGGTATAATTGACTAGATGCGGTAGAATTACCAGTTACAGTCATACTTGAATTGTAGCGTTTATGTAACGGCACTTTGCACTCCCTGAATATACAAACAAAAATATATGGACCTATAGCATAACTGGTTAATGCTCCCTGCTCATAACAGGAGGAAGGAGCGGTTCGAGTCCGCCTAGGTTCACCAAATTAAATGTGTAAGAGTGTGAGAACTCTCAAGTATGAAAATGCTAATGAATGTTAAAGATAGGTGCTCAACCTACTAAGCAAAGTTCATAATACATATAAGTAAACACCACCTCGGACGTTAAGGGGAATATCCATTAGCTATGGAATAAACGGTGCAGTAAAAGTCTGTGTTTAACGTAACAAATTATAATAGCCATTATCTTGGCTTGGAGGCGGAACATATCGATATGTGTGAAATCGCAGATAAACCAGTAACGGTTGCAACGCTCCCACCATTTCAGGAACAAGCACAAAACCATACAGAAGCGACAAAATGATATTGTAATACTTGCCTATTGCCTCTGTCATATACAAAGCTGTGATGCTGTAGTTCCGAATTCAATTCCCCGTAAGGGAGGAATACTGCTGTAAGAGGTCTACTTACATTTTATGTCTACCAAGCCTATCATTGATGCTCAAATTGTGTAGACGATATCCGCACACCATGACCCAGCTACCCATAAGAACAGCTCCCTGCGCGAGTGTGATAGTGGCAAAGCAGACCACGATAAAAACCTAGTACTCGTCCGATAGTTTGTATGTTTACCAGTGGACGTTAACATTCGTAACATTCCGTCATATTGACGATAAAGCATGCTCCACCACACGGTGGTTCGCTAATCGAGAACGATTGCCTTCGTGGAAGGTGTACGGTTATTGGTCCTCTCCTACCAATGATGGTACATCTTCCCATTCCCTTTAAGTTCTATTTACTAAAGTACATTCAAGAGTGTATTTTATTAAATTAATTGAATAGGATACAATCATGAACCAACATATTATTGTCAACCCAGAAGGGTTAACTGAAGAAGGTCGAGCTGAATGTGCGGCAAAATACTTAAGAACACACGGTCTAACTGTACAGTTTTTAGGTGAAGAAAAGTTTGAACATACTGATGAATTCAATATGGAATATGCTCGTACATTATGCCATATCGGTGTAGTTAAATATGCTAAATTGTTTAGTTTGGAAATTCCGAACGATATACATACCCGTAAATCATTAAGTAACAAAATCAAAGCACTTGAACTATTAGTTGCTGGCGATGTTGTACCTGAAGTTGCTCCGGTAGTGTTGGAAGAACCAGCACCAAAGAAAGAAGACTTTATCGACTTGATTAGTGAAGAACCAAGTGTCGAAACTACAGAAGGAAACAAATCATTGAAACCTGATTTAGAAACCAAAGTAATCGTTGACCCAACAGTTGAAACTAAAGTCGTTGAACCTAAAGCTGAAGAGCCGGAAGTTCCAGAAGACTTAAAATGTCCACACTGTAATGCAACAGCTCGCACTAAAAAGTCATACTTAAACAATCACGGAACATCATGTGTTAGATACGTAAAGACTAAATAAATGATATAAAAATATACTCCCACTTTAATGGTAGTATATTTTTTCGAATGGAGGTATGATGTATGTCTAAATTAGTTTGTGGCTTCGGTATAAATGATGCAGATTACGTCACACACATAAGAGAAGAACTACCCAAAGTTGGAAACACTAGAAAATTTAAAAGTCTATGGAAATGCCCATTTTATATTAAGTGGGTTAGTATGATTGAACGATGTTATTCGGTCACATACCATAAAGCTAAACCATCATATATTGGCTGTGGTGTATGTGAAGAATGGAAATATTTTTCTAATTTTAGAAGCTGGATGGTTTTGCAAAAATGGCAAGATAAAGAATTAGATAAAGATATATTAGTATTAGATAATAAAATATATAGCCCAGATAATTGCGTTTTCTTAGAACGACATATAAATTTATTCCTGACTGATGGTGGTTCCAGTAGAGCATCAATATTACCTATGGGTGTTACTATAGATAAAGGTAAATACACCTCAAGATGTAGAAACCCAACAACTAGACGCACAGAGTATTTGGGTGCATACGATAATCCATTAGATGCACATACAGCATGGAAGAGAAAAAAACACGAACATGCTATTCATTTGGCCATGACACAAGAACCTAAAATTGCCGAAGCATTAAGGAAACGATATGTCTAAAATCCAGTGCACATCACCAAGATGTCGTGTCATAATCAACAAGCAAGTGGAGGGGGTACGTTGTGAAAAACACAAGCATAAAAAAGATGCCCCCCCTCGTAAAAAGCTAGCCCACCAACTAAACATTCGTGGGCAGTTGATATACTCAACCAAACGATGGAAAGTATTATCTGCTAAGAAGTTTGCGGTCCAACCATTTTGTGAGGACTGTTTAGATAATGATATAGATAAGGCCGCTGATGTAATCGACCACGTAATTGAAATACAAGACGATAAATCTAAATCTTATTCATTCTCAAATCTTCGGTCATTATGTCATCAATGTCATAACGCTAAAACAGCTAAGGTCGAACGAGGCCGCAAAGAATCTGCTAAGGTTTCTCGCCTCGGATTATTTACGATATAAACAAAAAAATATCCAACACAAAATAAAATTTGTGTTGGATATTTTTTCGTTTAAGTGCTGCTCGGTGGGCCTACTATATTTTTGATGTGTGGTCAGGATGGGGGTGTGGGTTTAGATGTGTGGTCAGGATGGGGGTGCCGTACATTTATTGCCCCATATCGATTTTATAATCGTTTTACGTCAAAATTTTATAAAAAATATGTCTGAATTTTTTTTTAAAAAAAACTTTTTTTAGGTCTGAAAAACAACCAAAAGTGAACAACCAAATACTGATTTAATCGCAAACATTTAACGCGGTTTTAAACTATGGTTTATTGTAGTTTTTCGGCTACTCTTCCTTATATTAAGAACAATAAAAACGGCTATCGAATAGGCGCAAATATACGGACCATGAAAAGCCATAATTTTGCTATCGAATAGGCGCAAATATACGGACCATGAAAAGCCATAATTTTGCTATCGAATAGGCGCAAATATACGGACCATGAAAAGCCATAATTTTGCTATCAGTTAT
>Ga0115551_1000028_pt1 | contig 119236 bp, 118 predicted proteins | sample COGITO_mtgs_1103_FD_87179 | JGI IMG/M metagenome (GOLD analysis project Ga0115551, IMG submission 87179) | Pelagic marine microbial communities from North Sea - COGITO_mtgs_110321 | ecosystem: Environmental > Aquatic > Marine > Epipelagic | place: Germany:Helgoland, sampling site Kabeltonne... | reverse complement strand
TTTTAAACGAAGCTAAAGACAACGCCATTCTTTTCCCTCACATGTGGTCGGGCACGTCAGCTTCAATGGAGTCCTTTGTAGGATCAGATCGTCCTCTAGATCCCTCCAAGTATTTCATTATCTTTCCTGGACAATTTGCCAACGGATTCTCCACCTCACCTAGTAATGCGGCAACTCCGCAAAATGGCGGTAATTTTCCTAATATCATGATCGGTGACGACGTGGTAGCGCAGCATCGATTAGTAACCGAAAAATTCGGGATCTCTCAACTCCAGTTGGTCACTGGCTGGTCAATGGGTGCTGAGCAAACTTATGAATGGGCAGTTCGTTATCCCGACATGGTGAAACGAGCGGTGCCTATCGCCGGTACAGCTAAAACTACACCACACAATTACATCTTCGTTCGGTCACACGAGAATGCCATAAAGTCTGACCCCGCATGGGCAGGAGGGCTTTACAGAAAATCCTCCGAGGTCCATGTCGGCCTGCAGCGACATGCTGAAACTTGGTCGGTAATGGGTCTATGTTCTGATTTCTACAAACAAGAGATTTGGCGAGAGATTGGTTTTGAGTCTCTTGAGGGGTTTTTAACCGGCTTTTGGGGCGCTTACTTCGCACCAATGGACCCTAATAATCTTATTTGGATGGGTTGGAAATGGCGTCATGGAGATGTGAGCCTCAACACCGAAAATGATTTAGACGTCGCACTATCTAGCATTAAAGCTAAAGTAACAGCTGTCGCATTTTCCAACGACATGTTTTTTCCACCAACGGATATTGAAGCTGAGGTAAATAAAATCCCTAACGCTCAATATGAAGAAATTGAATCTTTATGGGCGCATTTTGCAATGTTTTGTATGAACGATCGAGACAAAAATGCCATCGATGAGGTGTATAGAAGAGTGCTAGCTAGTTAACCGGAGTAGGGCGCTACACTCGATTTTGACTACACGGAAGTAAATAACCTAGGCTTATACTAGGTCATTAATTGCTCTACTCCTGACTCTCGATTGTGCTCGCTGATTATTTCCAATTCAGCTTGAGTCGCCCATTTCTCGTCCCAGTCGCGTAGCATAGGAATCATTTCTTTCCAAAACCAAAATGGGATCCAAGAAATCAATGTCATAGTGATATAGCCGTATGGGCTCTCAGGCATTGGTTTCCATTGGAATTTATAATGAGGTAAATGAGCACTTTCATGATGCGTACCATGTCGACCAAGATTGAAAGTGAAATAGTTGCCGACAGGGTTGCAGCTGGAGAAGGTGTTTCGAGACGTTATAGGCTCTCCGTCCAGTCTGATTAGCCCATAATGGGAAAAGAAATTCAGACCCTCTAAAATGTATTTAGATACTAGAGCAGATATAAACCAAATACCAAATCCTATCCATCCGCTAGCTAGAAATACGAGAGAGATTACTAAGCCACCCCTTAGCCAGGCGTGAATCACCCTGTTATGGATAGATAAACAACTTTTCCCAGCCGCTTCCAATCGTGTTTTTTCTATACCAAAACCATTTCGCCATTGTTCCAGCTGTCCGTCAGTTAGAAATGTATAGAACCCTGTGCCACGCTTTGGAGATACCGGATCCCGCCCAACGAGACCTAGGTTTTTGTGGTGCCCATATACGTGCTCAGTCGCAAAATTGGTGCCAAACGAAAGAGCAAAATCCCATCGCCCAAGCCACAAATCAAAGGGGCTATTTACTCTGTGAGTAAGTTCATGGCACGATCCGGTTCCACTCACGCCCAATAAAGCGCCTAACGAAATTCCAATACCAATTAGCGATATTAGCCCGTTTGCATCCTTAGCAACCAACACATTATGTTCTATGCCGATAGCACTAAGGTAACTGTTGACGAATGCTCCATACCCTAACAAATCAACAGAGCTCACAGCCCATAAAGCGACAAACAATACGAAAAAATGGCATGCTACGACGGAGTAAATTATTAGATCGTGGATAATTGGAAACCGATATTCCGGATTAGTTTCGTCCCGCCAATTCTTTGTGACTATTTCTCCTCCGACTCCGAAGATAAACAAGAATGCGACTCCGGTCCATGTCCAAGGTCCACCAGCAAGAAGTCCTGTTACTAAAAAAGAACTCCATATCCAATGTATATAACCAAATCTTAGATATTTCCACATTTCTTACCGTTTCCCTAAAAACAGAGCAGAGTATTCATAGTAAATGCTAGTAAGGCCGCATGCAAACTTCTTCAGAGGCCACTTAATAGGCCGAGAAATGGTAACAAGGTGCGATTCCTATCTCATCATTTACTTCGCATAATGTATATTATGTTAAATCAAACAGCTGGGTACATTACGTCGACAGATACAACCCTGGTTAGCAAGCAGCCACAAGGGAGTTTCTCAAATTACTTTTTATATCCTGATTTTCTTTGGGGAACGTCCCGCTCTACCACACAGATCATCTAGTGGCATGCCAGCTATAGTAACTGTAGGTGTTTCTCAATCTTCCAGGGTTGTCGAAAACACGCCAAGCCAAGTACCAGCGTATCCTACGTTTGGAAGGCCGTCGCGATTTAGGTCGATAAGAAGTCCACCGGTGTCTGTGATCTGAAAAGCCAAGTTTAGGGTTTTTGTCTTGCTAGTTATGACCGTAGGAACATCGTTCGTTTGGACACCTATTATCTTGGCGACGTCTTTACAAGTGTCCTGCATATAAAGACCTGATTTGTGCAGCACGCTCTCGTAAGCTATAGCTTTGCTCAAACTTTCCGTAAGCAAATAAGCATCTAGATGGCCAAGGCTAGTTACGACGTTAATGTACTCCGGGTCACACGTACCAGCTACGTTGCTCCAGTTTTTAAAGTCATCCGTGAACGCTGCAGCGTTGGCAGCAACATTCGTCATCACTGACGTGTCTGTGGAGTACCAAGTACCTTTCCCGTATTCTTGAGTCACCTCCATTTTCACCTGCGTCGTAACTTTTTTGTCTGCTATAGCATAGGCAAAGCCATAACTACCATTAACCGGACGAGTAATGGTTCCTGAAAGCTGTTCCGCGCCTGACATTAATTTAGTCGGGTCAAAGGTTGTCCCGGCTGTATCTGAATAGACCGTCGAACAGGAAGCTTTGTCTAGGGTATCTCCTAGCATTGGATCCTTCGTGCATAGCGCAATTTCATAGAGCTTTGACTCATACTCTGTTGGAGTCAGCACACACATTGTATCTGTGCCGGTGGGCATCGCGTTACCACAAACCGGGTAGTTACTCGCTTCTCGTGCTGTAGCCGTTGTAGTCCACACAAACATCAGCGCCACAAGGTTCAGTGTCAACAAGGAGACACATCGCTTTTTATTGTACGTTTTAATTTGTTAGTCCCTTAAATTTAAAAAAAAGGCTTATCTGTATATTAGATACCGCAAGAAGTACCCAGTTCCGACTGGCGCTCGCCTGCTGAGCTCAGGCCTCAGTATTGTATATCCTATGGTTTGGAAGTGGGAAAATTATTATTTTTCAATGGGCTTACTCACCATCGCCATCCCAGCCTCCATCCACTCTTAAGGTAGCGCCAGTCGTGTAACTTGATGCCTCACTTGCGAAGTATAGCGCTGCTCCAATTATCTCTTCTGGGTTTCCACCGCGCTTAATTGCAGCTCTTTCTGCGCGCTGCTCAAAAGAAGGCATATCCCAAGCCTTGGAAATATCTGTTAGAAACGGACCAGCCATAATACAGTTGACCCGTACGGTATCACCGTAGGCATGCGCATAAGCTCCAGTCAAAGCATTTAACCCGGCTTTGGCAGCTCCATATGGTTGTGAACTAGGTGAAGGCGCTTCTGAAGCCGTAGAAGAAATATTAATAATAGAGCCTCCACCAGATGATTTCATTCTGGAGCCGACTAAGGCCATAAGCCTGAAGGGTGCTTTCAAATTAATTGCGATAACTTTGTCGAATAAATCTTCGGACACGTCTTCCAAAGATGGATATAAAGGAGACATCCCCGCGTTATTTACAAGGATGTCTATTTTTCCTAAAGCACTTTCAACTTGATTAACCATCGGTTCAAGTTGGTCCCATTTTCCCACATGGCATGCAAAGGGGAATGCCCTTGTTCCAATGTCTCTGATTTCGGCAGCGACCGACTCACAAGACTCAATCTTCCTGCTGACAATAGCTATGTTAGCCCCTTCTTTCGCAAATGCTAGTGCCATAGCGCGACCCAGTCCCCTACTCCCCCCTGTGATTAAGACAGTTTTACCTGTTAATTGTTTGCTAATCTCAGTCATTTTTTGGTCGTCCTAATAAAGAATTTATGCCGATCGCTAATAAGACTACCACGACTAAGACGCTCGGGAGTCCAGGGAGAAAACCCAGTACACTTAAAAAACTGCTTTCTCCAAGCGGGTTGTCTCCTAATGTCAGAGCGCGATTGGCGACGGCATTCCCTATCCAGTAAAATAATGTGAATGACCACGCCGCATAACTGAAGCCGTAAACCATAAACTTGTTTTTCAGCTCTGATAATTCCAACATAGGTAATGATAGAGCCACAACCATTACCAGCAATCCATTAAGGATCCCGCCAGTATGTGCCCGGACCCAACCTTCGGTTGTGCCGTAACTCGGTAACTCAATGATATGCCCAGGCCAGACTTCTAGCCCTCCAACAAGCTGAAATAGCAGCATAAATCCTGCAAGCATTGCTATAAGGATCACAAGCATGCCATTAATCATCATAATCCGCTGTAATTCTTTCATATTGATAAAGCTCCATCAGTGAGAAATTAGCAGACACTCTTGAGGGCCTCTAACTCCGTTTTTAACCTATTTACTGCTTAGAAAGGGATCGGCATGAGTGGATCTGAAGTATCCACTAAGGGCTGCTTCTGTGGGTCGCTAGGTGGATAGGCTTCGACCCACTCGCTAAACCACTGAGGGTCTTTCGAGTTGCGCGGGTCATGCCATGGTAGAAGAGCATTTAGAAAATAAGGACCTATATTCCAAATAATCGACCCTACTAAACTAGCAATACCGAGTTGTCCTTTTAAAGTCCAAAGTAATTCATCTTTTTTCATGGCGGCGAGCATTCCTGCAAAGGAATATCCTAAAACATGGAAGCTACCGTGGAACACCCCTAAAGCCCTAGTGAAATATGAGCCTGAGCACGCCATATAGACGTCAAACGCTACGGTTTTATGCTCTGCTTCCTCTATCATGTGCATTAACCAAAAAGAGGAGATATAAGGGCAGGCATTTTTAAATAATTTAGTTCTCTTTCCGAGAAGCCACTTGGTGAAGCCCTGAGTCATAGTTTCAAATCCAGCACTGTAAGCGAGTTTTACTGGCAAAGATCTTCCGGATAGTTTTTGATAGGAATATCGAATTTTGTCTTCAATTTCTTTGAATTCGGGATAACCGTTTTTATTCAGTAAAACGTTTAAGCGCTTATGACATTCGTGGTGTCGATACTCTTGACCATTGAATTGCTTAATATCGTGTAAAAGCTCGGGATCTTGTATCAATTTCCGAGCTTCGTCATTCGTTCGGCACAGATAAGGCTCCAGGTACGGCATAGTCAGAGAGACGCCGTTGAAAAAATGGGCAAAGACAGGATTATTTGTATTCCATTTTGGATTTAGATCGTTGGGAAAATCAAAGCTAAATGCCCGAAGTACAATATTATTCTTCATGCTGATCTCCCCCAAACCGTTTTATGTGGTAGCTGAGGATGACTCCAACTACTCACAGTTCTAGTGAAAAATGTTAGAGGTATTTTCTCATAAAACATTTTCACAGGTGCACTAAAGCTTTCGAGCACAAGAGAGAGATTACACTAGTTGTATCACGCGTGCTAGGCTCCTCCGCTAATGAACTATCTTATAAACGACTGCAATGCATCGTTACAAACCCCTGAGATGTCAGGACGTCCTATGTCTTGCAATGCCGGTGCAGGAAAGTCCTTATTTAAAGCTACCGATTCCAGCGCATGCCTTTGCCCTTTAAATATGAGACCTAAAGGCAATCTTTTCTCTTCCCGTAATTCTTGCATACGAGTGAATGCCGCAGCCCGGTTTGTAGGGTCATACCCTTCCTCGGCATCTACATCATAAACGCTGGTCCGCCAATCTCTGTAGGTGTCATTGTACGTTACACAGGGAGACAAGACTTCCAGGTATGACATACCTCCACCTTCAGCGGTGTGTTTAAGCGCGGCTAAAGTTAAGTCAAGTAATTGAGCAGGCTGCCCGCTATAAGCTCTGGCCAGAAAAGTCGAACCGGGAATACTTAATCCCAACATAATCGGGTCAAGATCTTCTTCTAAGTTATCTTGATAGCCAGTAGGGGCTGTTGGAGAAGCCTGCCCCTTGGTCAAACCATAAGTGCCGTTGTTCATGACTATATAGGTCACTCCCGGATTACGTTTGAAAGCATGCACCAAGTGACCACCCCCGATAGCATAGCCATCCCCGTCTCCACCGACACCAACGACGGTCAGTTCAGGGTTAGCCAACTTCGAACCCGTTACAGTCGGTAAGACTCGGCCATGCAAAGTGTGGTACCCGTAACAAGAAAGATTATTCTGAAGGGAGCCTGAGCAGCCAATCCCCGCCACAACCATTCTTTCATGAGGAGGAATTTTTAGTTCCTCTAATGCACTGACCAATGCCTGTAAGACTCCGAAATCTCCACAGCCGGCACACCAGATAGGTCGTGAGGGGGTAAATGTTTTTGTCATGCTACTTCATCCTCTTTGAGATTCAGCTTACTAATAACGGTATTCACTAAGTCTTGCGCTTGCATTGGAATACCATCGTAACGAAGTATATTATTGATGTTTTCTTCTTCACCGCCATGCGCAATGATTAACTTAGCTAGTTGAGCCGTAGCGTTATATTCAACAACAAAGATATTAGGACAGCGTTTTGTGAACGCTGGAGTATCATCTAACATCGGCCATAACGTTCTTACTTGGTGATATTGCGCAAAAATACTCTTCTGGGCCAGTAGATCTATTGCTTCAAGAATCACGCCATAACACATCCCAACACCGATAAACCCGATATCTGCAGTCTCCACTCCATGATTTATAGCCAAGGGTAGCTCAGGTTTCATGGACACCATCTTGTGCTGCCGCTTGGCAACCATCTTATTTCTATTTACAGGGTCTGTTGATACTAGGCCAAACTCATCATGTTCATTTCCAGTAACCAACCCCATACCACCAGGAGTGCCTGGCGGCGCAAAGTCGGAGGCGCCACTATCTGTATGCAGATAGCGTTTGTATACTTCTAGCTTAGAAACTTGCTCTGCATCTAACCGCCCGCCTCGATCTATAACTACGGATGAGAGATCTATCGGGTCAACCGTTGCAGTGTTCTGAGACAAGCCTTGATCCAAGCACATAAAGACTGGAACTTGATATTTTTCAGCTATGTTGCATGCTGTCACGGTTAGGTGAAAGCATTCTGCGGGATTCCCTGGAGCCAACACGACTCTTGGGAAATCTCCAGCGCCACCGTAACAAAGTAAATTAATATCACTTTGCTCGGGCTTAGTTGGCATCCCAGTACTTGGCCCGCTTCGTTGAGCATCAACAATGACCATCGGTATTTCTGCCATTCCCAGTTGACCAATGCCTTCCTGCATTAAAGCTATGCCAGGTCCACAGGTCGCAGTCATGGTCCTAGTGCCAGTAATTGCGGCGCCGATAGACATGTTTATAGCAGAGAGCTCATCTTCGGCCTGCTTTACCACTCCTCCAAACTTAGGAAGCCATTTGACTAACCACTCCATTACATCAGTTGACGGAGTAATAGGATAACCTGCAAAAAATCTGCCACCAGCAACTGCAAATCCAAAAGCAACGGCTTCATTTCCAGTAATTAGCATATGAGCCTTCGAGTCTGTTGCAACTATTTCGAACAAACCTTCGCCTATCGTCAAACCTGCGTTGTCAGCAAGTGTGCAACCAACATTCAACGCATCCAAATTATACTTGAGCGCTTGTGCACCTCTTCTTCCAAAACGCTTCTCAAAGGCGATCTTCATTTGGCCATCGTCAAGGCCTATCAATCTCCCTATCACCGCGAACGAAATACTATTTTTATAAATATCTCTTCTGAAATTTTTAACAGCATATCTACTGAGAGGAACACCAATCAGTCTCACCCCTTCAGGTAATTTAGATTCGGCTGTCAACTCTCCGTTTGAGCTATCATAAATAACAATACTTTTCGCATTTAATCGGAAGGCATATTTTGGTATCGCCGCCTGGTCAAAGGCCACCATTAAATCGATGTGACTACTAATGCACAGTCGCTCTCCGTTATAGGCACGCAAGGTAGCAGCTGTGATTCCGCCTTTGATTCGTGAGAGGACGTCCCTTTCAGTGTAAACTCTCAAGCCTGATGTACGAAGAACATCTGCAAGAATATTAACTACCGTCAGAGATCCGTCCCCGCCTTGTCCAGCTACGATTACATTGAGGTCTTCTAGCCGAGGCTTCGTATTATTATTCATTTCCCTTCTCCATCGTTTGTTTGAGGGATCTTCTTCTTTTTGCGCGGCGGGGGCGGAGGTAGTGGACGCCAGTTTTTTGCAGAAGCTCCATCTTCCCAACCACGATAGTAATTTTTAGGATCAAGATTTCCTATTTCATCTCGCTCCCCTAGTGATGGCATCAATGCAGGCAATGGGCGATTGCGCTTATATTCGGATAATCTAATGACTAAGTCTTTGCCTAGAGGAGCTTCTTCAAACTCCTTCGTCTCTACCCAACCATCATCAATTAAAGCTTGGAAAGCTTTATGCCCCGCCTCGGTCCTTATGATAGTAAAGGTCCATTTATCCATGCCGATACCACCCAGTGCTATATCTGCATTGTCAGCAGAATAGTCCATACAGTAAAGGCAAGCTGGTCGAGCGTACTTTCCGAAGGCCTTAAGCGATTTCACTTCCTCTCGACCATCTCTCAATTTTATTTCAACTCGGCCCTTGATATTAATATTCATAATATCTTTTTTAGGAACGTCTAAATCTTGAGCTAACCAGTCAATACCTTCTTCAGTGAAAGCCTCTGAGCATAACAGCCCTATGACCAAAGAAATGTTGTCTTGGTACCACTCTGCAACGTCAAGACGGATACTAGAAAACTGCTGTTGTCGCACACCATTGACTTGGCAAGGAACTCCCACAACGGCAAGAGGAGAGAGATCTTTTTTCATAGCTTCGACAAGCGCTAATGTGTTTGGTTGGTAGGTGTAGCGCGAGCGAGCCCCTTTAATCACCTCTTCGGGAGTTGTCTGCAGCATGGAGCTTCCCATTTGAGGGTTGTCCGCATGCTCCTCTCCTGCAACAGCAGCGTTAATCGTGCCATTTTTCATCCCATGCAAAAGAAGAGCCGTACAAACGCCACCATCTTGGCCTTGCTCAACAGTCGCCTTATCGGTAGCTCTCGCATAGACTCCATAATTATAAGGACCGAACCCTTCATCTTTTATGGGCTCTTTTAATTGGATCTGATCTTTCATGTCTCGATCAGTCGGTCTAAGTACTGGACAAACGTCGACGCATAATTCACAAAACACGCATGCGTTATGTCTAGTGTCTAGAGGAACTTCATCTTTGTAGTCGAAAACGTCCACTGGACATATCGTGACACAGGCTGCGCACCCAATACATTTTCCTGGATCGACCACTTCTTCCATAAGAAGATCAACTGCCTTGAACCCACCTCGGTTATATTCGGATCTCCAAGCATAGGCCCATTCGTTCGGATCAGCGCCCTGATCAACCAAACGGTGATAACGACCTTGAACTTCTTTGGTTAAATTATCTAGATCCAACTCTGCTCCCTCCAGCTATTTGAAATTTACTGACCAACATAAGGATGATCATCGACGCGAACTACCATTCTCAACCACTCACCTCTCTGTAGGCCGCAATTGATTGCCAGCAAACGGTACCTAGTTTATCGGGTCCGGCAAGTGTAAATGCTGAAGGACCACGGTGAAAGACAATTTTATTATCTAATGCCAGCAAATACAATAAGTTACTGCATAGCCTAATGTGCTGAGAACTTGCTTAAAAGAATCTAATTATTTCCAATTGTATCGAGTCATCTTCTCTAACTGGATAAAAAGCATCATGATCTGCCGTGTCGTAAGTAAAACGGGCCTCTAACTCCATTTTCCAATGATTCCCAAACCGGCGGCTGGCTTCTAAATTTGTAAAATATCCCCCATTATTCATGTCTGCGCCAATTCCTCCTAGCAATTGGGTATCCGCGGCATCGTTCATGGCAACTCTCATTGCAGTGAAAATATCGTTGTTAAAAGCACCTGTAGACTTAAAGCCTCTTTCATCCCAATGGTATTCACTTAATAGACCTAAATCTATTGCGGTACCTCCAATTCCTACAAGCGTGTATTCAAAACCACTTACAGAGGCAAAATACGTCTTATCTTGTCCCTGCCGCCTCATAACCTCTAGCTTTAGCAACCAATTTTGAAGCGTGGCTTGCAAATCTAAGCTCGTTTGGTGAATTAGATCGTAATAAGGCACCAAACTAAGCTCTCCCTGAACGGACTTTCGCGCCAAAAACCGAGGCATTCGGCTGGTCCCCCAGAAATGACTCAGACCCAGATCGAGAGGGCCTAAGTAGCCGGAAAAACGTACCGCGTAATCAATATGCTTCTCCTCAGCAGCAGATTGGTACATGGATGAGCTTTGATCAATCTTTATACTCGAACGAAATCGTGCATCTTTATCCGGAAAAGTTCTTTCCCTGAAACCCGGCAAAACAAAAAAGTCTGCAGTACCCCAGTCCCGTACTAGCGTTAAATTCACCATTGGCTGACCCAGTTTATCCTCCAGGTCTGTGTTTTCGACCGCATCGCTTTGGTTAATAATATCTATTAAGTGGTTCGACTCGGCGACACCCCAGAATACTTTTCCTATTCCCGCCCTAAGTTCCCAGGATGTGCTGTTGTAATTGTAAATGAATTCCCGCAGATCTACATGAGTGCGCCTTGAGTCGTATTGGTCAAGTCGAGCAAACGGAACCAACAGGACGCTATGTCTCTCATCATCCCACGTTTTGTAAAATTCAGGTTGAAAAGCTAATGACACGTTCTCATTTTTCTGATTGTCATGAAGTCCTTTATTGGGGAAAGCTCTGAACTCTAAAGACAGATACCCAGATATCTCGGTGGCTTCAGCACCTATTAGATCAGCAACGAAGAAAAAGCTAAAAACAACAACAGCTGCGAAATAGGATAATTTATTACTCAGTACTTGGCTTAATGTCATGCCTTTAAGTATACAATGAATGATGGTGAATACTAAAAATAATATTCATTATTCAGCAAGAAAATTTCTAAACGTAGAACAAAACTAGGCTTCAAAAGGTAAAGACTTTAAGTAACTGAAACATTTTCTGATAGGCATAGAATCGTGCAGCCGTGGTGAGCGATAGGTAGTGTTTACATTTGTGGATTAGTATGCAGCAGTGCGCTCTAGACTAGTGTTGATGAAAGCCGTGTAGCTTTTTTTATTGATCTTCAAATTAAGGCTTATATCAAAAGTTCCATAGCGATATGATCTATGTTCGCATCCACGAAGACATCTCCAGAGGCTACAAAACCAACACGCTCATAAAAGGCTCGTGCAGGGAGTTGCGCGTGAAGGTATATTTTGCTCATGTTGATTTCATGCGCAAAATCTAAAACAGCCAAAATTATCATGCGGCCAATACCCTGCCGGCGATGTTCTTTAAGAACGGCCATACGACCGAAGTGACCGTCATTTAGTAGTCGTGCCGTCCCCACTGGACATAGATCGTCACCGTAAGCTATCCAATGGCTAGCCACTGGATCAAACTGATCAAAATCGAGATCGAAAGGGACATTCTGCTCTTCAACAAAGACAGGGATACGCACAGCTTTTATTGACATTTCACTGACACCCCACTCTACTTTTTTGATCTTTGACCTAGGCATAATTAGAGATTTTTTCCAAACTTAATATTACTTAATCGATTTTTCGACCATTTACAAAATGGGTGTAACTTCGGCCGGTATCTTGATCAGACTGGTTCTGTAGAACAGCTTCTCTCTTTTCTTCGGTCACTTCTACTAACGTGGGGTATTTTGGTTGGGTCATGAATTGTGCAAACCACTCCCCTAGCATTTGATCGTCATTTAAGAGATTTAACAACATAACTTTAACTTGGTGGATATATTCTTTGGAAATCGGCTGCGCAGATCCCCTTGCAGTAAGAGGAGGGTCAATCAAATGTTCCGGCAGCAAATCGCGACTTAATAATTCTGTAGCTAAGTCATCGAGCATTTCGATTGAGTTGGGAGCCCTAAATCCAATTGAAAAAGTAGTACATTCCCCTATCGCAACCCCATAATGGGCTGTCTTTGGCGGCAAATATAACATATCACCTGTATTCAGAACCCACTCATCTGTAGCAAAAAAATTGTCCAGAATCTTGAGCGAAGTGCCGATTTTTGAGGTAGCTTCACCAATATCTGACTCGCATATCTGCCAACGACGACTCCCTTGTCCTTGTAGCAAAAAGACATCGTAATTGTCTTTATGGGGTCCAACATTCCCACCATCCTCAGCATAGCTAATCATAATGTCGTCAATTCGCCAAGAAGGTAAAAAGTTAAAATAATCACGTAATTTTGCTACTTCTGGAACCCATAGATCTACAGCCTGAACTAGTAACGTCCAATTATCTTCTGGTAGCTCTTGAAAGCGTGTCTCATCAAAAGGACCGTGCTCCACACGGTAATCGTCCCCAATGATAAGTCGTGATTCAATTTCGGGCTCTAACGACATGGCCGCCAAGTCATCACCGTCGATCGGTGACACGAAATCAGGAATCGCATCTCGGATGAGCAGAGGTTTTTTTTGCCAGTAATCCGTTAAAAATTCGTCTGCAGTCAGTTTGCCAAAAATTAGATGTTCGTTACTCATGACCGATTAAAGCTCTTCGAGACGACGCGTCGATTTATAGGTGAAAGCAACCAACGAACGCTTTCTGAATTGTGCCTTTCCATCATTTTTCCTTAAAGCGACCCTCATTTCAATTAATCAGAGATCACCGAAGTTCAAGGTCTTGCCGAGTGTCGATATCTTTCACAACCCCCTCGTTATTTATTTCGATAAAGCTCACATCAGACAAATGACGTTGAATAATTTCCTTAGCCCCAGTGTCCCCCTTTAAGGCAATCAGTTCTTCTCTATAGATAGCGGGGAATCCTACCGGATGCCCCATTTCCCCACAAAACAAAGGCACAGTAATTTTATTAGTCGAATTCATCAGACAGACAACTGTTTCAACTATGGTTTTTGTGACGAACGGCATGTCCGAGAGGACTATAAGGAAGTCGGTGTCCGGCGAAGCGGCTCGGACTCCGTCGCCTAAAGTGTGAGCCATACCTTTTGCCGCATTTTCGGAATGGGTCACAGAAAACCCGTAGACATTAAGAACTTTGCTCGTAATGTTCTGTGGCTCTTCAACCATGATCAGCATTTTACCGACAAGAGGCTCAACCACCGTTGCTACCTGCACACAGATGGGGATATCTGAATCAGGGACTACTGCGACTAATTTATTGCCACCGAACCTTCTGGATTTTCCTCCAGCAAGTACAATTCCCGTGACTAGATTGGCCTTCATGTCTGTTTTACTCAAGCCGGCTGGAACTAATTTCAACTCGATTTCTAACAGCGGTTATCTCTGTGATGATGGAAAGCGCTATTTCTTGCGGCTTCCGGGTGTTGAGGTCGACACCAATGGGCGCATGCAGGCGTCGGATGTCCTTATCCTCCATTCCAAAGTGAGTTTTCAAGCGATCAGCTCTATTATATGTTGTTCTTTTTGAACCAAGCGCTCCTATATAAAAGGCGTCAGTTATTAACGCTTCCATAATAGCCATGTCATCTATTTTAGGATCGTGTGTTAAAGCCAAAACACAAGTCTGGCGATCTGGTTTGGCCAATCGAACAAAATCATCAGGATAGTCAGTATATATTTTACTTTCACCTTCACTAAAAGGCCATGATTCTCTATAGTCCTCTCTAGGCTCGCAAACTTTTACCTCATAATCCATTAAGTTAGCTATTTGATAAACCCATTGTGATAATTCGCCCATGCCGACAATTAAAATTTGCCAGCTCCTTTCGTAAAGAATTTCATAGGTAGCTGATGAAAAGCCAGTTTTATCGCCATCTATAGCCGGCCGCCAGGTTATTTCTAGCGCGGGAACCTTGACACTACGAACGAGGCTAATTCCATTTTTCAGTTGTTTCACCATGTCATCAAGGGCGGACATAGAGTCTAAAGGCTCTAAAAGCAACAAGAGCGTCCCTCCGCAAGGCAGCGTGCGCGTAGTTTCAGAGGAATACTCGATAAGCGCGGCTTCTGTTGGAAATTCATTTTGAATGAGACTTATTAATTCGTCCTCGATGCATCCCCCAGACACTGATCCTACGAACTTCCTTGATTCAGATATTGCCATCACAGCACCAATTGGCCGAGGAGAAGAACCCCACGTTTTTAACACTGTAGCAAGAACAACACGTTCTCCGGCAAGCTTCATGGAAACAGCATCTTCAATGGTTTTCGCTTCACGTTGCATTACAGACCGCGGTTCCATAACTGCCCTTTTATTTTAATACAATAATTAAACCATCAGAAAATCTGTCTTCGAGAAATCAAATACTTGGTCAAGACTCATATTAACAATATACCGTCGAATTTTGAGCTAAGGCAGTTCTCCGTATTTGGATTTATAGATCTTCACTCTATTTTCTAAATCACTTTTCAAACCTTCCAAGCCTTCTGCTTTGACAATAGCGTCAAATAGTTCTCGAGATTCCGTAACCACACTTTCACCCCGGATCAGCACGTCGTATACGTACCACTTCCCGTCATTGTTTTTAAGCCTGTAAGTCACCAGTATTGGTCGTCCGTCACCTAGTATTTGGGTCTCGACAATAGCTCGATCTTTCCGAATTTGCTGACTCGTTATAATGCTCGATTGTTGTTGATACCGTTGAAATTTTTGTCTATAAGTATCTTCGAGGTATTGGGCGAGATAATCCACAAACAACTTACGTTCTTCCCCATTAGCAACTTTCCAATCCTCCGACAAAGCGCTTTGAGACATACTTCTGAAATCGAAGGACCGATCGATCAATTGGCCAATTTCAGACCACTGCTGCTGTTGGTTGAGCGAAATATTCTGTAAAATAGAAAGTGCTAGCTGTGTTGTCGTTTTTATTGTGTCGCTAGGTGATATACTATTTTTAGCAAGTGATGGCTGCATAGAGGCTAGCGCCCAAAGAGCAAAGGTAAAAACTAAGGTAGTAGGTTTAACGCTCACTATTTAAAATGCCTAAACTTTCTAGTACAGTTTTTATTTTACAGTACTTAACCCAATAGTCACAGCATCGCCGTTGATTATAAACGTGTCATTCCAAGTACTTGTCGTGCTTTGAAGAGATGAATTGATTTCATCTGCAAGCGTCTCTCTTTTAATGAAGTCGGTATGTTCTTCTATAGCTTTATAAGTTTCTCCAGCAGTATTAACGTTTACTATAACTCTATCTGTAAGGTTAAGATCTGCAGATTTGCGCATTGATTGGATGCGGTTCACCAGCTCTCTAGCGCAACCTTGTAGCCTAAGTTCCTCGGTTAGCTCGGTATCAATCGCTATTGTAAGACTACCGTCCTGCGCCACGCTCCAATCGCCAACCTCTTCGCTCATTATTTCCACATCGTTAATATCGATTTGAATAGCTTCGTTATTAACCTTTATATTTAATGTCCCACCCTCAACCAAAGTACTGATGTCAACTGGGGAGAGCTCAGTTATGGAAGATGCCAGCGTCTTCATTTTACTTCCGAATTTTGGACCCAACGACTTGTAGTTTGCTTTTGCTCTGCGTGTGACAATTCCAGAGGAGCTACTAATGAACTCAATACACTTTATATTGACCTCTTCAAGAATTATTGCCTCCATAGCTTGAACACTGGACTCATCGATATCTGGGGCAATGACTACAAGTAGCCTAGAAAGTGGTTGTCTGACATTTATATTACTTCGATTTCTTAGTAAAAGAACAAGCTGAACAATTTGTCTCGCAAGGCTCATTTTATGCTCAAGGTCAGGCAATTTACGCCCTTCTGTAATTGCAGGGAACAAGGCACAGTGTACTGACTCGTGGACTTCTTGAGAGGTTAGGTCATTTAGATTTTTATATAACCAATCGCCAAAGAAAGGTGCGATAGGACTAATTAATTTGGCCAGCCCAAGAAGGCAATCGTATGTCGTTTGATAAGCACATTCTTTTTGATGAATAGAATCCCTATCCCTTCCTTCTTGAGCCACCTGCTTCGCGGACCAAAACCGAGGACGCGACCGCCGTATATACCAGTTGGATAGTTCTTCTACGAACTTCTCAAGCTCACGTGCAGCTCTGGTAACATCATAATTATCAAACGCGTGATCAACGGTCCCGATTGTCGAATCCAAACGACTTAGAATCCATTGGTCAAGCTCACTCCTTTCACAAACCGGAATGACTGCTAATTGGTATGAGAAACCGTCAATGTTTGCGTAGCTGGACATGAAACGATAGACATTTTCTATAGTTCCGAAAAATTTCCCCCTAACTTCGGACAAGCCAGACTCAGAAAATTTCATACTGTCCCAAGGACTAGAGTTGCTCATCATATACCAACGCACAACGTCAGCTCCGTACTTATTCACTATATCGAAAGGGTTTACGGTATTCCCTTTCGATTTGGACATTTTTTCGCCTTTCTCGTCTAAAACAAGACCGTTTACTATCACATTCTTAAATGCAACATTCTTTTGAGCCAAAGTTGCGATTGCATGTAACGTATAGAACCACCCTCTTGTCTGATCCACTCCTTCGCAAATGAAATCTGCAGGAAAATGCTTTTCGAAAAGTTCTTTATTTTCAAACGGATAATGCCACTGAGCATAGGGCATCGCTCCAGAATCGAACCAAACATCAAGTACGTCAGTTACTCGTCGCATCGTCCCGCCATCAGGCGCCGCCCAGGTGATCTCATCAACGAAAGGACGATGAAGGTCAAGCTCATCCGGTGCAGCATTCAAATTAGATTTTTCTCTTAATTCCGCTATTGACCCTATCACTTCAAAGTATTCAGACCCCTCTTTATCCGAGACCCAAATAGGGAGAGGAGTTCCCCAGTATCGTTTTCGACTTAACGCCCAATCCACATTATTTTCTAGCCAATTTCCAAATCTACCATCCTGAATCGATGGGGGATACCAATTAATAGTCTTATTTCTTGCGACGAGATCGTCTTTAACGGCAGTAGTTTTGATGAACCAACTATCAACCGGATAACTCATTAAAGGAGTACCTTTACGCCAATCGTGCGGATAATTATGAGTATAATTAAGTCGCTTATACAAAAGTCCTTTCTCTTTAAGGTCTCTGATTATTATTTTGTCTGCATCTTTGAACCATAGCCCACCTACTAAAGGCGTTTCATCAGTAAAGTGTCCGTTCGCCAGAACTGGGTTTACTAACGGCAGTCCGAGTTTCGCCCCGACTATTGAATCGTCCGCACCGAATGCTGGGGCCATATGAACGATGCCAGTTCCGTCTTCCACTGTCACAAAGTCAGCCGAACATACTTTCCAACAGTCTTCGGTGTACTCAATGGTAGGGATAGTGAAGAGCGGAGTATATGCCATACCCACTAATTCTTTTCCCTCCTGTTCTCTAACAATTGAGTAATTCTCGTCAGTCAAAACCTTCAAACAATCTTCGGCAAGAATAAGCTTTTCTCCGCCCATATCGATTGTTACGTACTTTACCCGAGGGTTGATAGCAAGGGAAAGATTTGACATTAGTGTCCAAGGTGTAGTCGTCCAAGCCAATAGATAAGTGTCGTTAAAATCAGCACAAGGGAAGCGAACAAATACGCTGGGATCAGTTACTTCTTTATACCCAAGAGAAACTTCATGAGAAGATAATACTGTTCCCGTTCCTGGGCTGTACCATTGTACTTTATGACCTTTGTATAAAAAGCCATTGTCGTAAATTTTCTTGATTAGCCACCATACAGTCTCTATGTAATTATTATGGTACGTGACATATGGATTATCTAAATCAACCCAGTAGCCTATCCTGCGCGTTAATTCGTCCCACTCCTTTTTGTAGCGCACTACACTCGCTTTACAAGCCGCGTTAAACTCCTCAATACCAAACGTTTCAACTTCTTCTCTGCCGTTTAAACCTAATTGTTTTTCTACTTCTATCTCTACAGGAAGTCCATGAGTATCCCATCCACCTTTCCGAAGGACTTGATAGCCTTTCAAAGATTTGTATCGACAAAAAGAATCTTTGATAGTACGTCCTACCACATGATGTATCCCGGGACGACCGTTAGCGGTAGGAGGCCCTTCGAAGAAAGTAAACACTGGGGCAGTTTTGCGCGCGTCTTCACTTTTCTTAAGTATCCCAGCTCCGTCCCAGAATTCCAGGATTTCATTCTCAAGGTCAGGAAGATTTAGAGTTTTTGTTTCGAGGAATTTTTTAGCCATTTTATTTTCTACTTGTCCTGCCCCATATTTTGCTTAACCATTGCATCCACAGCGAAATGCCTTATTCTCTGGATCATCGCATGAAGACCATTACTTCTGGTTGGTGACAGATGTCCAGACAAGTCTAGTTCTTCAATGAATTTAGGTGGAGTTGACAAAATATCAGCAGGCTTCCTACCCGAATAAACCATCAACATCATTGCGATGAGTCCTGCAACTATAGTGCTATCACTTGTAGCGTAATAATTGAGTCTTTCTCCTGCTTTTTCCGTAACCACCCATACCTGAGACTGGCAACCATCTAGCTTGTGTTCATCAGTTTTCCATTCCTCAGGAAACGAAGGGGCCTCCCTACCTAAGTCAATGATACATTGATACCGATCGGTCCAGTCATCAAACATACTAAAGGTTTCTATTATATCTTTTTGGGCACGCATTATCTCCTCTGATACAGTCAGTGTCCCACTCGATTGCTTATTTATTTCATTCTCCATTCTGTTCCTTTTTCACTATCTAGGATTTGCACACCCAAATCTGTCAGCGCATCCCTTGCTGCGTCAGCTTCAAGCCATTTTTTGTTTTTTCGAGCTATATCTCTTTCAAGAATAAGGTTTTCAATAAGCGATGCATCACTTGTTTCTCCACTTCGCCCTTTTTTAAACCAGTCTTGCGGCTTCTCTTGAAGTATTCCTAATTGTTGGCCTGCGGCTAAAAGTGAAGCTTTTAGTCGCATTTTATCATGCGCGCCTTCAGCTTTATTTGCAGCAGCCACAATATGCATGAGTTCTGACAATGCCAAAGGGGTATTTAAATCGTCATCAATAGCATTCCAAAAAGGCTCCATGTTATCAAGCTGAATGTCTTCCAAAACTTCTTCGTTGCCAAGGCGATCTAAAGCTCCATATATTCGATCTAATTGTTCACGGGCATTTTGGATCAGCTGCTCATTCCAATTTATAGGTTCCCTATATCGGGTCTTAAGCAATGCCAGTCTTATAGCCTCTCCGGGGTTATCTTTGAGTAAGTCTCTCACAAGCATTACATTTCCAATTGACTTAGACATTTTTTCTTTATCAATTTCAACAAATCCATTGTGAACCCAGTAATTAGCTAACGATGTTGCCCCGTTAGCACAGCATGACTGAGCAATTTCATTATCGTGATGCGGAAACTTCAAGTCATTGCCACCCCCATGGATGTCAATTTTTAAACCAAGATGCTCTCTTATCATTGCGGAACACTCTAGGTGCCACCCAGGCCTTCCTCTGCCCCAGCGACTTTCCCAACCGGGTTGATCGGTTGTTGAGGGCTTCCACAAAATAAAATCAAAAGGATCTTTTTTATAGCTGGCAACGCCGACACGGGAACCAGCTTTCAAATCTTCTAGCTTTCTTCCCGATAAAGACCCATATTGCGAAAAAGATGAAACACTAAATAGTACATGGCTTTCAGATTCGTAAGCATGCCCCTTGAGAAGCAGCTCCTCTATCATGACAATCATCGCGTTTATATGTTCTGTTGCTTTAGGTTCTAAAGTAGGGCTCAGAGTATTTAGAGCCAAAACATCTTCGTGATACTGCTTGGTATACTTTGAGGTTATCTCCGTAATCGGAACCTGCAACTTACTTGCAGCCTCATAAATTTTATCATCCAGATCAGTGATATTTCTGACATAGACAACTTTTTGGTAATGTCTATTCAAAACTCTGTAGAGCAAGTCAAATACTACAGCAGCCCTGGCATTTCCGATATGAGGCGAGTTATAAACCGTCGGGCCGCATGCGTACATAGTTACTTGTTCTGAGGAAACAGGAACAAATACCTCTTTAGTGCCGCTCATCGAATTATAAAGTTTTAGAGACACAGAATTTTCCGCCCCTTGTTCATTATCTAAGGCGCTATTATATGTCCTTGAAGAGTCAAATGCTTGAAGACATGGGCCAGACATTCGCTACGCTTTTTTACAGTCATAAAAGCGAGCCTATCTAACCCATGTCTTTCTATAGAAGAATCTCCGTTTAACTCGGACTAGTAGCGATAGTGGTTAGGTTTATAAGGACCGGCAACGGGGACACCAATATACTTAGCCTGTTTCTTTGATAGAACATCTAACTCCACCCCAAGCTTTTCAAGATGCAGACGGGCAACTTTTTCGTCTAAGTGCTTTGGCAGCACGTAAACACCTAGAGGATATTCTTCCGGGTGATTATACATTTCAATTTGGGCAATCGTTTGATTAGTAAAGCTCGCAGACATTACAAAACTTGGGTGTCCTGTAGCGCACCCTAGATTTACAAGCCGGCCTTCTGCAAGCAGAATAATGCTTCTTCCTGGCTTAATCGTTATCTTGTGCACCTGAGGTTTAATCTCAGTCCAAGTATATTTTTTCATTTTCTCAACTTGTACTTCGCTATCAAAATGGCCAATGTTACAGACAATAGCTAAGTCTTTCATTTTCCTCATATGGCGTTCGGTGATGACATCAGCATTACCAGTTGTGGTGACAAAGATATCGCCCTCTAGACATGCTTTGTCCATACTCATCACTTCATAACCTTCCATTGCGGCTTGCAAAGCACAAATGGGATCAATTTCTGTAACGATTACTCTAGCGCCCTGGCCTTTCAGTGACTGGCAACTGCCTTTCCCTACGTCACCATAGCCAGCTACTACCGCAACTTTACCTGATATCATTACATCAGTTGCCCTGAATATTGAATCGACAAGTGAGTGCCGGCATCCGTAAAGATTGTCGAATTTAGACTTCGTAACAGAATCATTAACGTTCATCGCAGGGAACAAAAGCGCCCCAGATTCCATAAGCTGGTATAACCGATGAACACCTGTTGTTGTCTCTTCGGTCACACCCTTTATATGGGGCGCAATTCTATGGAACCGTTGGGGATCTTTCTTGATAGACGCTTTAAGTTGGGCATAAAGCATAGCTTCTTCAGGATTATCAGGAGTTTTGTTGAGGATAGAAGGGTCTTCCTCTGCTTGATATCCGAGCAAAACGAAAAGCGTCGCATCTCCGCCGTCGTCTAGAATCATGTTTGGGCCCTTTCCATTGCCCCAATCAAGTATAGTATCAGTGTACTTCCAGTAGTCTTTAATCGATTCGCCTTTCACCGCGAACACCGGAGTGCCAGTCTTAGCAATTGCGGCTGCGGCATGGTCTTGCGTAGAAAAAATGTTACAACTAGCCCAGCGAACTTTAGCACCTAGCTCCTGCAGTGTCTCTATCAGTACTGCAGTCTGAATTGTCATGTGCAAAGAGCCCGTAATTCGCGCCCCTTTTAAAGGCTGGCTCTTACCGAATTCTTTCCTCATAGACATGAGTCCCGGCATTTCTTGCTCTGCCAGCTCAATTTCTTTTCGGCCAAAGTCCGCCAGTTTCATATCTGCGACAACACAGTCCGAGTTTTTCTTAGCAACTGAGCGCGGTGTATTTTTTTTTGTTTTTTGTAACACTTTTTATTCCTTTAATATTTTACTATTGTATTAAACTAGCTCCGAAAAAATAATATACGTTTCGTTTACTAAGAAAGTTCAGCCTTCAGAGAATCAACTAAGTCAGTCTTCTCCCAGGAAAACCCTCCGTCGTCTTCAGGGACCCGACCGAAATGGCCATAAGCGGCTGTGCGCTCATAGATGGGTCTACTCAAATTTAGATGTTCCCGTATGCCTCTAGGGCTAAGATCCATAACTTTCACTAGGGCTTTTTCCAGAATTGATTCCGAGATAGAGCCAGTCCCATGCATGTCGACATATACTGATAGTGGTTTTGCCACCCCGATAGCATAAGCTAACTGAATCGTGCACTTATCAGCATAACCCGCCGCGACCACATTTTTAGCAAGATAGCGCGCCGCATAGGCAGCGGACCGATCAACTTTACTAGGATCTTTCCCTGAAAATGCACCACCGCCATGAGGAGCTGCTCCTCCATAAGTATCAACAATGATTTTCCGCCCGGTTAGACCCGCATCACCGTCAGGGCCACCGATAACAAACCGACCTGTGGGATTCACGTAGAACTCGTCCTCTGGGCACATCCAGTTTTCTGGGATAGCATTAATCACGTAAGGCCTAACGAGCTCTCTTACTTCCTGCTGGGTTAGCCCTTCATCATGCTGGGTTGAAACCACAATTGATGCTGCACCGACTGGCTGCCCATCCTCATATTTCAATGTGACTTGGCTTTTAGAATCTGGACCAAGGCCACTTATTTCTCGAGAATGACGAGCAATAGCTAACGCTTCAAGAATTCGATGCGAATAATGTATTGGAGCCGGCATAAGCACATCAGTTTCGCGACAGGCATAACCAAACATTATCCCTTGATCACCTGCTCCCTCGTCTTTATCTGAAGAGCTGTCTACACCTTGTGCTATATCAACGGATTGGTTATGCACATAACAGCTCACTTCTGCGTGTTCCCAGTGGAATCCTGATTGTTCGTAACCTACATTCTTCACTGCCTTCCTAGCAAGTCTTTCTATTTGAGCCGCGTCTATGCTTTGTGGCCCTCTAGTTTCGCCTGCAACAACAATTCGGTTCGTCGTTGTTAACGTTTCCACCGCGACTCTGGAAACCTTATCAGCTTGAAGATAGGCGTCAACAATGGCGTCAGATATACGATCGCATATCTTATCTGGATGTCCCTCAGACACTGACTCGCTGGTAAATAAATAGCTAGTTCTCACTTTAATCCTCTACTTTAACGATTGTTTTATTTTACATAATTCATCACTATGGGTCGTGCAGTATTATACCCTAATTATCCTTATCTAAGAACTGTTAATGCTATTTTTCCCATGTGCTTGCTGCTTTCCATGAGGATATGGGCATCTCTTGCTCCGGTGAGAGGGTATGTCTTAAATACATGGCTCTTGATTTTTCCTGATCTCACATGCGGCCAAATATCATCTAGCACATTTTTCGCTATGGCCGCTTTATTAGATATGCTCTGTGGCCGCAAAGTGCTACCGAGGATAGAAATCCTTTTCCCTAAAACATGTCCAAAGTTAACCTCTGTTTGCGCACCTCCTAAAAAAGCTATCATCACATAGCGACCATCCATCGCCAAAAGCCTAATATTTTTTTTCACATAGTCTCCCGCGACCATATCTAGCACAACGTCAACTCCATTAGCTCCGACAAGATCTTTCACCGTCATTTCAAAATCATCAACTTTATAGTTAATGACATGATCAGCCCCTAAAGACAGACAATAATCACATTTTTCAACACTTCCTGCAGTCGCTATAATTTTTGCTCCATGAATCCGTGCGACTTGAATCGCTATAGTTCCAATACCACTGCTCCCTCCATGAATTAAAACAGTTTGGTCATTTAGCAAGCGTCCTCTGTCAAGCAGATTATGGTGCACGGTAAAGCAAGTTTCAGGAAGAGTTGCTGCTTCCTCAGCAGATAAATTCTCAGGCCAAGGCAAGCAATGTCCTTCATGGGCGGTACAGTATTCGGCGTAGCCTCCACCATGCGTCAAAGCAGCTACTCTCTCTCCTAATTTCCATTTAGATGTTCCATGTCCAATTTCCACGATCTCTCCTGCCACTTCCAAGCCAGGTAACGGGCTAGCGTCTGAAGGAACAGGATACAATCCGGCACGCTGGAGACAATCAGGACGATTGATTCCAGCGGCATGTACTTTAATCAGAACTTCATTTGCTTTGCATCGAGGCAACTCAGTCTCACTTTCAATCAAGACCTCAGGGCCGCCAGGACGTTTAACTTCTACACAAACCATGTTCTTTGGTAATCTAATCATCTAGCCTAATGCTCCTCTGAGTTTAAATCTGTGGACTGCAAGCAAAGCTTTTTCCACCCAATAGGTTGGTTATCTATAAAAACATGCTAGCATTCTGGTCATGGAAAACACACACCGTAAAATTATAATAATTGGCTCTGGCCCAGCAGGCTACACTGCAGCCGTTTATGCCGCCAGGGCAGCTCTTTCCCCTTTACTTATTACAGGGATAGAAGTCGGCGGGCAGATGACGACGACAACAGACGTTGATAATTGGCCAGGGGATGAACTAGGAGTTCAAGGCCCCGAGTTGATGGAGCGCATGAAAAAACACGCGGAAAAATTTGGAACCGAGATTGTATACGATGTAGTAAATGAAGTTGATTTTTCTGCGCGCCCCTATAGATTATTCACTGATCGTGGAACCTTTAGCTGTGACACATTAGTCATATCTACTGGAGCCTCCGCAAGGTATCTAGGTTTAAAGTCGGAAGAAGAATTTAAAGGTAGAGGTGTCTCGGCTTGCGCTACCTGCGATGGATTTTTTTACAAAGGGCAACCAGTCGCAGTCATCGGTGGGGGGAACACTGCGGTAGAAGAAGCTTTATATCTCTCGAATATTGCTAGTGAAGTTACTGTTGTGCATCGAAGAAAAGAATTTCGCTCAGAAAAAATATTATCTAACAAACTCATGAGCAAAGTAGAAAATGGTAACGTGCGCGTTATTTGGGATAGCGTTCTAGAAGAGGTACTTGGAGACCAGTCCGGTGTAACCGGGATACGAATCAAAGACACTCACTCAGAGAAAAAAAATGACATCGCCGTCCATGGATTATTCATAGCCATTGGACACACTCCCAACACTGCTATTTTTGAGGGCCATTTAGAAATGGAAAATGGCTACATAAAAGTCGACGGCTCAAATTCTGTATTTGCAACGCAGACCAGCATTCCGGGGATTTTTGCTGCTGGAGATGTTTCAGACCAAATTTATAGACAAGCAATTACCTCTGCGGGGACAGGGTGTATGGCGGCTTTAGATGCAGAGCGCTTCCTTGAAACAAAGCTGTAGCTGTATAAAACTGTTTCACTTACCTGGATAAATATTTTCTAGCTCTCGATACAAAATCTCTTTGAAATCCAAAGCATCACTGTCAGCATCCTCCAACACCATTGCTAAAATTTCATTGTCTTCTTTTCCGTTCCACATCTTTACATAACTCCCATCTTTGTAGCCATGATCCTGGCGAAAGATATTAAGCACATTTTTTGCCACATAGCTCTGATACAAAACGTTGAAGTCTGTACTACAACTCTCAAGTAGATTACGTATAGAACCTATGGCAAATTTTTTATCTTTTAATGCATATAAAGCGATAGACTCAACTTCTTCTAGGAAAGTTTTTGTCTCAGTTGTATTACGCCATTTTTTGGCGATCTCAGAAGACAATGTCTGTATCGATTCACCTCGACACAACTCCATACTCAAACCGAAATGCCATATGTCAACAATCTCAAGAATTACTTGAGGGAGATCAGTAGCTGTATGTTTCCACCATTTCCATTGTCCATAATGGTCCATTAACTCCCCGCATTCGATCCACAGAGCTCGGTACCAGTCTCGGTCGTGCTCTCGCCAGTCTTTATCCACCCTGGAATTCATATCGTTTTGCATAACAAGCATAATAGTAATTTTCTTCTCGAGTAATCCGTCATCCATTCTTAACAAAATCCCTTGATTTCTAATTCAGTGAATAATAATTGATTTTTACGGTTCTTATACTACAGTGTATGGTCACGTGAAGAAGATCTCCACATCATCTATCTCACTGGTATGCGCCATAGGGGGAAGGGACCTTATAAATACTTCTCCGTAAGAACTACTGGTTAACCTATTGTCTCCTATCATTAGAACGCCTCTATCACCCACATCTCTTATCAAGCGCCCTACACCCTGCTTCAATACTGTTATGGCATGCGGGATTTGCAAGTCTGTGAACGCATTTTGGCCTCTTTCTATCGCTGCTGCTATTTTAGCTTTCACCAGTGGATCACTTGGAACAGCAAAAGGTAACTTATCAATAATTACACACCTCAACTGTGCACCACGTACATCTACTCCCTCCCAAAATGTTGACGTGCCTAACAGCACTGCATTTTTCGTTCGTTTAAATTGTTCGAGAAGCTCTCCCCTTGGCGACTCCCCCTGCACAAATAACGGATAGCTTGATTTTTCACGTATAAGGATTGCGGCCTTGTTTAATGAACGAAAACTTGTGAATAAAAGAAAGGCATGTCCTTTAGTGAAAGCCAGAACCAATAAAGCTTCCTCAATTAAGCGCTCTTCGTAGCTCTCATGACTGGGTGGAACATTAAACTCTGGGGTATACAACACTGCTTGCGTTTTATAGTCGAACGGACTCGCCAACAGGCACTCCGTAGCTTTTTCTATACCTAAACTGGCTTTAAAATAATCAAAGGTAGCATCTACGGCGAGTGTGGCCGATGTCATTATCCAAGCAATCTGAATTTTATCCATGTACTTAGAAAATTCTGGACCCACAGATACAGGGGTATCATAGAGCGTAAAATTCCGATTAGTCGCCTCTACCCAATGTATATGCCCGCTAATAGGTTCATTCTTAAAAAGCCCCCATTTCTCCATTAGCTCAGCTGATCTTTCCAGGCAGTTATCCATCTCCACGCCTCGCCCTTCAGCCACCAAAAAATAATCATTAACTGATTTCAAAAAGGCTTTTATAGCGTTTACTGATTCATTAACAGGAGGTTGAACTTTCAAAGGTAGCCAATCTGCCCGCGAAGCAATCCCCCTGAAGCGTGGTCTCAACCCTTCCACCGCGGCTAAAAGTTGGTCCACGATACTTCTCAATTCAACCATATCAGGAGCTTCTTGATCTATCGCATCTATAGCGTCTTGGCAAAAAACAGCAATTTGCCGACCAGATATTGAACGGCTGAAAAACTGTGATGCTATGTCCGGGACTCTATGGGCTTCATCCAGTACAATTGTTCCGGCATCAGGAAGCAGCTCGGCAAATCCCGTCTCCCTCAACACCATATCAGCAAACAGCAAGTGGTGATTAACCACCACGATATCAGAAGATGCCGCTTGTTTTCTCGCGTACACTACGTGACAATTCTTATAACTAGGACAATCCGCACCCAAACAATTCTCAGCAGTGGATGTTATGGCTTGCCTAATAAAAGAATTATCAGGAAAATTTCGGATCTCTTCTAGATCTCCGGTTTTAGTCAACTTGGACCAACTCTTTATTTTATTCTTCCATGGATTGAGGTGCTGTGAAACCCGAGGATCGCCCTCATTCGCCTCAAACCGATGGGTACACAAATAATTTTGTCTACCCTTCAGTAGAGCTACTGTTTTCCTTGATGACAAGGCTGCTTTTACCAAGGGAATATCCTGTCGGAAAAGCTGATCCTGAAGTGTTTTTGTTGCCGTCGAGATGATTGTCTTTGTTCCCGAAAGAAAAACCGGTATCAAATAACCGAGCGTCTTACCGGTTCCTGTCCCTGCCTCACAAACAAGTGTTTGTTTGTTTTCTATAGCAGTTTCCACCTCGTCTGCCATTATCTGCTGCTCTATTCGAGCTTGAAATCCAGCCAATACTCCGGCGATCGGGCCCGAATTAGACAGCAAGTCAAAAGCAGAAAGCTCGTTTTTATTCGGCATTGCACTCTCTCAATCTAATCTTAGATATAATAATAGCGACATAAGTAATTGTATTTATTAGGTTATTGATTAACATCTTCATCTAATACCATCTGCAGTCGTTCTACCCCTACCGCTACGCCGGCACAGGCGGGCATTCCCTTATTGAGAGCAGCTATCCAGCCCTCGTCTATTTTTGTAGGAGTTAACCCTCTTCGTAAACGTGTTTCGTTATCAATTTCGAAGCAGTGCTGTTGCTCAATGGGGTCGATGACTTCATGATATCCATTGGCTACTTCAACGCCGTTGATGATCAACTCGAACCGTTGGGCGGAACAATATTTATCGTTAGACAATCGAGCGTAAGCTCGAAGTTCTTTAGGGAAATCAGTCAGGAAGAAAGCCCCATAGGATTTTAAGTTAGGCTCTACGCCCAAGACATAGAGACAAGTCAACAAGTAGTCCCTATCTTCTTTCTCAGTGTCGTTCAATTTCAAACCAAACTGGACAATTGCTCGGGAAAGTTCAGCATTACCGCTGGAATGAGGGTTTAACCCAACATACTCTAAGAACAGCTCCACAAAGGTGACTTGTCTAAATTCAAATTGTCCACCACAGCACTCGACCAACAACTCGACGTCTCTCATCAACTTTTTGTGATCATAGCCTAGCCTGTACCACTCTAGCATCATGAACTCATTTAGATGAATTGGGCCTTCCTCTTCTTTTCTGAAGACAGGCCCAACTTCAAAAATATCTCCAATCCTTGACGCTAATAGCTTCTTTAGTGATGACTCAGGCGACGTTCTCAGATAGCGATACCTTGCACCGTTTTCAATAATGAAATTCTCAAGACTTGGCTCACTAGTTGGGTACTCATTTAGAACCGGAGTCTGAACTTCCAACACATTTTGAAGATCAAAATACTGTCTAATTGAAGACAACAGTTTGGCGCGCCGACGAAGGTATCTATTTTTACTTTGTTTTGACTGCTTATACAATGAATCTGACGGAAAGTTCGCCTCGATTGGATTTATGTTTCTTTTGACCGAGACACGTACTCACCAGTACGTGTATCAATTTTCAGGAGATCTCCAGTTTCAATAAAAAGAGGCACTTTGACAGATGTGCCAGTTTCTAACAAAGCCGGTTTAGTTCCCCCAGATGCTGTGTCTCCCCTGAGGCCCGGATCAGTTTCTGTGACTTCCAGTAGGGCAAAATTAGGCGGGACAACAGCAATAGGTACGTTGTTCCAGATAGTGACATTGCACATTTCCTGCCCTTTCAACCATTTACTCGCGTCTCCTACCGACGCCATAGTCGCTGACAACTGTTCGAATGACGTGGTGTCCATGAAAAACCAATCGGTACTATCGTTATACAGATACTGTAGCTCTATCTCCATTACATCTGCGGCTTCAATACTTTCTCCGGACTTTAATGTTTTTTCTATGACTCTTCCGTTTTTTAAATTTCTTACTTTAATTCGGTTAAAAGCCTGCCCTTTCCCAGGCTTGACGATATCGTTAAGCACGATAGTGTAAGGGTCCCCATCTATTAATATTTTCAAACCCAGCTTAAACTGGCTAGTACTGAATGTGGTCATGTGATTTCTGTCGCTCAGCAGGTAATAATAATAATAATATGATAACTCAAAAAGATATAATAAGGGGGCAACATTCTTGGCAGTCAGATCTAAAGAAGTCGTTTCTTTCTTTAGATGAATTCCTTCATGAGATTAAAATAGAAGCAAACCAATTGTCAGGGAGTGTTTTGAGAGGAGCTGATTTTCAGTTTAGAGTGACCAAGCAGTATGCTTCGAGAATAAAAAAAGGTGATCTGAAAGATCCTTTACTCTTACAAGTTTTACCTACTGTTATCGAGAATTATTCAAGTTCATCCTATACCTCTGATCCTGTCGGAGAGCTTCTTTTACTTTCACAGCAAACAAAAGTATTGAAAAAGTATAATGGCCGCGGACTAATTGTTATGACGGGTGCGTGCGCAATTAATTGCCGTTACTGTTTTCGTAAAAATTATCCCTACAGCGGTAGTGTAGGGCAAGTGGCAATAGCTGCTGCTCTTGATGAAATTGCCGACGATTCATCTATATCTGAAGTCATATTGAGCGGTGGAGACCCTCTGTTTTTAAATGATATCCAACTAAACTCAGTTTTTTCTCAGCTTAGTAAGATAAAACACGTTAAACGGCTACGAATACACACCCGTTTACCAGTTGTATTCCCAGAACGGCTAACTCAGAAATTCGTAAGCAAGCTTTCCAGCTTACCTTATCCAGTGTGCATGGTAATACATGCAAATCACCCGAACGAACTGGACGATGACGTCCTAAAGAAATTATCCAGTTGCAAAAAGGCGGGCATTACGCTTCTCAATCAATCTGTCTTACTCAAAGATATCAACGATAGTCCACAGACTTTAGCCGAACTCTCAGAGCGTTTATTCGAAGGAGGTGTTCTCCCTTACTATGTCCATCTTTTAGACAAAGTTTCTGGAGCAGAACATTTCGACGTCTCCTTAAAAGAAGCTTTAATAATAGAACAAAAACTTCGTCAAATATTGAGTGGTTATCTAATGCCCCAGTTTGTTAAAGAAGTAGCTGGAGCGGGTTCCAAAACTCCTATTTCGGAGTTATCGTTATAATCGTGAGTTCAGCGTTTACCTCGAAGAGTACTTAAACTAGAGATAGTGTTATACCCTCTCTTTTTCCCCAGCTTCTTTCCTCTTAACGCTCTATCTCCAACATAAGGCTCTTGTTCTGTTGGCTTTAAGATTCGAGTTTTCCCATTACTGTAGTTCACTGACAAAGAATCCTGGCCGGAAAGAATAGCTATACCAGCCAGATATTCTTCGTTTGTCTGAAATTTTTTCCCTGGGATTTTTATAAGCTTTTGACCTTTCCCTTTGCTGAGAATAGGAAGCTCTGCGACAGGAAAAATAAGAAGGTTTCCAATATTTGTTACGCATGCGACCCACTGCTCATCAATGTTGTCGATGAGTAGTGGCTTGAGGAGAGAGCCCTGCTCGGCCACTGTCATTATAGCTTTCCCCGCTCGATTTTTTGTAGCAACTTTATTCACGTCCACGACAAATCCGTACCCTTGCGAACTGCTCATAATAAGGAAGGAAATACTCTCTAATATCGTAACACTTAAGAAATGCGCGCCATCGGGTGGCGACAATCGGCTAGAAAGAGGCTCACCCAATCCTCTAGCCGAAGGCAACGTGTGAGTATTCGTGGTGTAAGCCCTACCCGTTGTGTCAAAAAATACTGCACTTTGGTTACTTTTCCCTTGAGCGAAATCTTGGTACTCATCTCCCGGTTTGAAAGCCATATCTTCTGGATTAACTTCATGGCCTTTGGCAGCACGTACCCAGCCTTTTGCAGACAAAACCACTGTTATAGGCTCTGTCGTTACAAGTTCGGTTTCTGAAAATGCCTGAGCCGAGGCTCTCTCCACGATGGGACATAACCTAGAATCTCCGTGAGCCCCTGCATCGGCTGCTATTTCTTTTTTTATTAGTGTTTTAAGCCGTGCTTGGGAACCTAGAGTTTTCTCCAGAGCGCCACATTCAGCATTTAATGATTTTTGCTCTTCAACAATCCGTACTTCTTCTAACCGCGCAATAAATCTTAGTCGTAAATCTAAAATAGCATTGGCTTGAGCTTCAGACAGCGAGAACCTTTCCATCAGCGCAGCCTTAGGATTGTCCTCATTCCGAATGATCCTGATAATCTCGTCAATATTAAGGAAGGCGATCAAGTATCCGTCAAGAATATGAAGCCTTGCTTTTACTTTATACAGACGATGTTCTAGACGTCTCGTTACGGTTGACGTTCTGAATTGGAGCCATTCAACCAACAGCGTTTTCAAATTCTTTACTGCCGGCAATCCGTTTAAACCAATGATATTAAGATTTACCCGGTAGCTTTTTTCCAGGTCAGTTTTGGCAAAAAGGTGAGACATCAATGCATCGCAATCTACTCGGCTCGAGCGCGGAATGAGAACAATCCTCACAGGGTTTTCATGATCTGACTCATCTCTCAGATCGTCAATCATAGGAAGCTTTTTAGCATTCATTTGAGATGCAATTTGCTCAAGAATTTTAGAGCTCGCACTTTGATATGGCAACGCATACACAATAATATTACCGTCCTCAATCATATAGCGGGCTCGAAGTTTGACGCTACCCAAACCGTCTTTGTACATTTGCTTCATGTCTGCAGGGGATGACACAATTTCACTAGCTCCAGGAAAATCAGGTGCTGGCACAAATTCACATAAATCTTCCACAGTTGCCTTTGGTTTTTCGAGCAAATAAATACAAGCTGATGCTATTTCGCGTAAGTTGTGAGGGGGAATATCTGTCGCCATGCCAACAGCAATGCCAGTGGTCCCATTGAGCAGAACATTTGGAAGCCTAGCCGGAAGTACAACAGGTTCTTCCAAAGTGCCATCAAAATTTAGCGTCCAATTAACCGTTTCAAAAGGTAGTTCAGACAGAAGGGTATCCGCATAAGGGGTTAATCTAGATTCAGTGTATCTCATGGCAGCAAATGATTTAGGATCGTCAATAGACCCCCAGTTACCCTGGCCATCTATCAATGGGTAACGGTAACTAAAGGGCTGAGCCATTAAAACCATTGCGTCGTAACATGCTGTATCGCCGTGCGGATGAAATTTACCTAATACATCTCCTACCGTTCTGGCCGATTTTTTGAATTTTGCTGTCGCATTTAAACCTAGCTCTGACATGGAGTAGACGATACGTCTTTGCACCGGCTTAAGGCCATCTCCGATGTGAGGTAACGCTCGGTCTAATATCACATACATCGAATAGTCCAAGTAAGCCTGCTCAGTAAATGTGCTTAAGGCTATCTGCTCAGTATCGAAGATATCATTTGAGTTCATGTGACAGTATCTCCTCTATGCACCGTAGCTAAATTACCTTTATTCTCCAACCAATCGCGACGGTCACTTGATCTTCGTTTGGCTAAGAGCATATCCATAAATTTTTCCGTTGCTCCTTCATCATCGATAGTCAGTTGCACTAAGCGTCGACTGCCTTGCACCATTGTTGTTTCACGCAACTGCAAAGGGTTCATTTCTCCTAATCCTTTAAACCGTTGGACATTTACCTTACCTTTGATTTTTTCTGACGAAATACGGTTTAATACGTCATCTTTTTCTGCATCATCAAGTGCGTAAAACACTAACTTACCAACATCAATCCTATAGAGCGGAGGCATCGCCACATAAACATGTCCATGAGCCACTAGCTCCCTAAAATGCTTGACGAAAAGTGCACAAAGCAGTGTCGCAATGTGTAAACCATCGGAATCCGCATCCGCTAATATACATATTTTTCCATAACGTAATTTAGACAAATCCTGATTACCGGGCTCCATTCCTATCGCTACCGAGATATCATGCACTTCTGTTGATGCAAGAACTTGCTCAGAATCGACTTCCCATGTATTTAAAATTTTACCTCTTAAAGGTAGGATAGCTTGAAAAACTCTATCTCTGGCTTGTTTTGCAGATCCACCGGCAGAATCTCCTTCCACCAAAAAAAGTTCTGTGACATCAATGTTTTGGGAAGAGCAATCAGAAAGCTTGCCAGGTAAAGCCGGACCTGCTCCGGCTATTTTTTTTCTGACAACTTTAGATGCTTTTAGCCTGTCTTGAGCCCTAGAGACACAAATCTCCGCGACTCGTTCTCCAAGCTCCACATGCTGGTGCAGCCACAGGCTGAAAGAGTCTCGAACTGCAACGGTGATATAATTGGAACAATGTCGCGACGACAACCGTTCTTTCGTTTGTCCCGAGAACTGAGGCTCTTGAAGCTTTACAGACACAATGTAAGAGCATCTTTCGAATACATCGTCTCCGTTGATTTTCACACCTCTGGGCAGTAAATTGCGGTTATCACAGAACTCTCTCATAGCCTCCAACAATCCCTGCCTCAACCCAGATACATGAGTTCCACCTTGGGCGGTCGGCACTAGATTGACATAACTCTCTGTTATTGGATTGCTATCATCGGGGACCCAATGAAGAGCCCATGTGAGTTGTATCTCATCACTTTCTTGCTCTCCCAGAAACGGTTCAACTGGGATTAAATCTGAGTCGCCCATTGACTCCCGTATATAATTTTTCAATCCATCCGAAAAATACCATTCCTCTTTCTCATTAGTGAGCTCGTCCAGGTATTCAAGCTTAAGTCCGGCACAAAGAACCGCTTTAGCTTTTAAAACATGCTTAAGTTTAGCTGTGGAAATTTTTACTGTATCAAAATAGGTTTCGTCAGGGAGAAATGTGATGGTAGTCCCCGTCAGATCTCGCTTAACTTTCCCTACATTGGTCAATTCAGATACTTTCGCTCCTCCGCGAAAAGACATTCGATATTGGGCACTCTTTCGATTAACAGTCACATCAAGATACTCTGACAAGGCATTTACCACGGAAACCCCCACCCCATGCAACCCCCCTGAAAACTGGTAATTTTTATCTGAGAATTTACCGCCAGCGTGGAGACGAGTCATAATTACCTCAACGCCTGTCACCTGCTCTTCAGGATGAATGTCCACCGGCATCCCTCTGCCATTATCAGCTACAGAAATGGATCCGTCAGCATGAAGCGTTACATTAATTTGCGAGCAGTGCCCAGCTAGAGCTTCATCGACGCTGTTATCTATAACTTCTTGGATTAAATGGTTGGGCCGTGCAGTATCTGTATACATTCCAGGCCGCTTGCGTACCGGATCTAGGCCAGTCAGTACCTCTATAGCAGAAGCGTCATAGTTCTCCGTCAATGAATCAGTCCTATATAAATTGTTTACACCCAATCACAAATTATAGAGACAACTGGGAGTAAAAGCTTGGACCATTGGCATAGATTTTTATGTTAGTCAAAATCTAATAGCAGAGATTTCTTTTTCATATCAGGCAGGTTGTCGATAGAAAATTCGTAATCTTCATGGCATACACCTAATGAAAGCCGTCCACCGCCTCTCAACCTATCGATCTGGAGTTGATTGAACTCAAACCTCAAAAAGTGGACCGCTGATGTCTTGTTATCGTTGCTTCGTTCAAGATCTTCATCAGCGAAGCATCTGATTTGTTCTCCACCGTCTACGCGAAAAAATATTTTTTCTTCTATACCTTTCAGTGCAATTAAAGCTGCCCGTCTCTCCACTTCATCCGTATATTGGAGCATCATAGTTGCCTTAAGGTTCATTCCATCTGGAATCAGCGGATTATAAGTATTTAGTTCATCAGCGATTCCTGCCGAGTCGAAAACCTTTTCTATACGGAGCATTTCTTGTATTTGGTACTGAACAGTTTGACTGTCTTCAAAGTACAGCCCTAAATGTTCCCCTAGAAAAATAGTGCGTAATGCCTTGTGTTCTATGAAACTTTCTCGCAATACTTTCCTTTTCTCGGAGTATTCTTCTAGGGTAAAAAGGTCATCTTTTTTCAGTTTTTTAGACATAAATTATATCTCATATGCATTGCGTAATAATGTGAAAGCCGAGCCCGCATGGGTCGCGTCTCCTAGCCCATGTTGTATCAATTCCCCAGCCATAGGGCAGTCACTTAAATAGTGGTCCACTTCTCCTGCCTGTATTCTCTTAACAACAGGTCGGCAGATCTTCTGAGCGGTATGGTAATGTTCTTTCTTCACAGCATAGGTGCCATCATGTCCGGAACATCGTTCAATCACTAGTATTGAGCTATCTGGAACCAGCTCAAGTAATTGTTTAGTCTTCAAACCAATGTTCTGAACTCTTTGATGACACGGAACATGATAAGCGACTTTACCGATAGGGTTTTTAAAGCTTGTGTTCAATAAACCTAACTTATGCCTACTCATAAGAAACTCAAACGGATCTACAAATGCCCGCTGCACATCTAGCACCATTTGATCGTTTGGGAATAATAAAGGCAGCTCTTGCCTGTACATAAGTACACAACTTGGTATGGGGGCAGTAATCCTTAACCCTTTGTTAACCAATTCCATAAGATTAGGAATATTGAAATTTTTTAATTCTTCGAGCGCTTTAAGATCGCCCAATTCAAACTTAGGCATACCACAACATTTTTCGTTGGTAAGAATCTCAACACCTACTCCGTTATGCTCGAAGACTGCAATCATATCTTCAACAATCTGGGGCGAGTTTTTATCGCCATAACAGGTCAAAAATAATCCTATTTTATCTTCAAAAACAATATCTTGATTTCTTTTTCTAATTCTTTTTCTAGCAGTATTAGAGTTGAATTTTGGCAACGGTGCTTCTGCGTGTATTCCTAACAAAGACTCCATCCCTTTGCGGATGGGTTTAGTTTTGTTTGCCAGATTAACAGCTTGGGCAACCACTGGGATGGCTGCCAGTTTACCGACCGCATCCGTACTAGTAAGTACCCGATCCCTAATGCTGGCGCCTTTTCTTTCGAACTTTTGTGCTTTTGCTCTAAGCATGAGGTGAGGAAAGTCAATATTCCACTCATGAGGAGGAACGTATGGACATTTCGTCATGTAACACAAGTCACACAAATAGCAGTCATCAACGACCTTCTCAAAATCTGCTTTATCAACAGTATCCAGCTCCATACTTGGAGCCTCGTCAATCAAATCAAACAAACGGGGAAATGAGTTGCATAGGCTCACACAACGACGACATGTGTGACATACGTCGAATACTCTTTCTAATTCACTAGTGAGAGCGTCAGGATCTTTGAACTCTTCTGATTTCCAGTCTAGAGCATGCCGAGTCGGAGCCTCAAGACTACCCTCTCGACGTTCAATGTCAGCCATATTGTGCGTTCTCGCTTAAACAAAAGTATTGAGGCTGGTTATTACCAGCCCCTAGGATCAATTTCTACTTAGGCCATACTATCTAGAGCTTTTTGAAACCGATTGGCATGGGATCTTTCAGCTTTTGCTAAAGTTTCAAACCACTCAGCGATCTCATCAAAACCCTCTTCTCGAGCAGCTTTTGCCATTCCTGGATACATGTCTGAGTACTCATGAGTCTCACCAGCGATTGCTGCTTTAAGGTTGAGATCTGTAGTACCTATCGGTTCACCTGTAGCAGGGTCTCCAACAGCTTCAAGGTATTCTAGGTGACCGTGAGCATGGCCAGTTTCACCTTCTGCCGTAGAACGAAATACCGCAGAAACATCGTTGTACCCTTCGATGTCAGCTTTCTGGGCAAAATATAGATAACGTCTATTTGCCTGTGATTCTCCAGCGAACGCCGCTTTTAAATTCTCTTCAGTTTTACTGCCTTTTAAAGACATAATGGATAGCTCCCTAAATTTAGTTTACAAGTTTTTAGACCAAGTCTAAAACTAGACTCAGTCTAAATGCTAAGGGAGAGAAAAGTCAATAGCTACACAAGAATTTCGATCTAGCCCCGTTTAGTGGATAATGTATAAAAATTATCAACCACCTAAACGGTTTGCGGAAAATTTATGACCAAAAAAGCTGCCCCCTTGTTCAATTTTGAAGATGCCATGAAAGAGCTTGAAGCTATAGTAGACAACATGGAGCATGGAGAATTTAATCTTGAAGAATCAATTAAACAGTTCGAGCATGGTGTCAACCTAACAAAAAAATGCCAGGAAGCCCTTAGAGAGGCCGAACAAAAAGTTTCGCAGTTATCAGTAAACGGTGACGATCTAACGCCCTTTGCTGCCCTACCTGATCAAGATTAAGCCTATGATGATAGAGAACATACTTAAACCATTACAGTCCAGAACAAATACTACTTTGGAAAAATTTTTACCTCTCGAGAATCAGGAGCCTCGCCGCCTCAGCAATGCAATGCGTTATTCTGTTCTCGCTCCCGGAAAACGTTTACGCCCCGTGTTAACTTATTTGACCGGCCAGGTTTTCGGCGCACCTCTTTCAGTTTCAGACGCCCCCGCTGCAGCAGTAGAGTTAATACACGCCTATTCTTTGATTCACGACGACCTTCCGGCAATGGATGATGATGACCTGCGCCGAGGCAGACCAACCTGTCATAAACAATATGACGAGGCTACGGCTATTTTAGCTGGAGATGCATTGCAGGCGTTGGCAGTTGAGGTTTTATTGAAAAACCAAGATGTTTCACTTAGTGATGAATCGCGCCTCAACATGTTGCGAGTACTCACTAGTGCCAGCGGTTCACAAGGTATGGTTGCTGGGCAAGCACTTGATCTCGCCGCGGTCGGCAGAGTACTCACCATAGAAGAGTTAGAGAATATACACAGACACAAAACTGGAGACTTGATCAGTGCTAGCGTAGTCCTTGGATACCTTGCATCAGGGCAAAAAGACTCTACCGTTCTAGAACATCTGAAGCGATATGCCATGTGCATAGGTTTAGCTTTTCAGGTGCAAGACGACATTTTAGATATAGAAGGAACAACGGAAGAAATAGGCAAACCTCAAGGTTCGGATGCCGAGTTAAGCAAGCCAACGTATCCCAATATTTTGGGCATGTCCAAGGCTAAAGAAACAGCGCTCAATTTACGAAACGAGGCCATTGCAGCGCTAGATTTTTTACCTGAAGACACGTCTGTGCTCGCCCAAATCGCAGATTTTATAATTTATAGAAAGAAATAGAGGCCCTTAGCGCGCCATAGGTTCTGAAAGCTTTACTAACTCCCAAACCGACACCAGTTCTTCCGCTGAAGCCTGATCAATCGCTGTCCCTCTTTCTGACAATGCATTTTCCACGCCACGAATCCGTCTCTCAAATTTGCCCACGGCCTTTCTCAGCGCAGATTCAGAATCTATGCCTAAATGTCTACCAAGGTTTACCAATGTAAATAAAACGTCACCAAACTCTTCCTCTGCACGTTTTTCACCTTGATTTTGGTCAATAACTTCGATGAGTTCCCCGAGCTCTTCCTCCACTTTTCTCAATACTGGGTTGACATCAGGCCAATCAAAACCAAAACTTGAAGCACGATTTTGTATTTTCTCCGCTCTTAGAAGAGCTGGATAACCGATCGGAATATCATCAAATTTACTCAAAAGACCCCTGCCCTTGCGCTCGTTACTTTTCAATTCTTGCCAATTTTCTTTTGTGTCATTTGAGGGAGAGTCCAAGTCAAACACTTTCGGGTGTCTGCTTTTTATTTTTTCTCTTAATTTTGAGATTACCAAGTCGATATCAAACTGTCCTTGTTTCTCTCCGATATCGCAATGAAGAAGAACATGAAAAAGCAAGTCGCCAATTTCTTCTGGAATATGCTCCAGACATTCGTTTTCGATAGCATCAACCAATTCATAGGCTTCCTCTATCGTATACTTAGCTAAAGACTGATGTGTCTGTTCCTTGTGCCAAACGGAACCGGTTTCAGCTTCTCTCAACTGCCTTACTAATTTAGATAATTCATTTAGACTAGACATATTTCTCAACTATCACCTCATTTTGAGAGTGTTTATATAATACAGATAGCGCACCTTCTGCGCTTTAGAATCTCTTGAAATACCCATTCGTAAACAATGCGAAAGACTAACCTTGCGTGTGTGCCCTAAATACATCATTATCCGTAAGATAGAATAAATTTTCGTATATCATAAAGTGTCAGCAAGCGGAGCACAGTACAATGTCAAAACCCTTTCTCTTTCTAAAACCTCTAATTGCTTTGAGCTTTTGTGTCGTAGCCCTATTTGGGTGCGCCTCACAACCGAGCACATCCGACGCTAAGGCAACTACTGCCATTGCGGAAGCTAGAAAAGCCTCCAGCGAGGCTACTACTGCATTACGAACAGCTCAGAAAGCACAAGCAACTGCTGAAGCAAACACTGCCCGTATCGAGCGCATGTTCAAACAAACTATGCAAAAATAAACTCCTTTACCTAATAACGTTGTCTCCAATGACGCCTATTGAGGTTGGAATACCGTTTTCCAGCCTCAAAGCCTTTTGGACAGCAAGATACCTAAGCTTGAACTTGTCACTGCCGAACTGCAGATCAAGTAAGCGCATGGTCTCTGCATATCTAGAAGCTAGATCACCAGGATTTTCTTTCAGGGAAGGATGAGCCTCTAGGTAAATGATCCCAGCATCTACGCCTACTTTTATAGGTTGATTAACTATTAAAACTTTCGTCCCGCTTTTTGTATTGGCAAATAGCTTTTTTATGTGCTTTGGATACATTCGTATGCATCCATGAGTCACTCTCATTCCGATTCCATAGGGCTTATTAGTTCCGTGGATCAAATAGCCTTTTTCACTAAGAAGCATTGCGAATTTCCCTAAAGGATTTTTAGGCCCAGCTACGACGACTTTAGGTAGAGGGTCGCCGTTCGCCGCGTGTTCAGCTAATATCGAATCTGGCGGGTACCAAGCTGGATCTTCTAACTTCATAGTGATGGTCATAGCCCCATGAGGCGTGCCCCATTTTTGCCGCCCCACACTTACCGGATACGTGGACATCTCAAAAGAGTTCTCTCGTGTCGAAGTTCCAAACACGTACATACGCATCTCCGGAATATTTATGACTATTCCAGCCGTCTTTACGCTCGGCAGAATATAAAGGCTAGGGATTATCACGTCGGTTCCTGCTTGAGGCAGCCACGGATCGATTGCTGGATTAGCAAGACGCATTTCTGTATACCCTTGATTATAAGAGCGAGCTATATCAGATAGCGTGTCGCCTTGTTCCACAAAAGCAAGCATCAGTTCGCCCACCAAATCACTTTTCGTGTTAGCAGCTACACTGCTATGAAAAACTATTACGAGTAAAAGCAAAAAGGCAAAAAAGCTGCGGGCAAAGGATCTCAACAACGAAACTAGCGCTCTAGTAGTCGGGGCATAAGTTCCACAAGATTGCATGGTTTTGTTCGACTATCCAGCTGAAAGGATATTAAAGACTCCCATGCAAGTTTGCATGCGCCAGTTGAGCCAGGCAAAGAAAAAACATAGGTCCTATTAGCAACGCCAGCCACTGCCCTAGACTGCATTGTCGAAGTTTTGATGTCCGCATATGAGAGCGCGCGAAAAGTCTCACCGAAACCTTCTAAAGTTTTATCAAAAAGTACTGAAACAGCCTCGGGTGTTCCATCTCTGCCAGTTACCCCAGTGCCTCCTGATATAAGAACAACATCTAGCTTCGCAGTGTCTATCCACCCCGACACAATAGCGCGAATAGAATATATGCTGTCTTTGCACATCGCTCTTTCAACTAAATTGTGTCCTGCCTCAGCAACTTTTCTTACTAACAAGTCTCCAGACCTGTCATCTTTTAACGTACGTGTATCCGATACAGTCAGAACAGCTATCGATAAAGGAATAAATTCAGAATTCGGCATCCTACTTCTCCGTAACTAAAACATGAAATCAGGTTAATATGCTCTCTTTGGACTTAAACATACAACATGCAACCAATTGTAAACAATGAAAATGTAAAAATGCGGCTTGATATCTGGCTCTGGTCCGCCCGATTTTATAAAACACGTCAAATGGCGAACAGAGCCATACAATTGGGGCGAGTGCTTATTCAGGGCAGCAAAGTAAAGCCGTCTAGAATGATAACTCTTGGCACTTGCCTGAGTATCCGCCGAGAACAAATGGTCCAAACAGTAACGATTAAAGATTTGTCCGCAAGGCGAGTCTCTGCGCCATTAGCAGTCCAGCTCTATATAGAAGACCCAAGCAGTATTGCACTCAACAATGATATCAAAGAAAAATTAAAACTGAGTGCTTTGTCTACACGTTATGCCGAGAAGCCAAGTAAGCAGGACAGAAAACAGCGTATTAAAATAAAACGGCTTGGTGGTTAAGAAGGTTGTGTGCCATACTTTTCACAGATATTTACAGGCCGAGAACCAGGCCCTTGAACCACGCGGGGAGTAGATACACCTAATACATACCCAATAATGAAAATAGAAGCGTTTCTAATTGATAGCAGTAGCTAATAGAGTAAAGTCATGTACCCAGCACCCATAGAACAATATTCTAGACCCTCAACGTTAGAAGAGCTGTACAGCCTTCTAGACTCTAATGAAGAAGATATTTTAGTCCTTGCAGGAGGGCAAAGCGCGATGCAAGCAGTAAAATCTCGTATGCTTAGACCTGCTCATATCATCGATCTACAAGCACTCTCTGAATTAAAATTCGTTACGTCCGAAAAAGGTCTTCTTACAGTTGGAGCCATGACCAGGTACGTTGATATTGTATCTTCCGATTCAATCCCACTAGAACTCATCGCATTGAAAGATGCGGCCAGTCGCGTTGGTGATAGACAAGTTCGTAACAGAGGTACTATCGGGGGAAGCCTGTGCTGGAACTATAGCGCCGCTTGCACCCCGGTTACTGTCTTAGCTTTAGACGGGGCTATGAACCTCATATCCCCAGATGGCTCGACTAGACAAGTCGCTGCAGATGATTTCTTTCTAGGTCCATTAGAGACCGCCCGAAACGAATTTGAGATATTACTGTCTGTTGATTTTAAGTTGAGAGGCTCTAAGTCTGGAAGTGCATATAAAAAATGGGGGTTAGTAACCGATGCGCTGCCAGTCATAGGGATAGCGGCATGCTTACACTTCGATAATACGGACTGTTGCGACTACGCACGTATAACTTTAACGGGCCTATCCGGCGCTCAACGTTGCCTGGAAGCAGAAGCGTCGCTCCTAAGCACCACCGCGAATACAGAAGAAATTGCAGAAGCCATGATGATTGTATGCAGTAAAATACCGACGTATACAGACTCCATGGCGACTGCGGATTATCGCTATCAGCTTATAAAAACAATCGGCTTAGAAGTGATAGAAATAGCAAAAAAACGAGCTTTCGGCTTAGGATAAATGGAGGACTGGTATATTGGCTAAAGTTGCAATTGATATCAACGGAAGACTGTTTCAAGAAGAAGTACCAGAAAGGATGCTATTGGTAGATTTCATTAGAGAACGTGCTCATCTCACAGGCACCCATATTGGATGCACCTACGAAGGAGTATGTGGCGCATGTACGGTACATTTAGACGGAGAGGCTGTTAAAAGCTGTATGCTACTCGCCGCACAAGCAGATGAACACAAGATTACAACAGTGGAAGGCTTGGCACCGGATGGAGAACTCACGCCATTGCAAGAGGCCTTCAAATCTGAACATGGTCTGCAATGTGGATTTTGCACAGCGGGCATTTTGATGAACATGACTGATTTCTTGAAAAGATATCCCAACCCAAGTGAGCAAGAAATCAGGAAAGGTCTGATTGGTAATTTATGCAGATGCACTGGCTATGTGCATATCATCAATGCTGTCCGCAAAGTTGTGCAAGAAAACCAATTAAGAAAAACGTAGGAGACATAAGACATGTCCCAGAGAAAAAATGACGACTGGATGGGAACCCCGCTTCCCCGAAAAGAAGATCGCAGACTGCTCACCGGGAAAGGAAAATATGTCAGCGACATCGTCATTCCCGGCGCACTTCATGCCGTTTTTGTCCGTAGCGAATATGCGCATGCAAAAATATTATCTATCGATACATCTGAAGCCGAAGAATTGGCAGGTATTGAACGGATATATACAGGGGACCAGATCAAACACCTAATAAAATCTATGCCACAACCGATTGTTCAACCGGCTCTTCCTGCTCACTACCCCACTTTTTGGCCATTAGCTGTTGATAAAGTCACATTCCACGGAGAGCCAGTAGCACTTGTTGTAGCACGCGATAAATATGTTGCAGAAGATGCTGCTGAATTAGTGTTCGTTGATTACGAAGAACTAGAGCCGGTTTTAGACCCGGAAGAAGCCCTCAAACCTGAATCGGCGATCATCCATGAAAAAGATGGCACGAATGAAATATTTTCGATGACCTTCACCGGTGGAGATACAGAAGCAAGTCAAGCCGAAAATGCCGCTGAAGTAGAAAAAATATTCCAAAACGCACCTATAGTGGTCAAAGACAGATTTAAAACCCATCGCACTGGAGTCACGCCAATGGAGCCCAGGGCGATCTTGTGTGATTGGGATGATTCAGATGGCTTGCTCGCATACATTACGACACAACGGCCTCATATCGATAGATTAGCATTATCCGACATACTCGATATCTCTGCAGAAAAAGTCCAAGTCATCGCGCCTCGTGATCAAGGAGGCGGCTTCGGAGTCAAGGCACCCTTCTACAGAGAAAACATAATTATTGCTCACGCGGCACGCGACTTAAAACAGCCAGTGAGATGGGTTGAATCTCGATATGAAAGCTTGATGAATGTAGGGCAAGAAAGAGATCAAATTAATGACATGGAAATTGCTGCGGATCTAGAAGGTAATATGCTGGCACTGCGTAATTTTGGTCTCGCCGATAATGGCGTTGGAACAACAGGCGTATACTGGGGATTCGTCATGCCTTTCTTGGGCGCGATAGAGCTACCAAACGGATACAAATGGCCAAAGGCTGATATCCGTCTCAAAGTCGCAACTACCAACAAGGCTTGTTTAACACCCTCAAGAGCCTTTGGGCATTTCCCGACCCGTTTCGCAATTGAACGTTGTATCGATATGGTCGCCCACAAGATTGGGATGGAGCCCAGCACGTTTCGTAGAAGGAATTTAGTAGCTGACCTACCTTACACCAGCATAACAAACGAATACTTTGACAGTGGCGATTTCCTAAAAGTCTGGGATACACTAATGGAAAAAGCCAATCTTCCTGACTTCAGAGTCCAACAGAAAAATGCACTATCAGAAGGAAAATACATTGGGATAGGATTCGGGTGCGGAGTAGAACTGTCAGGAGTCGCTTCAGAGCTATTTGTGCCCATGGAAAATCAACCCGGATATGGGGCTGCGACTGTGCGGCTCGATCCCAGAGGCAAAGTCCAAGTCTTTGGTGGCGATGCGCCGGGAGGGCAGGGTCATGAAACAACGACCGCACAAGTCGTCGCTTCTGAATTCGGTATTTCTCCCGAAGATGTCATCATAACAACGGGGAATACAGGTAGTACTCCTTTTGGCTCTGGTTCGGTTGGAGCCCGCATGGGATCCTATTTCATCAGCGCGGTGGCTGAGGCCTGTAGAGAATTAAAAACTAAAATTGCTAAATTCTTAGCACATGACTTACAACTAGAAGCATCAGTTGAACATTTTGAATTCAAAAATGGAGAGGTTGTCTATTTAGGCGACGATTCCCAGCGTAGCTCTTTCATGTCTATTGTTGAACGTATCATCATGTTTCCGATCAATATGCCAGAGGGAGAAACCGGCGGATTAGACGCTACGACTTTTTTCGAGGCTGCCAAGCCTATGATTTGCTTTAACGCTGATTGTTGCGTGGTTGAAGTGTCTTTGGAAACCGGTGATTTCAAAATATTAAAGTGGATAACAGCCGAAGATGTAGGAAACGTAATAAATCCATTAATTGTTAACGGGCAAATGCACGGAGCTATTGTTCAGGGCATATCTAACACTGTGTTCGAAGAATTTGTTTACGACGAAAAAGGCCAACAATTGACTGCTGATTTTGAACATTACAAAATGGCTAATGCCGCAGATGTCCCCAACATTGATCTCAACTATGCCACCACGCCTTGTCCTCATACGCCTTTAGGCACTAGAGGTATTGGGGAAGGAAGACCTAGCTCTGTGCCAGGCGCGCTTACAAATGCGGTTTGTGATGCTCTGAAACCCTTTGGAATAGAGATCACCACTTTGCCACTTAGGCCAGATGCTATCTGGCAAAAAATACAAGATGCCACTCAGTAATTGGGTGTTAGGAGTAACCGTTGGAATTAAATGATGAAGTGCTTATTAAAGCTGAAAGAGAAAAGGTTTTCCTCGCGTTAAATGATCCAGATATTTTACAAAAAGCGATACCTGGATGCGAGCTGATTGAAAAGCTATCTGCGGATAAGTACAAGGCTACTATTGTATCAAAAATCGGTCCCTTGAAAATTCGTTTCAAAGGAGAAGCGACGATCTCAGAATCAAAGTTCCCTTCAAACTATAAAATTACTGGAGAAGGAAGAGGTGGTCCGGCCGGACACGCTAAAGTGGTCGCAAATGTAGTGTTGCGTGAAGAAGAGTCATCCACTCGTCTAGCCTACACTGTACACGCCGACATTGGCGGGAAGCTTGCTCAACTGGGAGGCCCTTTGGTGGAAAAGACGGCGCAAAAGCTATCGGCTAATTTTTTTGAGCATTTGAATAAGCTTTTGTCAGCAAACACCTCAATAAAAACAGAGGATGAAACTATCTCTTCGCCGGATAAAGCCCCGTCATACTGGGCCAAAGCTGCCGGCATTTCAGCTATCGTGGCAATAGGTATTCTGGCCTGGGCAATGCTTAAATAAAGACATATAACAGAGGGGAAATTCTTTGTGGTAAGATTACGGAACATCCAAAAAAAAGCTTCATGAAAAGATGAGTAGAGCGCCAGAGAGATTCCCTGAGAAACTCGTCGACAAGTTCGGGCGAACAGTAGATTACGTGCGGATATCTGTGACTGACAGATGCGATTTCCGTTGCGTTTATTGTATGGATGAGGAGATGGAGTTTCTCCCTCGAGACCGTATCCTGACTTTAGAGGAACTAGAGTTAGTCGGGAAAGCATTTGCAGAGTTGGGAGTAACAAAAATACGGCTTACTGGTGGGGAACCATTAGTACGAAAAGACGTCATCACGCTAATCGAAAATTTAGGAACAATACAAAGTCTAAAAGAGTTAGTAATAACCACAAACGGTTCACAATTAGTCAAATTAGCGTTGCCTTTAAAAAATGCTGGCGTGAAAAGAATCAATATCAGTTTAGATTCCCTAAATCCAAAAAAATTCAAAGAACTCACAAGAACCGGTGAACTCAAACAAGTCCTTGATGGAATCAAAGCTGCTAAAGCAGCTAATTTCGAAAAAATAAAAATCAATGCCGTGATTTTAAAAAATAGAAACGATGATGAAGTTAAAGCATTAGTTGATTTCTCCGCAGACAATGACCTTGATATATCCTTCATTGAAGAAATGCCTTTGGGTGTTATAGGAGAACATGATAGAGCCGAGGCATATTACTCTAGCGATAATATTAAAGCGGATTTGGAAAAGCATTACACATTGATCCCCACCCCAGAAACTACTGCGGGTCCGTCAAAGTATTTCCGCGTCGCAGAAACTGGCGCTCGTATTGGTTTTATTTCTCCCCACAGCCATAACTTCTGTGACGACTGTAATAGAGTCCGTCTAACGGCAGAAGGAAGATTGCTCTTATGTCTGGGGCAGGAACATTCGGTTGACCTCAGGGCTGTACTGAGAACCTACCCTGGCGATATCAATAAGCTGAAATCCGCAATCGTTGACTCTATGGATATAAAACCCAAAGGACATGACTTCGACCTAAGTGTGCAACCATTAATATTCCGTCATATGAGTCACACCGGCGGCTAAAAAGTAGAGCAGTGTGACAGCCTCGCCCTCGCCGAGCTGACTAACATTTCCCATAATTTTTATAGGCTAAAAGGTATTGTTCGACTCTAACTCAGCTCTAATCTCTGCTTTTTCGATGCTCCTAACAGGAGATAGAGAAGTTTGGTCAGCTATCGGTGTTTCATTTTCGGTTTCTCTACGTGCAATTCTCATTGCGTCACCTCCTGCTATTGCAATGGCTTTTCTTCTCGCATATAAAACTTTTCCTGGCAGAAGATTAGTTCTAACTATAACCAACACTTTAATGTCAGTTCCTGCAGTCGTTGTTGGCCTCACTGTTTATCTTGCTTTGTCTAAAAATGGCATAGCAGCCGACCTCAGATTACTCTATACCCAGCCAGCTATGATTATCGGCCAAGTTATTATTTGTTTCCCGCTGCTAGTTGCTATGGCCCACGCCACTTTTGTGGCAGGAGACAAACTTGCGTATGAAACTGCTCGTACCCTAGGTGCTAAACGCATCCCAGCGATGCTCACCGTCTTTCTCGAGTTGCGCTTTGGTTTGCTGGCCGCAGTAATTGCCGGATTCAGCAGGATAATTGCAGAAATTGGCTGCTCTATGATGGTCGGTGGCAATATTTTAGATCACACAAGAAATATCCCGACAGCAATAGCCTTAGAAACCAGCAAAGGAGAGTTTGCTATGGGAGTGGCATTGGGGATCGTTTTGCTGTCACTCACTATGCTACTGAACGTACTGCTAGCGATGTTTCAAGGTGATGGGCAATGAGCTTAGCTAATACGACACAGTCCCTCACAGCGAATAAGTTAACCTTTATACGCGATACTAGATTAATACTTGATTGCAAGAGTTTGACGGTACAGAAAGGCGAACTTGTTCTCCTAACCGGGCCAAACGGTTCTGGTAAAACGACCCTACTGAAAATATTGGCCGGACTGATAACAGCGGATACCGGTGAGTTCATACTAGGAGAGAAAAGCTTTACTAGCTTTGAAGCACCTAAGTACTTAATTGGGACATGTATTTATTTACACCAAACTCCCTATATGTTTCGCGGGACAGTCCTCCAGAATCTAAGTTATGGCTTGAGAAGAAAAGGATTGAGAAACAATGATATAAGATCTTTGGTGGACCAAGCCATCAGAAAAAATAAGCTGACTCATTTGACTGATAGAATGGCCTCTACGCTCTCGGCTGGAGAGCAACATCAGGTAGCTTTAGTTAGAGCACAGATATTGAAACCTCCTGTTTTGCTCTTAGATGAAATCACTGCGCACATGGACCAGGAAGCGCGCGGTAGGACATTCGAAATAATAAAAGCGCTACAGGAAGAAGAAATTTCTATTGTTTTTGCAACCCATGACGATGAAACCATTAAAACATTACCCGGCACATTCCTTCATATAGACAGCGGTTGTTTGGCTTTATGACCCCGGAACTGAAAAGTGACATTACTGGTTGTATTTTGGCTGGAGGACAGGGGATCCGTGTAGGGGGAAAAGACAAAGGATTGATAACTCTAAATGGAAGATATTTATCTCAACACTGTATAGAACGTCTCTCTCCGCAGGTAGGTTCTATCATCATAAGCGCCAACAGGAACATACCTGTTTACGAAAGCTTTGGGTGCATTGTGGTACAAGATAAAACAGATAACAGCAATGGCCCCCTAAGCGGCTTTCATGGTGCTTTAGAAGTAGCTACAACAACTTTTGTGGCTTTCACTCCATGCGATGCACCATTTTTCCCGCAAAATCTTGTTGAGAAATTGATGGAGCCTTTTTCTGATGAAAAAACTGAAATCACAATGGCAATTGTTCGAACCAAACACCAGCCGGTGTTCGCAATGGTTAAAAGCAGTTTAGAGAATTCATTAGCTTTATTCTTAGAAAACGGTGGGAGAAAAATCCGCTCTTGGTTCGACACCAGAACGTGCGTAACCGTCGAGTTCGATGATAAGGGTGAGTTCATGAACATCAATAGCCCATCAGACCTTGAAAAAGCTGAACTATGGTCTAAGAAAAATCAAATTACTGCCTATGATCTTAAAACTGAAAGATAATACTTAGATCAGTCTCATGTCGACTGTTCTCGCTAGTTTGTCCCCAGATATCACCTAAGCCCCATGGGCCGGGATCATTGTGGAACGCCCGCCAATATATGTGCTGCTGAAAGCGCAATAAAATATTGTCCGACCAGAAGTAGTCGACTTTGAATTTGTTATAGGCTCCCGTTGATCTAGGATCAAATGCCATTAAAAAACTCGGTTTTAGAAGCCCTGCCGCTCCGTAGGCAGTCGATGCCGAAAACGTCATCACGAACTCATCGCGATCGATGCGATCAGTATTTTCGGCAATATATTTCCCAGACACGACTTGTCCGTTAAGCGTTGCTTGCTTTACGGTCGACATGCCTCGGTAGTACTGGTTGTAATCGATATAATGCCGCCAAAATATCTGCGAAGACAGGAATACAGTTCTTGTCTTATTCAAGGCTCTCATCCATGTTGGTCTATCTGCCGCAATCATAACCACGGTGCGTCTGGCTGTATCATATTGATCCCTGTCGGGATCAGCAGTAATAGGAGCATCAGCCGATAATTTCACGGGAATGCCTGTTGTAAAAGTCGTTTCCATGCGCAAGACCGATTGTGTAAATCGCTCATCCGAATAATTCGCAGTAAACCCTAATACATGCGTTCGCGGATTCACGATATCTTTAACCGTATAAAAAGTATCGTCTATCGTTTGAGACAATTGTCTCTGTACTCGAATGCCGGTATCTGCCGAAAAGCCATAAAAATAATTAAGACTAAAGTCAATCTCTCCCCAGATAGCCTTAAACCTCACACCTGCTTGTCCATTGGTAAGCTTTTTATTTGGCCTACGATTCCTCATTTCAGTATCGAGGTCTAGCAGCAAGCCCTCTTTGACGATGGCGTTAGCCGTTTTGTTCAATCCATTCCCCGTAAATGCCCAAGGTTTTCGAGGATCAGTAGATATGTTGTTTTCTCTAAAGTCTGTAGGGATCCAGATACCTTCCACGAACGACTCATCAAACCATGCAAACTTTCCAATATCATAAATTCCTCGCGCCATCCAAAGCGGGATTCGTATATCTTCCCAGGATTCCCTACTCCAATGCCAACTCAAATCGAGCGGATTGATAACGTCCAAAGCTCTAAAACCATCTGTCTCTCCCCAAACAACCTGTTGTCGGCCTAGCCTTAAAGTAACGGGAGGGAGAACAACATCCACGAATGCTTCACGAAGGCTTGCTTCGGTACGACCATAACGCCCGTCAGATTTGCTGAAAGCCTTGTCATAGGAACTTCGCACATCGTAGATCGAATCATAAACACCTCGCCCCGTAACCGTTAAGGTCGCCTCTTCTATGGGCCCCGTATTGAAAAGTCCAAATGCCTGACTGTCCTTCAAAAAATAATACTTGCCTTCCAATTGCGCAGTATTACGTTGCATGATCGCTTCGGCATGTTTGAACTTAGGTGTCCGTAAAATATTTTGGAATTTAACAAACCCCTCAAACTCAAGTTCTGTTCCAACGGAGACAATTGCAGATAGATGAGTAGTGAAAAAAAATAAACAAACGCCGATTGCAGCCAAATAAGGCTTAATGTACTTTTCCATTGAGACTACCTTCGGCCGCTAATCATATTTCGAAGACTGTAAAACTGTTTTGCTCGTGCTTCTGTGAATTCACGTTTTTTAACGTAACAATGCGTCATCGTGGCATGAGGCTTCTTAGCATTGATATCAGATTCACCCAAATGCAGAAATACGTGATGACCAACATTCTCAGAGAAATCCTGTTTTATATAAGGTGCTTGCTGTGGCATTTCGTATGCGTAGCTCTCGGAATATTTAAGGTAATGCTGATTCATTCTTAACAAGTGGTCATCTTCCCGATCGAAAGCAAACATCCAAAGAGACCAGTTAGTCTCGGCATCAATAAAAACGATGCGGCTGCTATAGGGATGATTATCGACTGTAGGATGCATGAGCACCACGTGCGCTTTACGAACCTCCCACCGCGTTTTATGAGGCACCCACAAGTGAGGGCCTCCAAATTCCGGATTGTCTGGCACATTAATAGTAGCGAGGACGGATTTAGTTCCAAGATATGTCCACGAGTTTTCGTAGACTTTACCGCCAAAGCCATTCATGTCTTCCCGAATCATATCCATCCCCATCAATTCGCTGGTGCGCTCCGAGGCAAGCGTCTTCCTGGGCTTCCGTTGTGAGGGCATATACATCCAGCCAGAGTTTTCTCTATCATGGTCTACGTAAGAAATTGACATGTCTTTCGCCCCAGCCATGTCACGTGGTGACCTAAACTCCATGACCCGTTTTGTTTTAACTTCTTCATACCCTTCTACCAAACAGTGATCTCCCCGGCTGTAAGTAGAAGCGATAGAAGTAAATTCCAATTTGCGGTCTAGCCTTCCCCCCTCGCCTCTTAACCAAGTTGTCATGGGCATTACGTAGTCAACTTGTCCCGGTCTCCAAAGCATATTCCATATCACTTTTTGGCCGGCAAATGGGTCTTCGTTTTTTATCTCTTGAAAAGGAAATCCTCCCCCTTTGAATCCCACTAAGACGCCTCGATCATCTAAGTGATAGTCGTCGTTCATGTGCTGCCCCCACTCTGGTGGAGCTGGGTACACACCAGTCGCAGCAATCTCCATATCCATCCCATCGAAAATGTAATACTTCCAAGCAGATTGAGGTATCAAGGCCTCTAAATGGGAAGATCGATCTTCTAACCCAAGGTGGGTTCCAGTCTCAATAGGTTCAAAAGGGATAGGGTTGGTTATCCAGTCATAGAGACGATCATAACTCTGCTCATCGTTAGCCCAAGAAAAATGCGTAAACAGGCAGAAAACTAAAAAGAGTAAAATTTTTAATACGCCAGGCATAAATAATTCCTCAGACTTAGGGGTTATGACTAAAATTGGAGTTTTTCCCAACCGACCAATTGTTACTTAGATGCGTTACTTTAATTGCATATATGTATATGCATATTGAGTATAAAACAGCTCATAAGCAATGACAAACGTCGTGTTTCAATATTGGTGTAGAATTCAACAAAACACTTATTTTTAACTTGCGAATGAATTAAGGAAGAGGATAATTAAACTTCATGACTATCCAACAAAGCTGCAAAGACGATTCTGACCCCACTTCTCTGTCTTGCGAGGAAGCTATAGTTCGTATTCTCGATAGCATGAGTTCCTTGACACAGACAGAAATGGTGCCTATTAGGCACAGCCTAGGTCGCGTAACGTCCTTTGATATTATAGCCGCTGCCAACGTGCCACCTCACAAAAACTCTGCTATGGATGGGTATGCTTTTCGTCAGGAAGAGCTGCAAGGTCTCAATAATCCCGTAATAAAAATAATTGGCACCGCTTTTGCTGGTAAAGCTTTCACTCGGCCCATAGAAAAAAACGAAGCAGTCCGGATAATGACGGGAGCTGTAGTCCCTGAAAACGCTGACACAATCGTCATCCAAGAGCACGTTAAAACTGATGGAAATGATCTCCAGATCCTAGAAATGCCTAACTTTGGAGAAAACATTCGTGCTGCTGGAGAGGATATTCACATAGGCGAAACTATTTTGAAATCCGGCCACACGGTCACACCCGCTGATTTAGGGTTGATTGCATCTCTAGGGATAGCCGAGGTGCAAGTATTTCAAAAACCCAGAGTAGCTTATTTTTCTACAGGCGATGAACTCAAGTCGCTAGGAACCACTTTGGAACCTGGGGAAATTTACGACAGTAACCGATACACGCTGTATGGGATGCTCCAACATTTAGGAGTCGAAATCATAGACATGGGTGTGGTGAAAGACACTTATGATGCTATAGAGGCTGCGTTACTTGATGCTAGCAAATCTGCCGACATGGTAATAACCTCTGGAGGCGTCTCAGTTGGAGACGCGGACTTTATCAAAGAAGCTTTGGGCAACGTGGGCCAAGTTAAATTTTGGAAAATCGCTATGAAGCCGGGGCGACCGCTTGCCTTTGGGAAAATAGGAAAGGCTCACTTTTTCGGCCTACCTGGCAATCCCGTATCTGTCATGGTCGGTTTCCATCAATTTGTTACCCCGGCATTAGAAAAGATTTCAGGCACTAAAACTAACAGGAATATAATTCTAGAAGCCTCAGTCACAGAACCACTGAGAAAGAGGCCAGGACGAGCTGAATATCAGAGAGGTATTTTAGCTCAAGAAGATGATGGCTCTTTAACGGTTCAACCAACGGGGGATCAAGGATCAGGGATATTAAAATCTATGTCACAGGCCAACTGCTTTATTTATCTACCTATTGATGCGTCAGATATTCACGTAAATGAAGCAGTGAGAGTCATTCCTTTTAACAGTGCTATCTAGCCAAGTCCCAGTTTCACAGCTTTATATCCATCCCGTCTTGAGCAACTTCCCAACCGGCATCACTAACAAGTTGTCTTTCCATAGAATCAGAAGCCAGAATGGGATTCGTTGTATTAATATGAATGAAGATTTTACGTTTTACATTTAATGAGGCAAAAGATTGTAAAGTCCCTTCTTTCCCAGAAACACTCATGTGCCCCATTCTCCCCCCTGTTTTGATCCCCACCTGCTCTTTAATCATTTCGTCGTCTACCCATAAAGTCCCATCAAAGAACACCAGCTCTGCATTTTTAAGTCGGTCTGCGAGTGCAACAGTCATTTGTGCGCAGGCCGGAACGTAGAAAAACTTCGACCCATCACGCGCAGCTATTTCAAGAGCTATAGTATCTTCGTCAACGGTTCCAAAGTTATCTCCCGCTGTTTTATCTTCCAACCACAACGCAACTTTGCCAGGAACGGAAAATGGAGTGATAGTCAGACCTATTTCGCTCCCATCGAAAGCAGAGAGTTCGCAACGATCGTCTAATGTCACAGTTTTTCTAGCTACAAATTTTGGGTTCAAGACGTTAAAAATAGTGTTGTCCTTTAACACAGATAAAACTCTGTCTGTCCCATATAGATTTAGGGGTTGAGATTCACGCAAATTTAGCAGACCGGCAACATGATCGACATCAGCATTAGTTAACACAATTGATTTAATCGGACTGTGTCGTAATCCCGTTTTCGGATGGAGTATTTCATTGTCGTTTATCTGTTGCCTTAAATCTGGAGACGCGTTAAGTAAGACCCAATTCTCACCATCAGCACTTACGCACAAGGAAGATTGTGTCCTAGCAGGAGCATTGATATCGTTAGCCCGTGCACGTCGACTGTTAGGATGATTGCAATTCCATTGGGGGTAGCCTCCTCCTGCTGCAGAACCTAATACTCGTATTCTCATCAAAACACCTCAAAAAAAATCGCCTTAAAAATCAGCACTGCTGCCGGATGTATTTTTCGTAACCCAACGTTCCCCATCTTCACGTTTTTCTCTCTTCCAAAAAGGAACGTTGGATTTCAAAGATTCCATAATGTCCCTACATGCATCAAAAGAATGAGCTCGATGAGCTGACCATACTGCAACCAACACAATAGGGTCACTCGGATAAACCTCACCTATACGATGTATGACTAAAACGTGATCGAGAGACCATCGTTTCTCCGCTCGGTCAGCAATTTTCTCTAGTTCCTTAACAGTCATCTCGGGGTGGTGTTCTAGGTACATTGACTCGACAGAGACACCATCATTAAAATCTCTCATACTTCCAATAAAAATCGAGGATGCGCCGATTTTTCTTCTTCTGCCATCCAACTCTTTTTCAGTTTGTAACAATAGGTCGTATGGCGAAAATGGCTCTTTAGACAACCTAACCGTCATGCTTAACCTCCTGTTAAAGGAGGGAAATAAGCAACTTCGTCTCCGTCTTTCAGCAGTTGATCCGGCTCACAATAATCATGGTTGATCGCATAAAGACAACCCGCTGGCATTTGTGCAGTACCACAGACAGATTGCCATACATTAATGACGTTCAGCTCGCTCTCAAACTCAACATCTATCTCCTTCATACCAACCAAATCAGTTAAACTAGCAAAAAATTTCACTTTAATACTCATACGTAACCTCTAACAACACTATAAATTTATTCTATTTAGCGCTATTTTAACCTAACAAATGAAAGGATTCATATTAACGACATGTCAAAACTAACCCACTTAGATGAAGATGGTAAAGCAAAAATGGTTGATGTGGGGGATAAAACTCCGACCAAGAGGACCGCAATTGCTACAGGAAGAATTTCCATGCAGCCAGAAACACTTAATTTAGTAATATCCGGAACAAACAAAAAAGGAGATGTCTTAGCTGTCGCTCGAATCGCCGGAATCATGGCGGCCAAGAAAACAGCTGACATGATTCCGTTGTGCCATCCATTAAGTATAACTAGGATTGACATTGATCTGGAACTAGACCTAGAAAAATCCACCATAAATTGCACCGCTTTAGTTGAAACAATCGGACAAACTGGTGTTGAAATAGAAGCGCTAAATGCGACGCAAGTTGCTTTGTTGACTGTTTACGATATGTGCAAAGCTGCGGACAAAGGAATGGTTATTAGTGAAGTGATGCTCAAAGAAAAACGTGGCGGGAGATCAGGCCATTGGTCTCGAGACGAAAGTCAGGGGATTTAATGAAGTCGGAAAAAATCAAGAACTGGTCCCCACCTTCAACATGGCCGGAAAAACTGAAAGGCATTCTGCCTGGTAGCTGGTATCTTAACCATTTACTTAAAAAGCACTTACGCAAAGGAGAACCTGAACTCAAACTACTTCCCTTCTTGGTCGATAAAAGAAAAGATGCGGTTGACGTTGGGGCCAACAAAGGAGTCTATAGCCGAGCTCTCTCTGAACTGACAAACACCGTCTACGCCTTTGAGCCGAATCCAAAAATGTACAAAATACTGTGTTCGGGCAAGACAAAAAAAACAAAAGCTTACCAAGTAGCTCTGTCCAACCAAAGCGGAATAGCTGAACTCCTCATTCCACATAACTTAAAGAAAAATACCTACTCCAATCAGGGAGCCAGCCTTAGCTCTACAAAAGTGTCTGGTAACCACCAGGCAATAGAGGTCGAGTCGAAGACGCTAGATTCTTATGCTCTTAAAAATATTGGCTTCCTGAAAATTGACGTGGAAGGCTTCGAGCTCTCCGTTATAGAAGGTGCCTCTCAAACCATTGCCTTCAATAAACCCACTATGCTAGTGGAGCTTGAGGAGCGTCATACTGATATTCCAATAGAAAATCTTGTCGGCCGTATAGAAAAACTAGGCTATAAAGCATATTTTCTTATCCACACTAATTTAACCCCTTTTTCACAATTTAATGCTGAAAAAATGCATCGTGGCGCAGCAGGAACGAAAAACTATGTTTATAATTTTATATTTCTACCCGTCTGAACAGGGGAAATTCTCAGTTCTCTGAATCCCAGTAATCAAAGTTACTACCGGCAGGAATACCTTGCAAAGGAGAATCTGATTCTGTTGCAGGGTTCCAATCAAGTGCGTCATCAATTTTGATCGCAAGCGCAAAATCTTTCCCAGTAACTCCGCCGGCATCGTGGTTGGTAATTCGCACACCTACCTTCGCATATGAAACGCTTAAATCAGGATGATGCCAGGCGATTTCAGCAAAATGTCCAATCACACCGACAACCATTAAAGTACTCTTCCATCCTGAAGTTTTGTATTCGCGCCACAAGCCATTGTCCCGCAATTCCCACTGCGGCAAGTCAAGCATGAGTCGCTTTCGAATTTCGACAACAGTCCAGAGAGCGTCAATTCTTTTCGTAGAAGAGCCCATGATATTATCTCCTTTTAATTAAGCGGCGACTGTGGTCCTAATTAGATAATTTAGGTAAAAAAACCCACATAAAGCTTTGATAATAAATGCATTATTTCAGATAATTTTTCCAGCAGAAAATAATCATTTAACATCCTAAGATGACAAATCTAACATATAGAAACACACAAACACACCAGTCGTATGCTAAGATTGTGTATCACACGAATAGCAAGCCGAGGTTTCACAGATTGGGATTATCTACTATCTATAGGCCAGCACGAAGTTCGGACGATGCCTGGACTGTACAGGAGTTTGAAGGAAAGCTGCGACAAAAAGAGCATTTTTATCATATAAACCACCCGTATCATGTACTCATGTCGGAAGGCAAAATGAATAAAGCGGGGATACGAGGTTGGGTTGCAAACCGTTATTATTACCAAAAATCAATTCCAATTAAAGACGCTGCAATACTTTCTAACTGCAGCGACAGAGTGGCGCGTCGTCTTTGGATACAGAGGCTCATCGACCATGATGGCGACGAAAATGACACCGGCGGCATCAATGCATGGTTACAACTAGGATTATCGGTTGGGCTAACTGAGGAAGAGATTCTAGATGAAAGGCATGTCCTTCCAGGTGTTAAATTTGCTGTGGATTCTTACGTGAATTTTGCTCGGTCAGCAACATGGGAAGAAGCTGCCTGCTCGTCTCTAACTGAAATGTTTGCGCCTAAAATTCACCAAAATCGATTAGACCGCTGGCCGGAACACTATCCTTGGATTAAAGCTGATGGCTATGTCTACTTCAAAAAACGGCTGGGTGAAGCTAGACGAGATGTTGAGCATGGACTGCGTGTTACGGTGTCTCACTTTGTCGAGCGGCATGAACAAGAGTTTGCCCTGAATATTTTGCAATTTAAATTAGACGTTCTTTGGACCATGCTCGATGCTATGTGGATGTCTTATGTAGCGGACATGCCGCCTTATTTTTCATGCAATAAGAAACCTACACACAACGATGATTAACCAGATGCCCTCTTTATCTTCTATGTACCGCTTTCAGTGGGAAGAAGCTCAAAGCAGCTATGTGTTGCTTTATCCCGAGGGAATGGTGAAACTGAGCCGCACAGCTGGGGAAATCTTAAAACGGGTTACCGGGAAAACTACTGTCAAACAGCTGGTTTCAGATCTAGAAACTGAGTTCCCAGGGTCTGATCTCGAACCCGACGTCCTTAATTTTCTAACGGAGGCAAAAAAAAATGGCTGGATCTCTTTCTAGTATCTCCGGAAAACCGCTTTGGTTACTCGCTGAACTTACTTATAAATGTCCTCTCCAGTGCCCCTATTGCTCCAATCCGCTGGAGATCAGTAAATATAGTAATGAATTAACAACCGACGATTGGTTTCGTGTCTTACGGGAAGCACGAGCTTTAGGAGCTATGCAGCTGGGTTTGTCAGGTGGGGAGCCGCTGGTCAGGAAAGATCTTGAAGAAATAATTGCAGAAGCACACAGGTTAGGTTACTACAGTAACCTCATTACTTCTGGCGTGGGAATGGATGCCGACCGAGTAGCCAAGTTCAAAACCTCAGGACTAGACCATATTCAGATAAGCTTCCAGGCAAGCGACAAGGAATTAAACGACTTTCTGGGAGGAACAAGTAGTTTTGCGCATAAGTTAGAGATGGCGCGGGCTGTTAAAGACCAAGGCTACCCTATGGTTTTAAACATTGTGCTCCATCAAAAAAATATCGAACAATTAGAAGACATCATTAAAATGTGTGTTGAGTTAAAAGCGGATTTTGTCGAGCTTGCCAGCACACAGTACTACGGCTGGTCCAGATTGAATATCGATTATCTTCTTCCGACTAGAGAGCAAGTGACTAAAGCCGAAAGCATTGCAAAACGTTATCAAACTGACTTAGAAGGAAAAATGAAAATTCTTTACGTAGTGCCGGACTATTATGAAAAGCGTCCTAAAGCCTGCATGAATGGGTGGGGCTCTATATTTCTGACAATAGCACCCGATGGACGAGCATTACCTTGCCACGCTGCTGCAACGTTATCTGATATAGAGTTTCCAAATGTCAGAGATAACTCCATAGAGTCGATTTGGGACGATTCTAATGCCTTCAATAAATTTAGAGGGTTCGCATGGATGGAGGAACCTTGTCGCTCGTGCCCTGAAAAAGAAAAAGATTTTGGAGGTTGCCGCTGTCAAGCCTACATGATGACAGGGAATGCTGCGGCAGCCGATCCTGTGTGTGATAAATCACCTCACCACGCGGAACTTCAAGCAGAGGTGGCATTAATAGAAAAGACTTCTGCCAACAAAAACGAGCCTTTGATTTTTCGAACCATGAAGAATTCAAAAAAATACCAGATAGATAAAAAGCTTAATTTATCGCAAAACTAGTACAAACCGCTTGAAGATTCGCAGGCACATTGTGTACGCGAAAGATTTGAACGCCAGCCGTCACTCCTAAAACAGTGGTCGCACATGTTGCGCTATCAAGGTTATCAGGGTTCGGGACATCGCAGAGAACACTTAAGAAGTTTTTCCTACTGGCTCCTAGTACCACTGTAAAACCCGTTTCAACAAACGTACGCAACATGCTTAAAATCATTACATTGTGTTCCAGAGTTTTCCCAAATCCTATCCCAGGATCAATTGCAATTTTCTCCCGAGGGACGCCGTCAGAAATCGCTTGTTTTGTTTTCTCGAGCAAAGCCAGCTTTATTTCATCCACAGGGGCTGCATAAGTCGGGTTTGACTGCATCGTGTTCGGTTCCCCTTTCATATGCATCAAGATGATTGAGGCGCCAGTTTTGGCAACGAGTGGGAACATAGCAGGATCGTTTCCGGCCGAGACATCATTTACAATACAAGCACCCGCTTCAATCGCTTTTTCGGCAACTTCCGCGCTGCGGGTATCGACACTAATAAATTTATCTCGAGGCATTTGCTTGCTAATTTCTGAAAGTGGGACAATTACTCTCTCCATCTGTTCAGCAACAGCCACACTACTCGCTCCTGGGCGCGTCGATTCGCCACCAATATCTAATATAGCAGCGCCACTTCGAAGCATGTATAACCCTTCAGTTATTGCATTTTCCGGCCTAAGGAAACGACCTCCATCCGAAAAACTGTCTGGAGTGATATTTAATATACCCATGAGCAGCGGCTGCTTAATTCCAACAAAAGGATAGCTGTCTCTAAACTTACCCATTAGCACCACTTACCTAGAAGATAGCTCGGCGGCCATTTCATCAGAGGCCTCAATAAGCCCATAAATCATATCTTTTTCACTTGATAGATGTCCCGCACTTCTCAAAAAATTGATAGAAGAATTTGGGATTGATTTATGAAGCAACCAAGCTGACTCCGGCAAACACGTCAGATCTCTAGATCCATGTACGATCTTACAAGACACCTTTGGAAGCTTATCAATGTCTTCGATCAATTGATTTTCCTTCATGAAATACCCATGCTTCGCATAATGGAATTCAATTTTTGCCTTGACGATAGCCGATTTCATATTGATATTATGCGATTCTCCAGAACCTATCCCATCTATTGAGAACATGACCACTGAACCCGACCAAATTTCCCAAGCTCTGGCCGCAGCTTCCATCCGTTCTTGGTCCCCAGACATAATAGCATCGTAGAGAAAGTCAGAAATATTAGAAATGTCTTCCATATTAAGAGACGATATAAATCTATCCCATTGAGCAGGTAAGAATCGATTAGCTCCGTTTCCAAAAAACCAATCTACATCTTTTCTTCTGGCTAAAAAAGAACCACGAAAAATCATGCCAGAAACACTAGTAGGGAAAGCCTCGGCATAAGCAAGTGCCAATGTCACCCCCCATGAGCCTGCGAACAAAACGAACTTGTTTACGCTATAAAGTTTTCTGATTAATTCTAAATCTTTAATTAAATGATTCGTAGTGTTGGCAACTACGGAACCGTAAGGTATAGATCTACCTGAACCACGCTGATCAAGTAAAAATATATGATATTTTTTTGGATTGAAAAATTGACGATGGTCGCTCTTACACCCTCCTCCTGGTCCCCCATGAAGAAAAACGACAGGGATACCTTTTTTATTCCCACACCTTTCAACATATATTTGATGTCCGTCACCAACAGGTACTAGCTCTTCGGCGTAAGGCTCAATCTTCGGGTATAAGCCCTTCTTTTTTTCTGAACTCATGACAGTCTTTCTAGCAACTTCACCGTACTATCCTCCTCCTTTTTGAAAGCCTTGATGAAAAGTCTGCATATAGGATTTGATACAGGCTCGATTCATATTCTCAAACGTTAATTGTATGTCGATGATTGGAAATTTAAGGAACCCCAATGTTCGAGTTTTTTCCTTAGATAAACTGATGTCGACCTTCTCTCCAGTTTTCCAGCTACTATGAGCACCATCAGACTTTAGAGCTATATGGGCATCGGGAAATAGCTTTGGATAAACTCGAAAGAAATCTGAGTAGCTAAGTCCCATATCACAACAAGAAATGACCGTGGTTTTATTTAATTGTTCACTGTTCACTAAGTAATAACGTTATAAGTCGAATCTAGTGGGGACAAACGACTCTTTAAAATCAAGAGCCCAGCTCTAGTTTGACCAAAATAATTTGTACAGAAAGCGTAAATAGCCACAGAGGAGAGCTGGAGCCAAATAAGTTCCACGAGAGGTAAATTGACATTCAAAGCTTACCGACACCCTATATCGCTACAAGTATAAATTGTAGCCGTCTATTCTTTTACAGTACAGACCTCTGGGCCAATGACACCCGGTTTTACTCCGCACATCAAATGTCCGTGGCCTTACCCTCCCGCGACGGGAGGCCACACTGCTAAAACATCCTTATCACTCAGAAAGCTGGTTTTTCTTTTTTCGGGCGGTATGAAAAAACCATTTACTAGCACTAAATGGGCTGACTCCAGTGGAACACTCTGCTGCTCCAGCACGCCGACTATTGAACAGTCGCGAGGAATAATGATATCAATTTTATTTTCTACAGCTTCTTTAGGAAGATATTGCGCCAGTGATGCGTATAGTTTAAATGTAATTGTTATCTTCAAAGGCATGAGTTTTTCGGACCATAAATCGTGAAAAACCGAAACATATCACACTTTGCGGCCCCAGTTAGCTATTTCATCACATCTGCATTAAAGCCTATAGCTTGAGTTGCACCTAAATATGCTTCCATGATTCGAGTCGGATCTTTCATGAGCCTCTCTTTCCAAACCCCAAGCTTTATCTTACTTTGAATAAGGCCGCGCAGCACCCCAACATGTTGGGTCAAACCCAGACTAGTAGCGCCTACCAAAATGTCATCTTGAAACTGCAGATTTATATATTTAAATCGTTCTTTATTAAGCAGCTCGGCTGAATCTCCTCCCGTCACCCCCATCCACAAGCCGAAGGAACTCGAAATGAGTCCTAAGGTATCGAGCACATTCATGTTTACCGAGCCTCGATGGGTGGCTTGAGTTTGTCCTGCCATATTTTTTGCAGCAAGCGCTCCGTGCTCTACCGCAGTCGGCTGGATCGCTTGAACAGACATCTCTCCAGTAGAAAAATCATAGGCTTGTGCGACATCCCCCGCAGCAAAAATGTTCTCATCACTCGTTCTCATCGCTTTATCTACTAAAACGCCCTCTTCTATCTTCACGTCGGTCGTGTCAAGCGCGCTCGTATTGGGTTTCACGCCTGTGGCAGAAACCACCATATCAGCAATTAATTTATGACTCGTGCTCAATTCGACTAACAAAGAACCGTCATCTTGAGATATAGAATTAACTTTCGTAGAAGTGTGGACATTGACACCGTTATGTTGGCACCAATCCTTTATCATAGTGCCAGCAATATCGTTCATCATTCTGGGCACCATCCGGTCTTCCATTTCAACTACCGTCAAGTCAGCGCCACTTTTTGCGAGCGCTTCAAGAATAATACACCCGATGAATCCAGCACCCATCAGCACCACTTTCGATCCTGGTTTCGCAACCCTCGCGATGTGTCTAGCATCTTCCAAGGTCCAACAACTCGTCACACCGGGTAAATCAATACCTGGTATCGGAGGCGCTAAAGGAGTTGAGCCAGTCGCAATAAGCAACTTGTCGTAATTGATTTTTGTCCCACCCTGAAGACCTATGGTTTTCTCCGTTTGATCAACTGACACAACCTTACCTTGGACGATGGCGATTCCGCTTCTTTTATAATGCTCATCGTCTTTACGCAGAAAAGTACCACGTTCATCGATTTGATTAATAAGTAAGTACGGAATGGCCATTCTCGAGTAAGGCATTTCAGGCTCGTCACCTACCAAGGTTATGACGCCGTCAGGGTCTATTTTACGAAGGTTCTCAGCAGCAGTGACTCCAGCGGGTCCCGCTCCAATAATTACATATTGCACTTTCGTCTAGCTCCCGTCATGTAATATTTTATAAACTTAAAGGCCCAAACGACCCATGGTTTCATTAGTTGGTACACCTTCCTCAGACCAACCACGCAGTGCATAATACTGGGGTAGCATCTCGTGCAACCGATTTACGGAACCTTTAGCTGGGCCAGTCTTTGCAGCGTCTTTAAGAAGCCTCGCTGGGAGCGTATCGTCTGCTTTTGTAAGACCCGCATCAAGATTAAACTGTCTTTCCAAATTCCAGATTCTTTCGCCGGCTTCCAGCATTGAAGCGGCGCTCCATCCACCTTCGCAAGCAGCATCAACCTGGGGGGCAATATCTTCCAAAGTCCAGGCAAACGTAGTGAACGTGCATAGGCCCGTGCTGTCAACCGCTGCCGTCGCATCTTGAAAAGCTTTCACAAGTTCTGGTTTCCCATCAGTCGTCAGTGGATCAGTCTTCACCGGAACCCCCATGATCTCAGATGATACTGTATAGCCTCTCAAGTGACATGCTCCCCGATTTGACGTGGCATAACCGAGCCCCATTCCCTGTATCGCTCTTGGGTCATAAGCTGGAAACTCTTGCCCTTTTACAGTCATTGAAATCTCAGAGTGCCCATACTTCTCACACAACCTTTTCGAGCCCATAGCCAAGTCTTTACCAAACCCTTCGCCTGTAGCGACTAGCTCTGCCGCTTTCGTAAGCGCCTCAGCCGACCCAAAAGACAGGTCAAGACCTTCTGTCGTTTCTAGAGTAATCGCTCCCATTTCAAATAATTCCATAGCCGCTGAGACAGTAGCCCCAAAGGAAATAGGATCGTATCCATCTTCATTACATAGAAAATTAGCGTAAGTTAGCGCATCTAGATCATCAATTCCTACATTCGAACCTAATGCCCAAGCTGATTCGTACTCGAGGCCACCAGACGCTCCAATGTATTCCGGTTTATTCTCAATACTATAGTGTTGTGGATCGATTGTAGAAATCCGACCGCAGGCTATAGTGCAACCAAAACAGGCTGCGTTGGTAACCAAATTAGGTTTACCATCACTTTCTCGCGGTTCAGCCATAGCCTCACCAGAAATTTTATGAGCACCTTCAAATTGAACTTCCTTCATATTTCTAGTAGGCATAGCCCCAACTTCATTGATGACGTTCATCAGTACTTGAGTACCCATCGCTGGCAAACCTTCTCCTGTTACTGCATTGTCAGCAAGTGTCTTTTTTCCTTCGCTAGTGGCTTTAAAAAATGCCTTAGGATCTCTTACGTTCCCTACTCCGACCGTTCCTCTTATAACGACTGCTTTCAAGTGCTTCGAAGCCATAACTGTGCCGACTCCTGAGCGTCCGGCAGCTCTATGGCGATCGTTTACAATTGAAGCATACAGACAACCGTTTTCAGCAGACCTCCCTACGCAAGCAATCTTCACTAATGGATCTTGGAACTTCTCGTGAAGCAACTCATCAGCCGCCCACACTGATTTTCCCCACAAATCATCCGCGGGCATCAGTTGTGCTTTTTCATTTTCTAAATAAAGAAAAACTGGAGCTTTGGATTTTCCTTCAAAAATAATCATGTCCCAACCAGCTTGCTTCATTTCTGCCCCGATAAAGCCTCCAGAATTCGAGCATGCGATCGCTCCGGTCAAAGGACTTTTTGTAATAACAGAATAGCGTCCGCCTGTTGAAGCCATAGTCCCAGTCAAAGGACCAGTGGCCATTATTAACTTATTTTCGGGGGACAATGCATCCGCTTTAGGGTCGATTTCTTCCGCAAGGTATTTAGTCGCTAATCCTCTTTGCCCTAAAAAAAGATGAGCCCATTCCATATTCAGAGGCTCTGGCTCACAAGTACCTTTTGTTAAGTTCACTCTCAGAATTTTTCGTTGCCAAGACATTGTTGTTAACTCCCGGTTTCGTGGATTAGTTTTGTGGTATAGATTGAGCAGCATGAGAGCGCATTCTCTCAAGGCCCGTATGTTCTGAATCTACATAAGTTATGGCTTGAGTCGGGCAAGCGGTGACACATGCTGGGTCTCCCCCGCACAAGTCGCATTTCATCACTTTACCGCTATCAGCGTTATAATTTACTGTCCCAAAAGGACAGGCTATAGTGCAAACCTTACAACCCACACAAACGTCTTCGATCACTTCTTTGGCACCCGTCACTTCGTTCACAACTATGGCCTCAACAGGACAGGCATGAAGGCACCAAGCTTCAGAGCACTGGGTACAGGTGTAAGGAGCGAATCTGCCTTCATGGTGAAAATTAAAAACTTTGATACGAGATTTAGAAGGATTAAAAACCCCTTCATTTTCATAAGAACAGGCCATTTCGCATTGTAAACAGCCAGTACACTTCTCGGGCTCTAGTTGGAGCGCTTTTAACATATCTCGTCTTCCCCCATTAAATACGCTGCGTCATAGTTCATATTCTTATGCAATCTACACAGCATCGTTCACTAAAAATTATCAACAGGTTCCATCAGTTTTATATAATTTATGTCTGCTGAGATTGAACTGAGATTAACTGCAATTTGCATGAAATACTAGAGGCAAGCAATTGATTGTGAATAGAAATCATTATTATAAAAGAATGATTTCTATTTAGCTATATAAATGATTCTTATTAACTCAAAAGCATGTAATTTAAGTTTAGTAGGAATATAATAAAGCTGTAACTATCATAGACCAGTCGGCACGAAAAATGAAAAATAAAAAAGACATATGGCGTCGTTATTTAAACTGTTTTAAAATCTCATCATTTGTAATTCTCTGCTTCTTCAGCGCTCTTGCCTATTCCAAAGACTTACCCTTATATTTCTATGGCGACATGCCTTCCGACGAGTGGCACGGTGCTATACAGGGTTTGCTAGAAGCGAATACCCAAGGTAAATTTCTACAGCTAAACTATAAACTCATACACAAAACGAACCTGGACAACGTAAAGGCTGACAAACCGTACGCTGTCATATCATCGCTGTCTCCAGCAAAACTCAGACAAGCACTTTTAGCAAATCCTCAGATACCCTTTCTAAATGTAAGCTCAATGCCCGAACATTTTTCTAGTTTATGCGCCCCTAACCTGTTTTATATCAGACCCCATCCCTCCTCCCTAGTCGCCGCAGAAGCTGACTGGAAAGCCAAAGGCAGGATCGAAGCCAAAGTGGTCTTATGGCACCACAGTTTTAAAAAATATGCCGCGGCGCAGCTAAACAAACGGTATAAACAAAATGCCGACCGTCGTATGAACGCGGAATCGTGGGCTGGCTGGGCTTCAGTTAAACTTTTCTCCGATACCTTAGCCCGCAATGGCCCCGAATCAGAAATAAGCATAGTCAATTTTCTGAAGAAGAGCCTCGCTTTTGATGGACAGAAAGGTAAAGATCTGTTTTTTAATAGTTATAACTATTTAGAGCAACCTTTATTGGTGATCCACGATGACAAAATTGTTGGAGAAATAAGTTCAAGTCAACTACTGTCTGCTGAAAGTGGAGCATTCGCTTGTGAATGAGCAGAAAGCCAAAAATTCATTTAACATATAGAGACATTTATCAGAGCTACAGAGGAAAAGCTATGAAGTTGATACTCGCTATAACTGCCATAATTGTTGCGACAAACGCTATGGCAGCGACAAATCGGGCGTTCGTATCCAATGAGAGAAGCGACAGCGTTTCAGTAGTCGATATTTTAACCAACAAAGTTATAAAAACGGTACAAGTTGGAAAACGACCTCGTGGAGTAGGTATCTCTCCAGATGGGAATGAAGTCTATGTAGCAATCAGTGCCGATAACGCCATCGCAGTCCTAGATCCGGCCAAAATGGAGGTTATTAGGACATTTGCAAGTGGTGACGATCCGGAAGCGTTTGCCATACATTCAAATGGCAACCTCTACATATCAAATGAAGAAGACGCAATGGCTTCAGTATACGATCCGAGAACGGGCGCTCTATTAGCCACCATAGACGTGGGCATTGAACCTGAAGGGGTGGCAGTTGCGCCTGATGGCACTAGAGTCGCCGTGACAAGCGAGTCGACTAATCTCGTACATATAATTGGTGTTCCTGAGCATACGATACAAAATAATGTCCTTGTAGGTGCTAGACCACGCTCAGTAGTATTCAGTAATGACAGTCAAATTATCTATGTAACCGCCGAAATTGGCGGAGAAGTAAAAAAGATAGCGGCAGATACGGGCACCCTAATAAAGAAAACGACACTTCCCGATCAGAACGCAAAACCGAAAGATGTACTTCTCAGCCGAGATGGCAAAAATCTATACGTCGCGGGTGGTCGTGCCAATAAGATTTTCATTCTTGACGCCGAAAGCCTAGACCATAAAAACAGTATCCCAGTAGGGAAAAGAGTTTGGGGTCTAGCACTGAGTCGCGATGGATCGACCTTATACACAACCGATGGCTTGGACCACCAAGTCACCGTAATCGATACCAAATCAGAAAAAGTTAAAGCTGTAATCAAAGTAGGGAAATTTCCTTGGGGTATAGCACTTGACGACTAGCTAGATTGAAATGAGTAGGCAAGAATTTATTTCTTGCTTTCTCCTTCACTAAATTTTTTATTTTGCTCTTCTGTAGCTGGAGATTGGTGAAGTTTTTTCCATTCGTCATATGGCATGCCGTAAATTTCCTCACGAGCCGAATCATAATCCATGTCTATCGAACGCTTCTCTGCCTCAGATCGGTACCACTTGGAAAGGCAATTCCGACAAAATCCAGCTAGATTCATCAGGTCAATATTTTGCACATCGGTGTGCTCACGTAAATAATCTCTTAAGTAACGAAAAGTAGCCGCTTCTATTTCGGTTTTTTTCTGTTTATCCATCGATATCAGCTCCTGCAATTTTAGATCTTATAAGTTTCTTATATGACTTCTATAATCGTTAACACACGCTACGGCACCGCAGCCATCACTGTTTTAATAGACTTCATAGTCCCTTCGCACTTTATGCTCATAAGTTATTGATCTTATGCTAATTCAGTGCTTAAATACTAGCACGTTTACCGATAGGCTATTTAGGCTTATCAAACGATTCTAATTTTAGGTGGAGAAATAACATGGCGTGGGAAGCACCAACATATCAAGATATACGTTTAGGATTTGAAGTAACGATGTATATAAATAATCGTTAATTCTGCCACACAATAAAAAAGGGACTCAGGTCCCTTTTTTATTGTGTGCGATTCCTACCATGGTCTGATGCGGCGCAAAGCCACCATGCCATCTCGCATGACATGACTGATAGCCCCTCCGATATGCAAAAAAATTAACAGCAGCAGTAAGCAGGAGCTAAATTGGTGAACGCTTGTAAAAAATTCATTAACGACGACGTTCTTGCTGGCCCAAGAAGGCAGCATTAGACCAAATAGCTTTGTACTATATCCGCTAAAAGATGAAGACAGATAGCCCGTCATTGGCTGGATAAAAAGTAACATATAAAACCCGGAGTGAACCCTACTGGCAAACCACTGCTGCCATGGCTTGACTGTTTTAGGAAAAGGCGGCGGAGTATGTCTATATCTCCACCAAAGTCTTAGCAACATAAGGAAAAAAAGACTAAGGCCTAAAGATTTGTGCAAAGCAAAAAAATACCCTCGCTCAGCACCTCTTGGCAAATCAGTCATAAACCAACCAACACAAAAAAGCGCAGCGACTAGGGCTACTATCAGCCAGTGTAATAGCCCTGCTGTCTTCGTATAATTGGGTAATTTATTTACAGTCATAGTATTGTTCCATCATCTATTAATGCTTATTGAGTACACATGAAAGCTAGGAGACTCGCATATCAACCGCTCACTACAATTTTACAGAATTATATTATTATATTGATGACCTTTATCCCATCTATTAACGCGTCTTTTGTCGCCGTAATATTGACTTGGATGACATTGTTTTTAACTGTTCTTCCAGAAAGAACATACAGCGCCGATCAGTATCGCGTCGAAGTCGATAAAACGCGTCGCACTCTGACATTGTCAAACGCATTAGGCGAGGTTGTCAAAGAATTTAAGGTTGCTTTGGGCCGTGGAGGATTGGGTCATAAGAAGGCACGGGGAGACGGCATTACGCCTTTAGGCTCTTACATTGTGGTGGGCTTTAAGGAAAAAAGCGATTTTCATTATTTCATCAGATTAAATTATCCTAATAATAGCGATGCTCTTGACGCTTATCGGAACAATACTATCACTTTTGAACAATTACAAAAAATACTGCATGGCAATGTCTCAGGAGAGACCCCGCTTCAGAATACAGGTCTTGGAGGTGCTATTGGACTTCATGGAATAGGCGATGAGACTGATGAAAAGCTTCTAATGCACAGTAGGCTAGACTGGACTCAAGGTTGCATAGCGTTAAAGAACGACGAGATTGAACAACTGAGGCCTTTTCTTACCTTGGGCGTACATGTTGTAATAAAAGAATAATCAGACCGTCACTAGCGCAAGGAGTCATTTATGGTCGAGAATTCTTACGACAGCCATCGATATTTCTTGATGTGGTTAATCGCCCTAGGAGTGATTCAGTTCTTTGTTTTTCTCGGTTTCGATAAAGGTTATCTTGCTGTCGCATTCGAGAATGATCAAAGCCATATTACAAAAGTTATAGCCGGTATATTTTTATTTGGTTCTATTCACTGTGGGCTACGACTAAAACAACTGTGTATAGAGTTAAATGTAGTTATTTCTTTAGAAGAAAAATTACTAGCCATAGATCGTTATGCACGTAAAGATCTTTATGATTTTAGCGTCGCCACAAAAGGTATTAGCTCTGATTACCTAAAAAAATTATCTATTGATGACGCCAGCCAAAGTCATTCAACTACTATCAACTCCGCAACAGAAGTATTAATCGCTCAAGCTAAAAGAGGCCATGAGTCAGCCTGGTTTTTAGTGGATCTTCTCATCAAGTTTGGTTTGTTAGGGACCATCATTGGCTTTATTTTAATGCTTAGCTCTCTGAGTGAGGCCGACACGCTCGATATTCAGACAATGCAGATAGTACTCAAGGACATGAGCGGTGGTATGGGCACGGCTTTATATACGACATTACTGGGACTATCGAGCAGTCTATTACTCTCAGGCCAATACCTTTTAATGGATAAATGTGCAGACGATCTAATAGAACGATTACTTAATATTACTAGTCTAATCTCTAATAAAGAGTAGGCACAGAAGCAGTGGCATTCAGTAACGCATGGAAAAAAAAGCGCGGTAGTACCGATCCATTCACAGATTTATTGTTCAATGCGTTACTTGGGTTTACCTACTTATTCCTTATAGCAGTGATGTTTATGAACCCTGTAGCTGAGACTGGAGTCATAGAGGCCAAAGCCGAATATATCATAGCGTTAAATTGGCCTGATAATGACCCCAATGACATAGATATTTGGGTAGAAGACCCGGTCGGAAATATTATTTGGTTCAAAAACAGAGAGGCCGGATTAGTACACCTCGACCGAGATGACCGAGGAAATATCAATGACCTCATAAAATTTAATGAGCAACAAGTTAGCAATCCTTTAAACCAAGAACTAGTGACTGTAAGAGGGGTAGTTCCAGGTGAGTATGTAGTTAATATTCACTATTACGAGACTGTTACCAACACTCCAGTTGATGTGTCGGTAAAGATTTCCCGCGTAAACCCTACTCTTGAAGTAGCTTATTATGGGAAAATGACCCTTGAGAAAAAAGGTGTTGAAAAAACAGCCGTGAGATTCCACATCTCAAATCAAGGAAATATTGAACACATTAATAAAATAGAAAAAAGCATTCTGCTTTTATGAGAAAATTTAGGAGCTGAATCGTGACTTTAAGTGTTCTTGGCCTCACTCTATCATACGTTGCAATGGCTATTCTTTTACTTGTTTTTTTACAGTATACGATTCTTCATTGGGGACAAAAAGCAGCGGCAATAGTAATTATTTCCGTCTTGTACTTCGTGGTTTACACTTCGTATTCTGAGCTCTTAGGTTGGCCAGCTGACAGTCCTCTACCTACACACTTTAAGTACCATTATTCTGTAGTAAAGGAACCATCAAAAAGCGATCCAGCCAGAGCCGGTTCTATTTACATTTGGATTACCGACCTCGACACAGAACAAGGCTCCCAAGAACCTCGCGCTTATAAGGTCGCTTACTCTCAAAAAAATCACAAAAAAATAGAGCTCGCCCAAAAAAAGACACAAAAAGGGATTAAACAACTCGGAGAAGTCGTAAAGGAGAAAAAATCTGGTGGGATTGGAGATGTGCTTGAAAAAGGTAGTGTTACATTAAATTTTTATGATATAGCAGGCACGAAAGCCAATCATAAATAAAGTTAGGAAACTTTAATGTCTTGTTCATAGATAGACAGCCTCAAACTGAAAGAAAAGCCAACCTCCCCCTCTTCTGCTAAATATTTTCTGCTTATTCCATAGCCGCAGACAGCGACAATCTCGTCACCATTTTTTATGATCGGGATAAAAGCTCTCTCCCATGGAGGGACATTCCATTGTTGAAAAAGTTTTTTTAAATCATGGTGGAAGGCACTTCTAGCTGGCTGAAATTTTTCTCCACCTTTTCGAAAGCCTATTTTGATAGACTGATGTGAAATCTTGTTGGGATCTAGAACTTCACGTCCAGCTTTTTTTCCGACCTCCAACTCTCCCCAGGGCATAGACACAGATAGTCCGGTCCAACCAAGTGAAGGGCAGGTAGATAGGGGTAATTTATGCATTAAATAGATCTGAGTACGATACAGTCTAACTTCAACTCCGCCCCATCTAACGACGGGGCTTCGCTTACGAGTTGAATTCAAAATCCCTAGAATCGCGAGCACATGACTTTCTCTGGGTACTGGAAAGTCACTCCGTTCCAACAACCTTTTTATTAAAAACCCATGAAGAGACTCAGGAAAAAATTTAAAAATCCGTACCGAATAAATACCCTCAGAAATAACACATTCCTTAATTTTAGGATCAAAAATTTGGTTCAGCCCATCAACAATTTCTAGCTGCCTAAGTCCAACACGATATATCCCCTCGAGAGCCGAAGGATAAATTTTCTCTAACGCTGGCAGCCCAGCTTTTCTAATATTATTTCGTAGGTACTTATCTGATAAATTGCTAGAGTCTTCTACCCATTTTAATTTTTTTTCAAGCGCATAATCTTTTATACACTCTGCTGAAAAATTCAACAAAGGACGCATCAAAGAACCTTGACCAAAGCTGCGTACTTCTCTCATACCTTTCAGACCATGAGGCCCAGCACCTGACATTGCATGATGAATAATTGTTTCAACTTGATCGTTCTTATGGTGAGCCGTGAGTAATACACTATTGGCATCAACATGCCTCTCCAGAACTTCATAACGTGCATTTCTAGCCCATGCCTCTTCACTTTGCTTAGCCTTACGAAGGGCGGTAACTCGAACAACAGAGCACTTAATATTATAAAGGCTAGCTATTTCCTTACAGTGAGTACCCCATTCTAAGCTTGAAGGACTCAAGCCATGATCAACATGGATTAAAGACAGGGAAATATTTTCACTTTCTCTGACGTAAGATACAACCAAATCGAGCAGCACAGAGCTGTCGAGTCCGCCGCTGTAAGCCACAACAAGTCGAGAGCTGCGTAAGTTTTTAATCTTCTTTAAAAGATGGGCCCGGAAAGTTTCAAACGTTAAATGAGTCTTCACTACATTTTGACTAAAACCAGCTTGTTATTAGCTGTTTTTTTCCTTGTATTGACCAATTGAGGCGATACGTGTTCGGCGCGCTAGCACCAGCGTATCAGGAGACATTGGTAAGAGTGTCTTCAACTCTTGCGCTATGACAGATCTAAGACTTGCCATCGCAGAATCGGGTTCACGGTGTGCACCCCCTAAAGGCTCCTCGATAACTCTATCTATTAAACCTAATTGCAACAAAATAGGAGCGGTTATACCCATCGCTGCAGCTGCGTCCGGGGCTTTATCAGCACTTTTCCACAAAATAGAAGCGCATCCCTCGGGTGAAATGACAGCATAGGTTGAATACTGCATCATTAACACGCGATCTGCTACGCCTATGGCCAAGGCACCTCCGGAACCGCCTTCCCCTATGACGCTTGCGATAATCGGCGTTTTCAAACCAGACATCACCAACAAATTCCGAGCAATTGCCTCGCTTTGACTCCGTTCTTCGGCTTCAATGCCAGGGAAAGCCCCTGGTGTATCGATAAACGTCAAGACAGGCAAACGATGTCTTTCTGCTAGCTCCATTATTCTCAAAGCCTTTCTATATCCCTCTGGTTTTGGCATTCCAAAGTTTCTTCTTAAATTCTCTTTAGTGCCGCGACCCTTTTGGTGTCCGATGAAAGCGACTCCTAAGCCATCAAACTTCCCGAGGCCACTCACGATAGCTGGGTCATCAGAAAAAGCCCTATCTCCGTGCAACTCATGAACTTCGTCAAATAATTTTTCAACATAATCAAGAGTAAAAGGCCGCTTCGGATGCCGAGACAGTTTCGAAATTTGCGAGGCACTTAGTTTCGAGAAAATTTGGGTTGTAAGCTCCGCCGAACGGTCGCTCAACCTTTCAATTTCTTCGGAAATGTTTAGCAGAGGGTCATGGCCAATTAGCCGCAGCTCGTCTATCTTAGCCTCTAACTCAGCAATAGGTTGTTCAAAATCTAAAAAATCCAAATTGACCTGCGAGGATCCGGTGCTTGTGTTGCTCATGGCATTATTTTAGCTGTAAAAACACAAAGATAGAACTAATACTCGACATTTACTTCACATACCCCGACGGTTGAGTTCAATTTATCGAGCAGTTCATCGTTTAGACAAACGCTCCATTTTTCTGGGAGGTTCAAACGAGTCTTAGCTTCATCACTTGTATACTCGACAAACACTGAAATCAGACCGCTTTCATTAGTCAAAATATCTCCTAGCTCCTCAAGCAGTTCTTTGTTAATCATTTCGTTAGTGACTGACAAGACCAAACCAGTTGCTAATTTATTTCTGGTTTCGTCGATACTACGGATCCCAACTGCTTCTACTCGAAACTCTCCAGAATATTTGTCTTCCCCACAGGAGGCATCTACAACGACAATACGGTCAACCGAAAGTTTGCTTATATTTTGTTCATAGATTTCGTTATAGACAACGACTTCTACTCGAGCACTTCCGTCATCAAGCAAAACAATAGCCATTCTACCGCGCCGAGTTTTTATTAATCTCACTGAATTTATCATACCGGCAATCATTTTATTTCCAGACGAAAGTAAAGCTAGCTCACAAACTGGAAAGCGGGCAAATTCTTCTTTATAGCGGTTGATAGGGTGACCGCTTAGGTAAAGCCCAAGAGTCTCTTTCTCGTATTTCAAAATCGTCTCTTTCGACCACTCTAAGGCATCTGTTTTAGCTATGATTTCCCTCAGTCCAGCATCATTTTTTTCGGTGGGGAGATGAGCGACTCCAAACAAGTCATTTTGACCTGAGCTTGTATCTCTAGCGGCTTGATCTGTGGCTTTCAAGACTCGGTCAATATCTTCCATAAGCATGTAGCGCGGAACATCAAGGCTGTCAAGCGCGCCCGATTTGATAAGAACTTCCAGTGCTTTGCGATTAATCCGTTTGGAATAGTTCCGTCGACAGAGGCTCATTAAATCCTTGTACGGGCCTTGATTAGAACGCTCTAAAACGATGCCCGAAATAATGCCTTCGCCCAAACCTTTAATTGCACCCAAACCATAAAGAATGGTCTTTGTGTCTTTAACAGTGAATCGAAAAATACAGCAATTAACATCGGGAGAAATGACTTCGAGATCCATTTTTCGACATTCTTCAATAATGCGAACTACTTTATCGGTAGTATCCATGTCGGCAGACAAAACTGCCGCCATAAACGCCGCTGCATGGTGCGTTTTCAGCCATGCTGTTTGATATGCTAGGAGTGCGTAAGCTGCTGAATGGGATTTATTAAATCCATATCCTGCAAATTTTTCCATCAAATCGAAAATTGCCATGGAATCCTTTTTCTCAACCTCATTGATAGCAGCGCCTGCTAGAAAGCTTTCTCTTTGAAAAGCCATTTCTTCAACTTTCTTTTTACCCATCGCTCTGCGTAACAAGTCCGCAGCGCCTAATGTATAACCTGCCAAAACTTGGGCTATTTCCATAACCTGCTCTTGGTAAAGAATCACCCCATTAGTGACGTTCAATATTGGCTCTAAGGCCGGGTGAAGATACTTCACAGCGGCACGGCCGTGTTTTCTTTCAATAAAATCATCAACCATTCCTGACTGCAATGGTCCAGGCCTAAAGAGTGCTACCAATGCTATTAAGTCATCAAACTTATCAGGCTGTAATCGCCTTATCAAATCTTGCATTCCTTTAGACTCTAGCTGAAAAACAGCAGTAGTTTCACCACTTTGAACCATCTCAAAGGTCTCTTTGTCATCAAGTGGTATCCGCAGAATAACTATTTTCTCCTGTTCATTTTTCTCCAAGACTGAATTTATATCCTTTAATGCCCAATCAATGATGGTTAAAGTTCTCAGGCCAAGAAAATCAAACTTAACCAAGCCAATTGCTTCAATATCGTTCATGTCAAATTGGCTGACGACACTCTCACTACCCTCTTCACAATATAACGGCATAAAATCGGTTAAGTCTGTAGGTGCTATAACAACCCCTCCAGCATGTTTTCCAGCATTTCTTGCCAATCCTTCGAGCTTTTTCGCCAGGTCGAATACGCTTCTTACATCCTCCTCGCTCGCATACCGAGTCGATAACACAGGCTCTTCGATTAGCGCTTTTTCCAAAGTCATTTCCAGCTCAAAAGGAATCAACTTTGCTAGCTGATCTATGAAACCATAAGGGAAACCCAAGATACGCCCGACATCACGAAGCACCCCTTTTGCAGCCATTTTACCGTATGTGATGATTTGGGAGACTTTCTCTCGACCATATTTTTGCGAGACGTAATCAATCACTTCGTCTCTTCTTTCCATACAAAAATCAATATCGAAATCAGGCATAGATACGCGCTCAGGGTTAAGGAAGCGTTCAAAGAGCAGGTCATACTCGATAGGGTCCAATTCTGTAATTCCCAGAGCAAATGCTGCCAATGAGCCTGCACCAGAACCTCGCCCAGGACCCACTGGAACACCATTTAGCTTTGCCCATTCGATAAAATCAGACACAATCAGAAAATATCCTGAAAATCCCATTTCAACAATGACGGAAAGCTCTCTGTCCAAGCGATTCGCATATTGGTTAACAATCGACGAATCAGACGCGTCAGCTATAACAGCTTTAGTGTCAAATCGATTACTCAATCCCTCATGAGTTTTGTGCCTCAACAGGTCGTTGACATTACCCCCTTCAGGTACCGGGTATTCAGGTAAGTGATAAGTCTTGAAGTCAAATTCTAAATTACATTGCAACGCTATATTTACTGTATTCGATACTGCGGAAGGCACGTCTTCAAATAACGTGATCATTTCTTCCTCAGTTCTTAAGTATTGCTCTGCGCTATAGAGTTTTGGACGACGAGGGTCTGATAGCATCCGTCCTTGCTGAATACAAACTCGTGCCTCATGCACTTCATAATCGTCTGCATTTATAAATCTGACATCGTTAGTAGCAACCAAAGGTATCGCCAGATGCTCAGCAACTAACGCCACTTCTTGTAAGTAAGCTTCTTCGCCGGACCTACCTGTGCGAAAAATCTCTAAATAGTATCTCTCTCCGATTAGATCTTGCCACTTCGCTGCGGACCGCAGCATTCTTTCATTGTTTCCTGCGAGAAAAGCTAGACCAACATCACCACTTATCCCTCCCGAAAGACAAATAATCCCGGTAAGCTGAGAGATAGTTAGCCAATCTTCATGCACCATAGGAATCCCCCTATGCTGACCTTCTCGGTATGCTCTCGTTAATAAAACACTTAAGTTTTTATAACCCAAATTATTTTGGCACAGGAAAACAATTTTATATGGCTTACCCGTGTTCTCAGAGTCAACCACCCATAGTTCAGCACCTATTATAGGTTTAATGCCCGCTGACATCGCAGATCTAAAAAACTTGGAGCTAACGAATACATTCGATTGATCAGTTAATGCAATCGCAGCCGTTCCATTAAGCGTGCAATGAGAAATTAGCTCTGGAATACGTACTAACCCATCGACTAATGAATATTCGCTATGTAGATGGAGGTGGACAAATTTAGGTGACATTTTAATTGCCCTCTAAACACGTAAACTTATGCAGCGGTTTAAAAGACATTCGATGTTCTAAGGACGGGCCGTAAGTCTCGATAGCCAACTTATGCGCCGCAGTTGGATAGCCCTTGTGTTGTGCAAACCCATAGTATGGATACTTTACATCTAATTCTCGCATGATTCGATCGCGCGTTACTTTAGCAATGATGGAGGCTGCGCCAATGGCATCTATCAAGGAGTCACCTTTTATAATACTTTGCGACAAAAAAGGGGTTCTAGGACAAAATTTTCCATCTACAAGTAGTTGGGACGGGTCAAAACCCATATTAATTACAGCTCGTTGCATGGCCAAAAGCGTTGCTACGTGTATATTGAGTGCGTCAACTTCCTTCGCTGAAGCCATACCGATACCAATAGCTTTGGCTGAGGCGCGGATCTCTATATATAAGCGTTCCCTCTCTGATTCTCTTATTGTCTTCGAATCCCCTATGCCTTTAATTGAATACTGTCCCAATACTACGCTAGCAGCGACCACTGGCCCTGCTAGGGGACCTCTCCCTGCTTCATCGACCCCTGCGGTATCCTCATCCACTTGCCATGGGAGGTCAGCAACCATTTTTTATAAGCTGAGACACGATCTCCGCAGCATTCTCAGAATTGTCAATTAGTGAACGGTGAATAATTTCTGCAGAACGGGAAAAAACTTCTATATTTTTATCATTCTCAAGGTAGTACAAAACAGTTCGGGAAAGGTTTTCAGCAGTCATTTCGGATTGAATATACTCAGGAACCAGATCACTATCCGAAAGAATGTTAGGCAAAGCAATCTTCTCGACGGTGATCATTTTTTTCAAAAAATAATAGCTAACTGGGGACGTCCGATACCCTACAACCATGGGGGTACGACATAGCAATGCCTCAAGCGTCACAGTTCCAGATGCGACAATCGCAGCGTCAGCAGCAGTCAACAATTCACGGGAGTTCCTTACATAGACGCCAAAGCTCTGCCCCCGGCAAGCTGCCTCTGCAAGTTTTCTGTGATCATCATTAACCACGCCTATAACGACCTGGACCGACTCTTTAGCTCTCGCCACGATTCTAGCTGCAGCAATAAAGACAGGTAAATGCCTAGCAATCTCTTGGGACCGACTTCCTGGCATTATAGCTAACACTGGCCTACTTTCATCTAGTCTCAATGTTTGCTTAGACAACAGCTTTGGAGGGTGGAGTGGCAGCTGTTTCGCCAATGGATGTCCGACAAAATTAGTATTTATTCCATACTTAAGAAAGAATGCCCGTTCAAAAGGGAAAACAGCTAGCAACCGATCAATCGATTGTTTTAATTTTCGAGTACGATGTTCTCTCCATGCCCAGGTCTGAGGGCAGACGTAATGAACTACAGGGATACCTCTAGTTTTCAATTTCTTTTCGATGTAGAAATTAAAATCAGGGACATCTATCCCAATAAAAACGTCTGGTGGATTATCAACAAAGGAAGTTATCAGTCTATCCCTCAATTTAGACAGCCGCGGCCAATTACGCACCACTTCGAGTAATCCCATGACAGATAGCTCGGAAATACTTGCTTCCGCCACGCATCCGTTTTTCAACATCTCAGGACCCGCCATCCCTCGAAAAGTTGCATGTGGATAAATAGATTTGATATCACTAATTAATGCAGCCCCTAGACGATCTCCAGACTCCTCACCGGCTACAATTCCAATCGAAAGGTTCAGCTCATTCATTCCTCTCAGTCTCTGGCTCAAATGGACTAACTAGGACAAACGTAGTTATATTTCAACGAACGATTCCTCGGGTCGACTCCATCACGAATCTATGGATTTTTGCAACTACTGGACTTGCTCCCAACTCTTTCTCTAATTCTTCTAATGCGTTACTAGTCGTGAGACTGCGGCGATACATAATCCGATAGCTCTTCTTTACCGCTTCGATATCCTCCTGACCAAAACCTCTTCTCTTCATGCCAACTTTGTTAATCCCACGAGCACGCGCGGTATTTCCTGAGACCATAACAAACGGAGGTATGTCTTTCACAATAATGGTGGAAATTGCGGAAAAACTACTTTCGCCCAACCTACAGAATTGGTGAACACCAGTAAAGCCGCCGAGAATCGCGTAATCATTTATTTCTACGTGTCCAGCAAGCGTAGAATTGTTCGCCATAATACAGTGGCTACCGATGAAACAGTCATGAGCAATATGACAGTAACCCATTATCCAGTTATCTGATCCTACCTTAGTAACGCCACCTCCAAGTGCGGTGCCACGGTTAATACTGCAGTATTCGCGGATAGTGTTTCCATCGCCGATCTCTAATCGCGACTCTTGACCATCTTCGTTATATTTCTTATCTTGCGGGTCATCACCCACGCTACAAAACGAGTGGATAGTATTATTAGACCCGATAACCGTCGGGCCTTTTATATTACAATGAGAGTGAATTTTCGTACCTTCTCCAACAATTACTCCCGGTCCAATATATGTCCAAGGGCCTATTTCGGCACCAGGCGCAATAGAAGCACTCGGATCAACTGACGCAAGCTCACTTATCAACTGTCGGTCGCTCTTTCTGTCGTCATCAGCTCAGCAGTGGCAACAAGATTACCGTCTACCTTAGCCGTAACGTCAAACTTATAGACTCCCCGTAGCTGTTTTGTCAGCGTCGCCTCTAGAATCAACTGGTCTCCAGCCGTAACCGGCTTCTTAAAGCGCGCTTTATCGATACCCACTAAATAGTAGACATTCCCCGTCTCACTTATCGCTTTATTAGAGTAAAAAGCCAACATGCCGGTAGCTTGAGCCATAGATTCCAATATGAGCACCCCGGGCATAATCGGATGGTCAGGAAAATGACCCTGAAAAAAGGGCTCGTTTATAGTGACGTTTTTAATTGCCTTAATTGACTCAAAAGGCTTACACTCCAAAACTCTATCTATAAGTAGCATCGGATAACGATGAGGCAACGTTTTTAAAATTGACGTTATATCTAAATTTTCCATCAAGCACCTATTAATAAGCAATCACGTTTCAGCCCCACGGGCGGCCCACCGACCTTGGCAGTCTCACGCGACAACTTTTCCCCTATAGCAATTGATACGGTTGACTGTCACGCAAGCTGACGCCAACCACGCACAACAACTAAATTATTTTTTTAAGAGCTCAATTACTAAGTTTGAGATATCCGCTTTCGAACTAGCATACGGTACATTCGCTAAAACAAGGTCGTAGCCATTTTCTTCAGCCACCGTAACTAGAGCTTCTCCTATGAGCTTTTGAACTTTCCCCATTTCTTCATTACGACGGAAATTGATATCCTCTTGGAAAGTTGTCATGTCACGTTTTAACTCGCGAGTCTTGTTAGCAATGTCTCTGTTAATTCTTTCGCTTTCGCTTTCGCTCATAATAGCGCCATCTTTAGCTAAGCGGTCTTGGAGCTCTTTTAAAGCTTGCTGTGCTGCGACTAAATCTCTATCTCGAGTCGCAAACTCTTTTTCGAGTATTTTCCTAGCCGCATCGGCTTGAGGAGCAGACTGAAGTATTTCGTCCGGCTTAACGACCCCAATTTTTAGTTCCACTGCATAAACAGATTGTACTGCTACAGACAATGCAAATGCGGATATCAAAGACAACATAAATTTATTTTTCACCTGAACACTCCAAATAAGAATAGATAGCTAACAAAAAAGACGGTAGAGAGCACTTTTCGCTGCATACACGCAATTGTGTCATATCTCGCCACGAAAGTGGAACCTCTAGTCCATTAATACAATTAATACTGTGCACCAAAGTTAAACTGAAACTTCTGAACTTCATCGTACCACTCGTCTCTCAACGGGAACGCGTAGCTTACAGCTAGCATCCCAAATGGAGACATCCAGGAGGCAGAAACTCCGGTTGACATCCTCATGTCTGAGAACGAAAAGTTTTTGCTCATAGCCAGCGGCTCCCCATCCGCACCTCGCACAAAATCACCTGTGTTTTCAACGAAGCTATAACCACTGTCACTCCAGACATTACCTGCGTCAATAAATCCAGAAAACCTTACAGATTTAAATTCGGCCAAGGCTGGCACTGGAATCAAGACCTCAGCATTAAAGACTACGGTGGTATGTCCCCCCAATGCGCGGCCATATAAGTCCTGGGGCCCCAAGGAGTGCTCATCAAACCCGCGCACAGTCCTAGGACCTCCGGCATAAAAATTCTCAAAGAAAGGCAGCTGACTCGTCCCTCCATAGGCTTCACCATAACCAACATGCCCCTTAAGAAGGCCAGTGAAACCTTTTCCTAAAGGACTGTATATCCTTCCATCATATTCCATTTTCCAATATTTAAGATCCCCTCCTGGTAAAGCGGCAATCGCCTGTATACGTTGCAACACGCCCCTATCCGGAAATATGCCGTCATTACGAGTATCGTAAGAATAAGACGTATTAAATTTTATACTGTTGTACTTATTCCCTTCTTGTCTCATGAAGGTAGCGATTATTGGATCGAGTAAATTGGGAGCCGTATTAATTTCCGTTTGTTCAAAAGAAAGGCCAGTCATTATGTGATTATGTTCCGTGATCGGCAGCCCAAGCTTCACTCCCAATGAAATGCTTTCAGTTTCATACCTTGAAACTGAACGACGACCAGCATCGCTCTTGCTGTACATGACATCGAATCCCCTAGCAACTCCATCTTCAGTCCAGAAAGGGTCCATGTACCCTAGTCGGAATGTCTTTTGAATATCACTGTTATTAAAGGCGAAATTAACGCTCTTTCCGCTTCCTAGAAAATTGTTCTGATTGACATTGGTATTCAGAATAAACCCAGCCGACTGGGAAAACCCAAAGCCCAGCATTAGATTGCCCGAAGGTCTCTCTACTACTGTAAAGTTAACATCTACTTGATCAGGAGTGCCTTCGACCGCGGGCGTTTCGACCGCGACATCCTCAAAATAACCGAGTCTTCTGAGACGCGTCTTACTCCGTTCAATTTTTTTAGTCGAGATCCAGCCACCCTCTAACTGTCTCATCTCTCTTCTCATAACTTCGTCGCGGGTCTTTGCATTTCCGAAAAAGTTCACGCGCCTAACGTAGGTACGCTGACCGGGATCTATAAAGTAAGTAATATCAACTGTACCCGTGTCTTCGTTAATTTGAGGTATTGCGTTACAGTTAGCAAAAGCATACCCCTCATTCCCAAGCCTATCAGTCACATTCTTACTGGTAGCCGTCAACGCCTTACGAGAGAAAACCATTCCTTTACGCGTAAATACCCATCTAAACAACTCTGTCGGGGCTACAATCAAAGTTCCTGACAGTTTCACGTCCCCTATTAGATACCTGTCTCCCTCATCGATATTAATGGTGATATATACATCCGATTTATCTGGCGTTATGGATACTTGCGTTGAGTCTATTGAAAAATTGATGAACCCAGTATCCAAATACAATGAACGTAAAGTCTCGAGATCCCCTGAAAGTTTCGACTTAGAATACTGGTCATCTTTTCTAAACCAACTAAGCATATTTGTAGTATTTAGCTTGAACAGCTCCTTGAGCTGCTCCGTTTCAAATGATTTGTTTCCGATTATATTGATTTGTTTGATTTTAGCTGATGGGCCCTCTGAAATGTTGAAGTGAATAGCAACGGCTTCGTCTCCTGTAGGGATTACTTCTGTATCTAGTTTTACAGCGTATTTCCCATTCGCGAAATACTGTCGCTTAAGCTCTTGTATAACTTTATCTAATTTGGCGTCATTAAAGACCTCCCCTTCGGCAAACCCTGCCTCTGCGAGACCTTTTTCGAGATCTTCAGTCTTAATCGCGCTGTTGCCCTCAAAAACCAGCGCAGCTATCGTTTCACGTTCTATAATGGTTACTACTAGGACATCTCCGTCTCTATCTAACCTGACATCTTTGAACAGTCCTGTCTTATAGAGTGCACGTATAGCATCCCGCGCTCGGCGCTCATCAACCGTATCACCTATAGCAATTGGTAATTTATTGAAGATCGCACCTGCTGATATTCGGTCGAGCCCCTCCACGCGAATATCATCAACCACAAATGTCTCAACCGCCAATGCGCTTGCCATACTGAGTGTTAACAGAAGCCCTAAAATGTTTCGGGATATTCTAAATCGCATAATATTTTTCTTACTTTTTATCTTGTACCCATCAACAATTATTGAAGACGCACGAGATCGTTATAAAATGCAGTCCCCATCAGTGCGATTAGTAAAACAAAACCAATCTGCTGCCCTATTACCTGAACACGCACTGACACGGGTCGCCTACTTACAAATTCTATCAGGTAGTAGAGCAAGTGTCCTCCATCAAGCATCGGTATTGGCAAAAGATTTAAAATCCCTAAACTAATGCTTATCAATGCCAAAAACTCTAAAAAGCGGGCGAGCCCCATCCCCGCTGATTGACCGGCATATTGCGCAATTGAAACAGGGCCACTTAGGTTTTTTGGCGAGATCTCTCCTGAAAGCATTTTGCCTATGAAACGCAGAGTCATCGTCGACATTGTCCAAGTACGTTCAACAGCCTGAGGAAATGCAGCTAAAATACTGAAATACTCCTTCGACATAGGTGCATACTCGAAATTTTCAGGAATTCTGACTTGGGCTCCGATTTTTCCGACCATCACTCCACCTTCTTCAACGGCATGCGGCCTAAGGATAAGTGTTCGGGTGTTTTCGCCTCGTCCAATATTAATGCGCAAATCCATATCTGCTCCCGAACGCACAATATCGACCCACTGCGTCCATGACTTCACAGGAACACCGTCCGAAGCTAGGATTTTATCACCTGGAAGCAATCCTGCCACTTCCGCAGCACCTCCCACGATTACTTTATCAATCACGGGAGGTAAAATAGAATGTTTTATCGTCACTCCCATTGTTGTAAGTAGGTTTTTTTCCGCCAGGTCATCAAAATTTACCGATGAAAAATCAAAGGACGAAGAACGCCTAAACCCATTTTCATTGGTATATGTAAAAGGAACATTTCTTTTGTCAACAATTCCAGTAATTGATCTTTTAAGGACACCATCCCAAGTGTTTACTTTATAGCCATCAATCGAATCTATAACGTCGTTTGATTCCAATCCAGCCCTAAAAGCGATTGAGTTCGCGTCTACAGAGCCAACAATAGAACTTATCCCCGACGCTCCGATAACTAACATAGCCCAGTAAGCTATAACCGCAAATACAATATTAATGAATGGCCCTGCCCCCACGATAATTGTTCTTTGCAGAAGAGATTTCCGATTGAAGGCTCGCTCTTTCTCACAATCCTCTACAACGCCCTCTGCTTCGTCTAGCATGCGAACAAAGCCTCCAAGTGGAACTAAAGCTACGGAAAAAATGGTCTCCCCAATTTTTTTCTCTAGTATTACAGGACCAAAACCAAAAGAAAATCTGAGAACCTTAACACCTGCCCAACGAGCGGCACTGTAGTGTCCGAGCTCATGGACACCAACTAGTACTCCTAAGGCAAGAAGAAAAAATATCCCTGAAAACAGGATTTCATTCATGTTGCTGCATCCATAATTGAACCGACAAGCATCTGCCGAGTCATAAGATCTGCATCTAAGATTTTCTCTAAAGAATCAGCTTCTACTATGGAAGCATTTGATAGTGCTATTTCAATCAACAAAGGAATATCAGTAAATGATATTTCGCCATCTAAAAATGCTGCTACTACCACTTCATTTGCCGCATTCATCACTGCAGGAGCAGTCCCTCCTCTCAAAAATGCATCTCGTGCAAGATTTAAGCAAGGGAAATTAACATTGTCTGCTTTCTGAAAATCGAGTTGACTGACTGCAAATAAATCTAGGTTTCCAACTCCCGATTGCACTCGTTCGGGCCAAGCTAAGCTGTATGCTATTGGTGTCCTCATGTCTGGCTGCCCCATCTGAGCGATTACCGAGCCGTCAATGTACTGAACCATAGAATGAATTACGCTCTGAGGATGCACAACCACATTTATATTCTCCGGGGATACTCCGAAAAGCCAGCACGCTTCAATGACTTCTAACCCTTTATTCATCATAGTGGCAGAGTCAACCGAGATTTTTTTTCCCATGTCCCAATTTGGATGAGCACATGCTTCTTCTGGTGTTACCAGACTAAGCTTCGCTTTGCTGAAATCTCTAAACGGTCCTCCTGATGCCGTGAGCAACAAGGACTCCACCCCATGCTTAACAACCTGCCCAGCATCATTTTTAGGAAGACATTGAAAGATTGCATTATGTTCACTGTCTATCGGCAGTAAATCGGCACCTGACGCCGCCACTTCATCCATGAAGAGCTGTCCAGACATAACTAATGCTTCTTTATTGGCGAGAAGCACCCGCTTTCCAGTTTTTGCCGCTGCTAAGGACGACAGGAGTCCAGCTGCGCCAACTATCCCAGCCATCACATAGTCAGTCCGGCTATCTGCTGAAACAAACTCAAGAGCTTTAGGACCCGCCAACACCAAGATATCCGGTTGCTCATTTTTGAGACGTTTGCGCAGTGATTCAGCAGCAGCTTCATCGGCCATAACAGCATAGTCTGGCTGCCACGTCAGGCATTGAGAATACATCAGATCAACATTGAAGTTAGCAGTTAGCGCAAAGATGTGAAATTTTTCTGCCATTCGAGTAACAACATCCAGAGTATTAACACCGATTGTCCCCGTTGACCCTAGAATTGTTAAGTTAATCATGCAATGTATCCTACGTGGAGCAATGCGCAAAGGTAGACCGGAGCTGCCGAACATAGACTGTCCAAACGATCAAGGATTCCACCATGACCGGGTAATACAGACCCGCTATTTTTAACCTTACGAAAACGCTTTATCATGCTTTCAAACAAATCTCCGACCACTGCCGCTAAAGTAGTCATGGCTACAACAGCATTCCAAATATATAAATTAAGAGTGGGGCTAACAAGATAAAGTAGATTCCCTATAACCATAGCCCCCGAAACGCCAAATATTAGTCCTTCCCATGTCTTTCCAGGGCTAACCTTATCCATCAACTTGTGACGACCGAATAATTTCCCCCCAACGAAAGCGAATATATCGGCGCAGCTTACCACAAGAACCAATGACAAAAGAAAATATAAATGAGAAATTTTAATCGTCATTACTGAGACGGCCATAGGCACAAGGACTAATGCGCCAACAATCCCCAACATTATCTTATTGGTAATTATTCCTTTACCAGTTTTTTGGTACAAGGCAAGCCAAAAAAGAGCCGCAAGCCAAAGCATTAATATCAAGTATGCAGCTAGCTGCCGATTTTCTGCAGCTACCGTAATCAAGTCTAAAACTACAACTGAAACAATACAGAGTGCCAACGAATATAGACTCTTCCCGAAGATTGATTGCAGACCGGAAAGTCCGCCCCACTCAATTCCTGCGAGAAACAAAACTGTTAAAAAAAATATCCAGGCAACTAGATCTTGGGCCATTAGACCAAAAAAAGCGAACGCTGCGAAAGCAAAGACCCCAGTTAATAAACGACTACTTAATAATCTCATCTATTACTCGCGTCTATCGCACCAATTGATGAAGAAGTATCCCTTTATAACTCTTCTCAACAAAGAACTCCATCATCACCTAACAAGCCGCCAAAACGTCGTTGCCGGTTACTGTAACTAGTAATGGCATCAGTCAGGTGGTTCTCATGAAAATCTGGCCACAGGCAATCTACAAAATACAACTCTGTATAAGCCATCTGCCACAGATAGTAATTACTCAAGCGATGCTCGCCTCCGGCTCGGATAAACAAATCTGGTGAAGAATCGGGAGACAACTGCATAAACTCGTCAAAAAATCCCTCATTAATTTCCTCAGGGAGTAAAGAACCATCAACCACTTGTTCCGCAATTAATTTCGCAGCCCGAGCTATTTCCCATTTACCACCATAATTAACAGCTAGTACCAAATGCATACGATCACACTCTCGAGTCTTGTTTTCTATATTTCTAATTGCTTCTTTAAGATCGATAGAGAATGGTTCGCGATCACCTATCACGCTTACTCTCACACCATTTTCAAACAAAGATGCTCTTTCAGAATTAATTGAAGTTACCAAGAGCGTCATCAGAAATTGCACTTCAGATGGAGGCCTCCGCCAATTTTCACTACTAAATGCAAAGAGGGATAGGGTATCAATTCCTTTTTTTATGCAGGCCTCAACCACCCGTCTCGCAGCATCAATGCCTTCTTTATGGCCATTTAGTCGATTAAGCCCGCGCCTCTCGGCCCATCGCCCGTTTCCGTCCATAACGATTGCTATATGTTTAGGCATATCGCGATTAGTCATCACGGCTTCTCTGGAATGGAATGGAAGTTGAGATGAAAACTCATTAGTTCGACTGAGACTCCTTAATTTAATTAATTCCTAGATCTCAACGATTTCTTTCTCTTTCTGGACCACCATGTCATCAATTAACTTCACATGTTCATCAGTGATTTTTTGTGTCTCAACGTCTCCCGACCGCTCATCATCCTCAGAAATTTCTTTATTCTTTTTAAGATCTTTGAGCTTGCTTAAATTGTCACGTCGGATGTTTCTCACGGCAACTTTTGCTTGCTCCGCTTCACTTTTTAAAATTTTAACCAATGCCTGTCGTCGCTCTTCAGTCAAGGGGGGAACCGGGACACGAATAACTGTACCCGCGGTGTTAGGATTAAGCCCTAAATCTGAATTCAGTATAGATTTCTCAATTAATTTTACTGCACCTGCATCCCACACCGTGATTAGCAAGGTTCGAGAGTCCTCCAAACTTACACTGGCTGTCTGTGTAATTGGCGTACTAGTTCCATAATAATCCACCATTAAATGTTCTAATAAACTGGGATGTGCTCTTCCCGTCCTCACTCGTGAAATATCAGACTTGAATGCTTCCACACTTTTACCCATCCGTCTTTTTGCATCTTCAAAGATTTTATTCACTTCCTCTACCCCTCACTAGTTACCAGTGTTCCAACTTGTTCCCCAAGAGCTGCAGCCAGAAATGAACCCGGTCTGGTCATGTCTACGACCCTAAGCGGCATAGAATTTTCCCTGCATAAAACTATTGCGGTGGCATCCATAACCTGCAATTTTTGATCCAACACTTGGTCATAATGAAGCACATCATAGCGCTCAGCCGACGGGTCTAGCTTTGGATCTGCTGAGTATATCCCATCTACTTTCGTCGCCTTAATAAGAAGGTCGGCGTTTATTTCTATAGCGCGAAGGCTCGCAGCAGAGTCGGTGGTAAAAAAGGGATTCCCTGTCCCGGCAGCCATTACAACTACCCTTCCTTTTTCCAGATGCCTCACTGCACGACGTCTGATATAGTCTTCACATACTTCATTTATTTTGATTGCCGACATAACTCTAGCCGACATGCCTGTTCGTTCTAGCGAATCTTGGATAGCTAAAGCGTTAACAACTGTGGCAAGCATTCCCATTTGGTCAGCTGTTACCCGGTCTATACCTCCAGCCGCTAATCCTGCCCCTCTAAAAATATTACCTCCGCCAATGACGATGGCCACTTGAACTTTTTGGGTGACTAACGCTCGTATCTCTTCACTAACTTGGCCAATAACTACCGGATCTATTCCATAGGATTCCGCTCCAAGCAAGGCTTCTCCACTAAGCTTCACCAAGACTCTTTTATACTGCAAACCTTCATTAGATTGTCGCATCTATTGAGTTCTCCAAATCCACTTACCTAACCTAAGTCTCTCCAGCAGCCTTTGCTTGCGCCATAACTTCTTCGGCAAAATTCTCTTCTTTTTTCTCAATCCCCTCACCTAACTCATAACGCGTAAATTTTCTCACGCGAGCAGATTTTGATGCAAGCAATTCTCCCACAGTCTGGTCAGGACTACGAACGTAAGGTTGTCCCATTAGCGTTATTTCAGCTTTATACTTTCTAATTCGCCCCTCCACCATTTTTTCAATTATGTTTTGAGGTTTTCCTGACTCTTCGGCTTGAGCTTGAAAGATCGCCATCTCACTCTCTATCACTGCAGTAGGAATCTGGTCATCATCAATGCAAACCGGACTACTAGCAGCTATATGCATAGCTATTCCTCTAGACAGCTCAGCCTCGCCGCCTTCCATAGTCACTAGTACACCAATACGATCTCCATGAAGATAAGAGTCTAGAACGACCGACCCAGCAGTCTGTTCAGTTACGAACCTTCTAACACCAATATTTTCACCAACGACACTAATCAATTCTAATCTCTTATCCTCAATTGTCTTACCATCACTGCAAGAACAAGCCTGCAGAGACTCAGCACTATCAGGAGCTTGTTCCATAATAGTTTTTGCCACGAGCTCGCAAAACTTAAGAAAATTGGAGTCTTTAGCCACAAAATCTGTTTCAGAATTTACTTCTGCCATAACAGTTAAATCTTTGTCTGAAACAACAATGATTTTACCTTCTGCCGCAATTCTTCCAGCTTTTTTTGCAGCTTTAGCGGCACCTGTCTTTCTCAGATGGTCCATTGCTTTTTCAATATTCCCATCTGTCTCAACAAGTGCTCTCTTACATTCCATCATTCCAGCTCCGGATCTATCCCGGAGCTCTTTAACCATGCTTGCATTGATTGTCATTATTAATAGCCTTTTTTTGTTTACCTACCTTCTATCGAAGGCGTTGCTTCGAAGTCACCCGTCAAAATAGCTTACTCTGATGGCGCTTCCTTAGCACTGGCTTCACTAGCACTGGCTTCACTAGCACTGGCTTCACTAGCACTGGCTTCACTAGCACTGGCTTCACTAGCACTCGCTTCACTCTTTGGAACAGGAGGGATTTCTAAAATCGGTTCTATCGCTTCAACCTCAACAAAATCATTTACGTCAACTTCTCCTTCTGGAGAGGAAGGCATACCAGACAAAACCGCGTCAGCCACTGCACTAGCATATAGTGAAATGGCTCGCGAAGCATCGTCGTTTCCAGGAATTACATAATCAATACCTTCAGGCGAATTGTTTGTATCTACTATGCCAATTATCGGAATACCAAGCTTATTAGCCTCAGCAACCGCTATTTTTTCATGGCCCACATCTACGATAAAAAGAGCATCAGGCAAACCGTTCATCTCTTTTATCCCTCCGAGACTCTGGCCAAGCTTTGCAGCTTCACGTCGGATAGTCAGCCCTTCTTTTTTAGTCAACACATCTAAAGCTCCCGATTCTATCTGAGACTCCAAATCTTTTAGTCTTTTTACTGACTGTTTTACAGTTTTAAAATTAGTCAACATCCCGCCTAGCCAGCGGTTACTAACAAACGGCATACCACATCGCTTTGCATGAGTTTCGATAGGATCCTGGGCAGAGCGTTTCGTACCCACAAACATAATATTGTGGCCGGGTTTAGAAGCTAGCCGCTCCACAAATTTAATACCGGTTTCGAACATCGGAACAGTTTTGTCGAGATTTACAATATGGATTTTATTTTTTGCGCCAAAGATATATGGAGCCATTTTAGGATGCCAAAATCTTGCTTGATGCCCGAAATGGACCCCTGACTCTAGCATGTCACGCATACTTACTTTACTCATGTTTACTCTCCTTAGGGTTTTGCCTCCACGCTCCCCGGTCACCAATCCCTCCGCGTATTCTTGCAGAAGGACACCCTAGCACCAGTTTAGGCTCGTGTGAGAATTGATTTAAAGTTACAATTTGCCCAATGGGCTGCGGCTTTATACCATAGAATGCAACCCCTCAACAATGTGTAGTCATATAGGATCCGGATATAACAGATGATAAAGACACCCGAAGAGATTAAAAAAATGCGTGTGGCTGGGAAACTCGCCGCTGAGGTGCTTGAGATGATCGAAGAGCATGTGGTGCCAGGTATAACCACCTTGGAGCTCGACAACATTTGTCATGCATATATCGTGGATATTCAAAATGCTATTCCCGCACCACTAAATTACAAAGGTTTCCCGAAATCTATTTGCACTTCAGTGAACCACGTCGTCTGTCACGGCATTCCCTGCGAAAAGATCTTGAAAGAGGGGGATATAGTCAATATCGATATTACTGTTATTAAGGATGGTTACCATGGTGACACTAGCAAAATGTTCAACTTGGGTAAAGTTTCAATCAAAGCTAATCGTCTTTCAGTAGCCGCTTACGAAAGTATGAGAAGAGGAATCAATTGTGTGAAGCCCGGAGCTCAGCTTGGAGATATCGGCTATGCCATTCAAAAGTATGCCGAAGGACTTAACTACGGGATTGTCAGAGACTATTGCGGCCATGGAATTGGTAAGGAATTTCACGAAGCTCCCCAGGTTTTACATTACGGGAAAGAAAAAACAGGGTTAGTGTTAGAGGCTGGGATGATTTTTACTATTGAACCGATGCTTAACCTTGGGAAACATCAAGTTAAGCTTCTACCTGACAAGTGGACAGTTATCACTAAAGACAGGAGCCTTTCAGCTCAATGGGAGCATACAATATTGGTAACGGATGAGGGACATGAGATCCTAACATTGAGATCAGAAGAAAAATTAACCCTTAATTAACGGATATTAAAGATCAATTGCTTCATCCTACCCCGCTTTCAGAAAACGACTTATCAGCCAGAGCAAGCGCGATGGCAGGGGCTCGCCTCAACGACATAGCTTCAGCCACAGGGCAACCACTACCAAAAGATCTTCTGCGACATAAAGGCGCTATCGGGGAACTTATTGAGATGTATTTAGGCGCTACGGCGGGGGCACGTCCTGAGCCAGATTTCCCAGAAATAGGGGTAGAGCTAAAGACTCTACCAATCAATTTGAGCGGTAAGCCTGCAGAATCAACATATATTTGCAGTATTACATTGAGCTCCCTAGTAGGTTCATCATGGTCCACATCATTAGTTTATCGAAAACTAAAACGAGTTTTGTGGGTGCCTTTTGAAGCTGATAGAAATATCGCTCTTTCTGAGAGACGAGTAGGTACTCCTTTTTTCTGGTCACCATCCGACAGCGATATAGGCTATCTGCAAAGAGATTGGGAGGAGCATATGGAATTGCTATCTACAGGAAATTTCAGTTTGCTATCAGCTCATCAGGGCAAATACCTTCAAGTGCGCCCCAAAGCGGCTAACGGCAAAGCACTAGCGCCGTCCATAAACTATCATGGTAACCCTAGCCGAAACCTGCCTCGGGGCTTCTATTTAAGGTCCACATTCACAGCGAAAATTTTAGAATCGGCGTTCGAATGAGCTCGAAAAACACTCTGGTTGAGAGTCCTAATGAATGGAAGTTCTGTCTAGCTCCAATGATGAAAAAAACGGACCGTCATTTTCGCTATCTCATCAGTATAATTGCTCCGAAAATGCGCCTGTATACAGAAATGATTACCCCGGATGCCATAATCTATGGGAACCGCGCGCGTTTTTTGGGCCATTCAAAGAATGAGCTACCTCTTGCCCTGCAGCTTGGGGGAGCAAACCCTGAAAGCATTTTACAAAGCGCTCTCTTAGCAGTGAAGGCAGGGTTTAATGAGATCAACCTTAACTGCGGCTGCCCTAGTGATAGAGTCCAATCAGGAGCTTTTGGTGCCGCAATGATGAAGCGTCCGGAGCTTGTTGCCAATTGCGTGGCTACCTTGCACCGCGAATTGCCGCAAGATATTAAGGTAAGTGTAAAAACACGATTAGGAGTTGACGATTTATATAGCTATACCTATTTGCACTCGTTCATAACACGAGCCGTCGAAAGCGGCTGCCGTATTTTCCATATACACGCGAGAAAGGCTCTTTTAGCAGGTTTAAGCCCGAAAGAAAACAGGGAAATACCCCCTTTGAATTACAACTGGGTCTATCGTCTCAAAAAAGATTTTCCGATGTGTACCATGGTCATCAACGGTGGAGTAAATTCGGTTTCTCAGCTCGCAGAACATTTGCGGCGCGTTGACGGCGTAATGATTGGTAGACATGCCTATAATAATCCTTTTGACCTCGCTCACTTTGAAAATATAATCTTTGACCAAGACGCTAATACTGCAACTTTGACGCGTAAAGAGGTTGTATTGCAGTATCTGGATTATGTAGATCATCGAATGTCGGAAGGCTTTCAGTTTAAGACAATGATCAATCATTTGATCAACCTCTATCAAGGCCAACCAAATGCTAAAGCATGGAGACGATATTTAAGTGTCAACTCCGGCCGGAAATCGGCAAGCCTTGAAACGGTCTTCTCTGCCTTATCCCTAGTAGATTAAATCCTCATTGTAGCAGACTTGGTCTAGGTCGCGTTATACTGGGACACGTTCTACTAGAGAATTGTTAAACATACGGATTGAGACAAAAGTAACTTATGAGCATTGAGCACGCTAGATTCAACATGGTTGAGCAACAAATCAGAACTTGGGACGTCTTAGACTCGACTGTTTTAGACGTTTGCACGAGAGTAAACAGAGAAAACTACGTCCCTCAAAACCTCCAAAGCTTAGCATTTGCTGATACTGAAATCGAAATCGGTTTTGGTCAGCACATGATGTCCCCAAAAATTGAAGCTCGTGCGCTGCAGGCCTTGAAAATCGAATCTGGTGACACCGTGCTCGAAATCGGGACGGGTAGCGGCTTTATGGCAGCCTTACTCAGTTCTCTTGCGGATAGAGTCGACTCGCTTGAGATTAATGCTGAGTTAGCAACAACCGCCGCTGAGAGGCTTGCGAGTGATGGTTTCGATAACTGCACTGTCCGAGAATGTGACGGGATTGACGGTTTCATCGCCAATGCTCCCTACGATGCAATTATGCTGTCAGGTTCCTGTGTTGAGCGCCGACCGAAACTCGAAGAGTTACTTGCCATTGGAGGGAGGCTATTTGTCGTATTGGGAATTGCCCCCGTAATGCAAGCTATCTTGGTAACTCGTTACGACAAAGAAACTTGGATTTCAGAAGACTTATTTGAAACTACGATAACTCCACTTATTGGAGCCGAGAAAAAAAGGGAATTTCAGTTTTAATTTTACAGGCGAATGCAAATTTGTTGAGGTCTTTCCCAGGACATTTCATACCAATCTGGTTAGTTAGCCAGAAATATCAGAAGAGTAAAGCTATGGCAAAGTCTATGATGTGCGTGATAAATGCCCTTGTATTACTAGCGTTGCTTCAGGCGCCTAGTATTCAAGCATCTGATAGTGACTTAAGGTCACTATTGGCACTCGCCGAGCTAGAAGACCCTTTATACAAGGAAGCCCAATCGCTTGCCTTAGCTAAAGCAGAAGGCGTGCCCCAAGCCAAATCACAAATATTTTTTCCTACAATAAAGTTTAATGCGGGGACTAACCGAGTGCGTGACGATATCTCAACGACCGGATTCGGAGCGAATGGGGTTACTAAGTATAATTCAAGAAATTATAGTATTTCTTTCACACAACCAATTTACCACCAAGATAGATTTCTAGCTCTTTCTCAAGCTGATAGAAGGGTGCAACAAGCTCAAATCGAAGTTGTGATCGCGCACCAAGAATTAATTCTAAGGCTTGCAGAAGCATATTTTGAAGTCCTTGCATCCCAAGACAACTTGGTTTTCCAACAAACCCAAAACAAATCTTTGCTTGGACAACTTCGACAGGCTCAGAAAAAATTCACAGTGGGTCTAATTCCCAGAACAGACGTTGAAGAAGCAAAAGCTGGGTACGACAGATCAATAGCCAGTCTAATCAAAGCAAAGCAGTCGATTGACAATGCTGGAGAGATGCTCAGAGAAATCACCAAGAGCTATCCTAATAAACTTCCCGTGTTAACAGAAGAAATAACCTTAAATCTTCCAAAACCGCCACTCATAGAACAGTGGACTGCGGCGGCGTTAGAAAAAAGTCTAGAAATAAAAGCAGCTAATCTCGACGTCCAGATAGCCCAAAAAGAGATCTACAAGGAAGCGTCACGGAGCTTACCTACGATAGATCTCGTCGGTGGTCATGGATACGGTCGTCAAGGTGGACGTTTCGGTGCAAGCAAAATACACAAAAGTGATGTCGGTATTGAAGTGAATGTTCCTCTTTTTGAAGGTGGGATGACAATGTCTTTAACCAAAGAAGCACGGCATAGACATGCGGCCAAACTTGCTATTTTAGAGTCCACACACAGGGCAGTTAACAGGAAAACACGACAAGCTTATTTAGGTATCATCTCTCAGATTGGAGCCGTCCAAGCTTTGAAACAAGCAGTGCTATCATCGGATGCTGCACTAAAATCAACGACGGGCGGCTTCAACGTTGGGACCCGAACGGCAGTAGACGTTGTTGCAGCAGAGCGCGTTCTCTCGGAGTCAAAAAAAGATTACGCTCGAGCGCGCTATGACTACCTGTTAGAAACGTTGAAATTAAAGAAAGCTGTGGGAGTTTTATCTCCTGAAGATCTAATTTCAATAGAAGCTTGGCTAAAATAGCACCTGAGCGCGCCTCACGTGAGATACGGCTCAAGGGCTGCAAAAGTCAATTTTGTTGCTCCTTGGTGGCTCTCCATCACCTGAGTCGCCCTTATACTTTGCCTCAGAGCTAATTCGTGGTTAGCTAACAAACTACCCGCAGATTTTATTAATTCAGAAGGATTTGAGACTTTGACCAAAGCATTATTCGTCAAAAGTTTGTCACAAATATCACTAAAGTTAAAGGTAGAAGTTCCCGTGATCACAGGAACTCCTAGCGCTATTGGCTCTAACACGTTTTGTCCTCCGCGCGGCAGTATGCTTCCACCAACAAAAGCTACATCGGAAATAGCGTAAAAAGACAATAAATGGCCAAGTGTATCGACTAAAAGAACCTCGAATTTTTCTGCTGGCTTAACAGTAGTTTGATAACTCACTGAAAAACCTGATGACCTAACAAGCTTGCTGATGACAGGAATTCGATCTGGATGTCTCGGCGCCAAAATAAAGATCAGCTCTGGAAATGCCGTTCTAAGTTGCAGCATGCTTTCTATAATAAATCGTTCTTCCCCCTCTCGAAAGCTTCCAAAACACATAATTTTTTTTGATACCAGGCCTAGGCGTTCTCTTAGTTTTATAGCTTGAAAAGTGGTCTGTTCTCCTACGACTAGATCAAACTTCAAATTTCCAACAACACTAATGCTGGTTTGTTTCACCCCTAGTTTTTCGTACCACCGAGCGTATTCTTCTGTTTGAGCAAGCACCATCGATAATGATTCAAAAACAGGTGTAGTAATCGCTTTTGCTTTCCGATAATTCCTGTAAGAGTTTGGGGACATTCGACCGTTTATGATCACAGTAGGAATTTTTTCATCGCCGCAGAGCTTTAACAAATTAGGCCATAGTTCTGTTTCCACCAAGATTAATACTTTCGGATTTACGCGACTTGCGAAACGGGCCAACACTGAGGGCAAATCAATTGGGAAATACAAATGTGAAACCTGATCACCAAACTCTAAATAAGCAATTTCTGCACCTGTAACCGTTGTAGTCGTGACAAGAATAGTCCTGAGCGGATACTCTTTAAGAATTTTTTTCACCAAGGGCGATACAGCTTTCACCTCACCAACTGACACGGCGTGGACCCAGATAGGGTTGGAGTTGCCAAGGCAAAACGTGGGGAAACCTAATTTTTGTTTACAGCCTTCCCATAAACCTTGCTTCGATTTATTACGCCACAGCCATCTCAGCAACAAAAGCGGAGCAAGCCCGCTGGTCACAGCCGTGTAAAAAAATCTCAAAGACTTAGCCAGGTCAAATACTCCTTAACCCCGCATTTAATCGCCCTGAAATCCTTACTATAACCAATATTACGGAGGCTCGCGATATTCGCTTTTGTATTTGCTTGATAAGCAGATAGTAGCTCAGAAGGGAACGGGATATATTCGATTTGACCTCTTCCGTAAAATTCAACAACCGCGTTGGCAACCGTATTAAAAGTCTCTGCGACACCCGTACCGCAGTTGTATATACCTGATGCCAAAGGCGACTGCTCACCAGCCCATATAGTTACGTCCACCACGTCATCAACATGCACAAAATCTCGGCACTGCTCCCCGGCCGCATAGCCGTGAGAGCCAGAAAACAACTTGATTTTATCGCTAACAGAAAGCTGCTGATTTAAGTGGTAAATAACACTTGCCATAGTGTCTTTATGACCCTCATTCGGACCATAGACATTAAAATACCTCAGTCCGATTACGGTTGAGGATTTTTCTGTTGTTTGCATTTGTCTTTGACGCACATGCTGGTCAAAAGCTAGTTTTGAATACCCATAAACATTTAAGGGTCCCTCATTCGCAGCGATGTTCAGATCGCTGCCTGAACCAGAACCGTAAACTGATGCGCTAGAGGCATAAACCAATGGGATTTGAATTTTTTGACAGAATTCTAAGAGTAACCGCGATGCTCGGAAATTAGTATTCATCAGGTGCTTTCCGTCCCACTCCGTTGTGCGAGAACACGCGCCCAGGTGAAATACTTGAGAGATATGGTCTAACTTGCCGTGATAACTCGTTTTGGGATTCATAAAGTTTTCAATCTCGCTAAAAAACCTATCTTTATCTTCATAGTCTGCTATACAACATTTAGCCAAGTTCAAGGCTTTCCGACCATCTGTAAGGTTGTCGACCACTAGTATGTCAAACAAACCCCTTCGATTTAATTCGGCAACGAGATTACTACCGATAAAGCCTGCCCCGCCAGTCACTAAAATCATGCATCTTTACCTAATTTACTTAAGATATCAGTAGAAGAAAAACCTTCGTGAAAACCCAGTACTTCTACTTTCCCACCCGCGGCAATGACCTGCTCCGAACCAGCAATTTCTGTGACAACATAATCTCCACCTTTAACAAGCACATCAGGTAGAATTTCCGCGATTAATGCTTCTGGGGTATCTTGAGAAAAAGACACTACCCAGTCAACTGATTTAAGAGCGGCAAGAACTTCCATTCTGGCTTTAAGATCATTTATAGGCCGATTGGGGCCTTTTAACCGAGACACCGACAAGTTACCATTTACAGCAACAATTAGTCGGTCGCCTAATTTTTTTGCGTCTGAAAGATAACCGACATGGCCTCTATGCACAATATCGAAACAGCCGTTAGTCATCACTATCGTGTCACCCTTGGCTTTGGAGTCGTCTACAATGTTTTTCAGTTCACCTAACTCTAATATTCCGGTTTTCGCTTCTGATGGGATATCAAATTTCCTGATTTCCTCTAATGTTAACGTAGCTGCACCAAAACGACCCACAACAATACCAGCAGCCTTATTAGCGTAGGCAACAGCATTCCTAATATTTGAACCTGCACTTATAAAAGCAGCCAGCACCCCGCAAACAGTGTCTCCTGCACCGGTAACATCGAATACTTCTTTGGCTTCGGCCGCTATTGTAAAATGGCTATTATCTTCAACAAGGATCATGCCTAAAGGTCCTTTCGTAACTAAAATCGCATCAATAGCTAATTCATTCAACATACTCCTAGCTTTGGTTATAAGTACCTCATCAGAGCTACAATCTCCAGCCACAGCCTCGAACTCTTTCAAGTTTGGAGTCAATAAATCTACGCCTCGGTATTTCGAAAACTCTACACCTTTGGGATCGACGATGACGAATCGACCTAAGGCTTTAGCCTGGTTAATGAGTTTTGCAACTTCACCAACACTCCCTTTTCCATAGTCTGATATCACCACCACATCGCATTTTTGCAAATGGCTAGCAAATTCAGTATGAACTTTGTTACCTTCACCTCTGACGGGCGATTGCTCGAAATCAATTCGCAGCATCTGTTGACCTTGACTCACTACTCGTGTCTTAACTATCGTGGAACAAGTAGCGCTTTTAACTAGCCCACACTCAATTCCCAGACTGCGGGAAATTTTTTCTATTTGCGCCCCATCAGCGTCGTCGCCGACTTGTCCTACCAGACTTACTGAAGCTCCCAACGTAGCTGCATTAGCGGCTACGTTTCCGGCTCCTCCAATCCGTTCAATCGTGCTGTCAACTCTAACGATAGGTACAGGAGCCTCAGGAGAGATCCGCGACGTTGTTCCGGACAAATAACGATCTAAGAGCAAGTCTCCTATTACAAGAATTCTCCCATTACAGATTTTCTCAACAACCGCTCTCATGGAGATCATATCCATATACCAATTAACCACCCTAGAAATAACTCTATCATCAAACCACCTATAATCTTATCATAGACACATGCTGAACTTATGCAGATTAACAGCCGCAATCTCGTTGCTTACCAGTTTACCAAGTTATGCGCTTATAAATTCATACAACGCGACCTATCAAATCATAAAACATGAGATTAGAGTCGGAACGATAGAGCAAGTCTTCCTGCGTAAAGCCGACAGTTCTTACGCTTTCACATCTATCACTAAACCTTATGGGATAGGAAAATTTTTCACCCGAGAACAAAAGGTTGAATCCAGTGTTGGGAAAATCAATGGGGCTCGAGTAATTCCTTTTCGATATGAGAACAAACAAAAAAGCAAGACGGAGTCCTATAGCTTAAACTTCCAAATTGACCGACAGAAGAGCGTGCACAAACAGCCAGATGGAATTTCCTCGGATCACTTAGATGATTTACACGATTCTTTGTCTTACCAACTGCAACTCTGTATAGATATGCACAATTCTTCAGCAGATGCATTTAATTATAAAATATTAAAAAAGAAAAAAATCAAAGCGCTCGATTTCAGATCTCTTTCAACGGGAGAGCTATCGACGGGACTAGGTAACTTGGATGTTAAGATCCTGTTAAGACAAATCAACGACAATAGGAAAAAAACTAAGATATGGGCTGCCTCGCAGTTTAGTTATCTCCCTGTTAAAATTTTAAACGTTGGAAAAAATGGTGAAGAAATCTCTATTCAACTCCTTCGAGTAAGCTTTCATGAATAGGCTCTTATTCTTTTTCTAAGCCAGAAATTGTAGCTATCAGTTGCTCAGCCGGAGTATAAGCTCCTAGGTAGGTTCCATCCGATGAATATACTGCCGGAGTTCCGGCCAATTTCATACTTTGCCCGAGAGCAAAGTGATCTGCGACTGGGCTAGCACATTTACGTGTGGCGATTTTCTCCCCTGCCTTCGCTTTACTGAGGGCTTTTTCCTTATTTGCAGCACACCAAACATTGACTGCCTTATAATAAGAGTCACTCTTAAGCCCTGCTCGAGGATATGCTAGATAATGAACGGTTATCCCAGCGCCATTCAACGCCGGCACCTCTAGGTGAAACTTGCGACAATACCCACAATCAATGTCAGTGTAAACATAGATATTACCTGTATCATTAATATTTTTTCGTCCGAATGAGATAAGTGAATTTTGATCTAACTTCTGAAACTCTTCCTTCCGTGTTTGAGCTCTGGCAGTCTGTGTAAGATTGGTTTTTTTGACTAAATCAAGTAATTCACCCTGAAACAAGTAACGCCCATCTTTAGTTACATAAACAATCTCTCCACTTAATTTAACTTCAAAAAAATTACCCATTGGCATTGTCTTAACTGACTCTACACTCTCTGATGGAAAAATTTTTTCGAGCACCTCTCTTACATTCTGATTTGAATCTGCAGCTTTTACGAGGCCGGCAGCGACAATCGCTATGACTAGACAGCACACTTGTATTCTCACTTTTTTTTCCTTTATGATCCTTGTGTTAGAGAGTATTGGCTCAACTTTATCCTCGAGGATGGTGCAAGCTATGTAGCTTTTTCAAACGTTCCGCTGCAACGTGAGTATAAATCTGTGTTGTAGAAATATTACTGTGGCCCAACAGCATTTGGACTACTCTTAAATCCGCACCATGGTTCAATAAATGTGTTGCAAATGCATGCCGCAATGTGTGCGGAGAAATTTGTCCGTCTATATGGGCCATCACAGCATATTTTTTAACTCTGTGCCAGAATGTTTGCCTAGTCATTGGATGGCCATGACTACTTGGAAACAAGGCTCTGGTCATATGTTCCCCCACCAGAGCTATTCGACCTTCGTTCAAATATTTAGTCAACCAGTAAATAGCATTCTCTCCTAAAGGTACCAGTCGCTCCTTATTTCCTTTCCCCACAACCCGAACGATCCCTTGTCGTAGATTAACTTGAGCAGATTCCAGCCCCACCAACTCGCTAACCCTTAAACCGCTAGCATAAAGGACTTCTAGCATCGTTCTATCACGCAGACCCAGTCGTTCTTCTGTATTAGGAGCGAGCAAGAGCGCTTCAACATCCACTTCACTGACAGACTTTGGTAAAGACCTACCTATGCGAGGTGCCACAAGTTCGGTGCTTGGGTCAATGGAAATTAAGGCTTCTCTATAAAGATAGCGGTAATATCTTTTTATGCTAGCCAGTCGACGAGATAAAGTTTTTGAAGATAATTTCTTTGGTTGCCCCATAAATTGTATCAATTGGATTGAATTCGCGCTCAAAAGAGTAGCATTAAGGGAAGTAAGGTAGATGCCTAGTATTTTGAGATCACTTTGATAGGCGGACACGCTCAGAGGACTTAAGCCATACTCACTCCATAAATGCTCAAGGAATCGTTCAAGATGATTCGTGTCTGAATTCAATTTACCGCTACTGACTTAAAAAAGTTAATATGGAATACTAGACGTTATTAGCAACAAAAATCTATAGGGAAGTACTGAGTTATGTTTGACGATTGGTTTAACGACAAACAAACGGGTTTGGGAGAAATTCTTAGAACGGACACTGAACAAAAATCTGCTGACAAAGCTGCCGCGAAATTTTCGTTATATTACTATGAAAGTTGTGTTTTCTGCGCTCGAGTTCGCAAAACCATTCGTGCGTTAAATGTTACGATCGAACTCCGTGATATTATGAAAGATAGAGCTCATCTAAGGACCTTAGCTACTCTAGGCGGGAAGACCACTGTTCCTTGCCTGAGAATAGCAGGAGAAGCACCAGGTGAAGAAAAATGGCTTTATGAGTCTAGCGATATCTCGGAATACTTGATTAAGGAACTTAAGTAGTACGCTTAACTAATATTTTTTCTTTTATTCTCGCCGCTCTGCCTCTCAAATCACGCATGTGATAAAGCTTGGCACGTCTCACATCAGCCAGACGTTTAACCTCGATGCTTTCGATAAGAGGACTGTGCATCTGAAAGACACGCTCCACTCCTTCTCCATGAGAAATTTTTCGAACGGTAAAAGAAGAGTTTAAACCACGACTCCTAATGGCGATAACAAAACCTTCGAATGCTTGCAGTCTTTCTCTAGTCCCTTCTTTGACCTTTACTTGCACGACAACCGTGTCGCCGGGACCAAAGCTAGGTATATTCTTTTGAAGCTGCTCCGCTTCGATTTTCGCTATTAACTCACTCATCACTCATGCCTTAAAATTTGATTTCAGAATTCTACACCAAACGACGTATAAATTTTACTATTATTTTCAATCATAGAATTACAGATTTAATAACTTTTCAATTGTCCTCCAGAAAGCTTTCTAGCAGCATTATGTCTTCGTCACTCAAGGACATCTTTTCGAGCAATTCTGGTCGCCTCAAATAGGTTCGACCCAAACTTTGTTTCCGTCGCCATGAGGCAATTTTCCCATGATCTCCGCTCGTCAGAACTGCAGGAACAGCGTGTCCTTCAATTTCAGCAGGCCGAGTATAGTGAGGGTAATCTAGTAATCCGGAATGAAAAGAATCTTCAATAGGAGACAAATCACTGCCCAAAACATTTGGCAAGGTACGTGCCAGAGCATCAATCATAACTAAAGCAGGAAGTTCTCCCCCAGTAACAACATAGTCTCCAATCGACCATTCACTATCGACACTATTCAAAACAATTCTTTCATCAACTCCCTCGTATCGTCCACATAGGAATATCAAATGGTCATAATGATTCAGGCTATTGATAGCGTTATGATTGAACGTCTTCCCCTGCGGACTAAGATAAATCACATGGCGTGTCTGCGCTTTGTCTGTTTTTAAGCCCGCCAAGGCCCTATACACAGGCCCTGCCATCATCACCATACCTGGGCCGCCTCCATATGGCGTGTCATCTACTCTGCCATTACTGCTTTGGGCATAATCTCTTGGGTTTATGGCGTCAATTTCTATTACGTTAGACTCACAAGCTTTTCGTATCACGCCGACATCACGGTAGGCATTAATCAATTCTGGAAACAACGTGAGGACGGTAAATCTTTTACTCAATTAGCTATCTTCCTTGTCCCAATCAACAATTATTTTTTGATTGGTCAAGTCGACACTCTTAACGTAGACATCAGAGACATAAGGTATCAGTGAGATTTTATCGCCTCTTACTTCCAATACATCATTTGCACCAGTTTCATGAAGAGTGCTAATTACCCCTAAATCTTCTCCATTTAAGTTGAACACCTTTAGTCCAATCAAATCTAACCAGTAGTATTCGCCTTTCTGAACGTTTTTTAGAGATTTTCTTTCAACAGCTAATTTTTTACCAACTAGTTGCTCAGCACCGTCCCGAGAAAGAATACTATCCAGCGATAGTATGAGAGCTTTATTTGAGCCAGAAACCTCACTTACCTTAAAAGATAACCACTCGTTTTCATTTCCAACAAGTATCTCTCGATAAGCGAATATTTGATCCTCTGGACGGGTATACGACCGAATTTTAAGCCAGCCTTTCACACCAAAAACGCCACTGATTTCTCCCAACACGACAACACTAGTTGTCATGTAAAGAAAACTTCAATTTTCAAGCTATCATTCTGGAATGGCTGCTTTTTTCATTAATTTTGCAACACGTTCAGATGGCTGTGCACCTACTGAAAGCCAGTAAGCATATCGTTCTGAGTCTACACGTAAGCTTTCTTCGCTTTCTTTCCCTAAAGGATTGAAAAATCCTAACCGCTCCAAATGTCGCCCATCTCTTTTATTTCGTTGATCTGCGACTATAATGTGATAATACGGACGCTTATTGGAACCGCCACGAGATAATCTAATTTTCACCATAAAAAATATCCTTCGAAGAGCACTATAACATGCGCTCAATTACTAAAAATGACCAAAAGTCTTTCACTTATGGTCGCGCATTCTAAGAGGTAGACGACTTAAAATAAAGGGTTTATCGAGGTTATCTAAGGGAAATGCCAAGAAATATAGAAATATCGACAAAACAACAGGCCCGAGAGTATGTTCGAAGGGCTTCTTTGAAGATAACACCGGAAAGATTTGCTGAAGCAAACAGGCAAATTTATACCTCTTGCTACTCGGTTTTAAGACAAAAAAATATTAACTCCCTATTCATTTATGTGTCTCGCGAAAACGAAGCAGACACTCATATGCTGATTAAGCATTTTCTGAAAGACAAAATAAAGATCTATGTTCCAAAAGTAATTGGAGATAATGAGATGGTTGCGGCTAGATTAATGACTTGGGATGGCCTAATTACAGGTCGATATGGACTACGTGAACCTAAAAACTTTGAAGAAGTTGCGGTCGAAATCGACATGGTTGTTGCACCTGGGCTTGCTTTCACCATCGAGGGTGCACGCCTTGGCCAGGGTCTAGGTTACTATGATCGTTGGCTTACACAAAATCCATATGCAGACACAATAGCTCTAGCATATGAGCACCAGATACTGAGTGCAGTGCCAACGTCTAGACATGATGTAAATGTAGCTGAAATAATTACAGAAAAGCGCTGGATAGTGTGCACTAGCGCTAATCTTTGATAAGGTTCGAACTTTTATAGGCGGTAATAAATTTAAAGCCTATTCATCAACGGCTTTCATACTCAACCTTATTCTGCCTTGCTTATCTACTTCTAGAACTTTGACTTTAACTAGATCACCTTCACTCAATTTATCGCTCACATTCTCAACCCGTTCCTCAGAGATTTGTGAAATGTGCACAAGTCCATCTTTCCCCGGCAGGATGTTCACGAAAGCTCCAAAATCCATTAACTTAGCTACTTTCCCTTCATAAACAGTTCCGACTTCAACATCTGCGGTAATAGACTCTACCCTAGACCTTGCAGCCACTCCCGCAGCGTTATCTACTGAAGCTATTTTCACAGTGCCGTCATCATCTATGTCTATAGTGACGCCAGTCTCCTCAGTGATTTGCCTGATCGTCGCGCCACCTTTTCCAATTACATCACGAATTTTATCTGGTGGAATTTTGAACGTTACAATTCTAGGCGCGTGCTCTGACATTTCTTCCCTAGGACTTGAGATGACTTTATTCATTTCACCTAATATATGAATTCGTCCACCCTTGGCCTGCTCTAGAGCAGCCGCCATGATTTCATGAGTAATACCATTTATTTTTATATCCATCTGCAAAGCTGTAATGCCTTCTGCAGTGCCAGTAACTTTAAAGTCCATATCTCCAAGATGATCTTCATCACCCAAAATATCGGACAACACAACAAATCGGTCACCTTCTTTGATGAGACCCATCGCAATCCCAGCAACAGGCGCTTTCGTTGGAACTCCTGCATTCATTAAAGCGAGGCTTGTTCCACATACAGAGGCCATTGAACTAGAACCATTTGACTCGGTTATCTCAGATACTATTCGTAAGACATATGGAAATTCTTCGAGCGAAGGAAGTATCGCCTGGATACCTCTTTTAGCTAAACGTCCGTGTCCTATTTCTCTTCGTTTCGGAGTACCTACCCGTCCCGTTTCTCCTACGGAGAAAGGAGGAAAATTATAATGAAGCATGAAAGGGTCCCGTCTTTCCCCTTCAATAGCATCTATCACCTGAGCATCCCTGCCTGTCCCTAGCGTAGCGACTACGATAGCTTGCGTTTCTCCCCTAGTAAACAAGGCCGAGCCATGCGCTCTAGGTAATACATCAACTTCCACTGAGATATCTCTAATCTCGTCTTTTCTCCGACCATCGATTCTCGGTTTGCCGTCTAGCACACTGTGTCTAACCACGTCGTGTTCTAGCTTATAGAACACAGCTTCAACCTCTGCTCCATCGTAATCTTCAGAATCCGAATGGCTCGCCAGAACTTCGCTTTTGAGCACACTTAACTTATCGCGTCTTTCTATCTTATCAACTACGCTGTACGCATCAGTAATAGCAGCTTTGTAATTCTCGCTGATAGAAGAGACGAGGGCAGAATTTAATTCAGGGGTAGACCATTCCCATTTTTCGGGATTGACCATCTCAGCTAACTCGTTGATAGCAGATATAGCTGCTTGCATTTTTTCATGGCCAAAGGTCACAGCCCCAAGCATAACTTCTTCGCTTAAGCCTTCCGCTTCAGATTCAACCATTAGAACTGAGGATGCAGTACCTGCGACAACTAACTCAAGCTCCGAATCATCCAGCGCGGCAAAGCTAGGATTAAGAATATAATCCCCGTCTTTATAACCTACTCTTGCTGCGCCAATTGGACCATCGAAAGGCATCCCTGATATAGCAAGTGCAGCAGAAGCTCCTAAGAGCGCAGGAATATCCGGGTCTACAGTAGGATCTAGTGATAGCACTTGGCATATCACCTGGACTTCATTCGTAAATCCTTTAGGAAAAAGAGGACGAATTGGTCTGTCTATGAGTCGACAAGTGAGTGTCTCTTTCTCAGTCGGTCCTCCTTCTCTTTTAAAGAAACCTCCAGGTATTTTTCCGGCTGCATAAGTTTTTTCTTGATAGTCGACGGTTAGCGGAAAAAAATCTTGCCCTGGCTTAGCTGATTTACGACCCACCGCCGTAACAAGGACTACCGTGTCGCCCATGCATGCCATAATTGATCCCGACGCTTGTCGCGCTATTTTTCCAGTTTCAAGCGTTACCGTCGCGCTTCCATATTCGAATGAAACAGCCTTTGCCGTCATATGATTAATACCTGTGTAAATAATTTTACTTAGTTAATGCCAGCACACTGAAGTACTAAGTGATGCTAACCTGATTAAATTCTTTTTTATTTCCGCAAACCTAAACGACCGATGAGCTCAAGATATCGACCGCCATCCTTGTTTCTTAAGTAAGTAAGCATCTTTCGACGACTATTTACCATTTTAATCAAACCACGCCGGGAATGATTATCGTGTGTGTGCATTTTAAAATGGGAAGTTAAACTTTGTATTTGAGCTGACAGGAGAGCAACCTGCACTTCAGGTGAACCCGTGTCGCTACCTTCTCTCTGATAATCACTAATAATTGCGCTTTTGCGCTCGCTAGACAATGCCATTTAATATTTTCCTAAGCACTTTTTATGAATAGACCATAGAACCGGCGCTAATTCTAACCGCCATGGTATTCTACGACAACAGATTTCTTAACTAAGACGCATACATTACCAATATTTTAAACATTAAAGCCTCTTTTAGGCACAATCCGTCCGTTTTCATCAACTTTCCCAATACCTAAAAACTTGCTTTTGGAATAAACACGAAGTAATTCACCTTCAGGAAATTCTGACGCTGCGACAAAAGTCAAGCCATTCACGAACATCTTACTTATCTCAGGTAACAAAGTTATTTTATTTAAATGAGTAAGCGCATGATCCAAAGGTAAAAGTACACTGTCTAAAAATTCGACACCATTTTTTTCAGCCAAGAGCTCCAGAGCACTCATCGTATAGGCATCTTCCACATGGAATGCGCCACTCTGAGTTCGTCGTAAAGACGCAACATGGCCCACCGTGCCAAGCGCTCTAGCTAGATCTTCAGCTAGCACCCTTATATAGGTCCCTTTTGAACAAGTCACATCGATACTACAGATGGGCGCCTGGTATGACAGTAAATCGAACTTGCGGATATTAATTTTTCTCGCTTCACGCTCGATGGTCAGGCCTTTTCTGGCAAGATCGTATAATCGCTTCCCGCCAGATTTGATTGCTGAATACATGGGTGGGATTTGGTAGAGTTCCCCTGTCATATCGAACATGCGTCGCGCGACGTCTGCTTCGTCAATCATAGAACAGCATATATTTTCCGAAATTTCACCTTCAGCATCCCCTGTTGTAGTTGATGATCCAAAAATAAATTCTGAAAGATATCGTTTGTCTGAATCTAAAAGATATTGTGCGACTTTAGTAGCCTCACCAAAACACACAGGTAAAAGACCTGAAGCCAAAGGGTCTAGAGTGCCTGTATGTCCGGCCTTTTTTGCGTTAAAAAGTCGTTTGATCTTTTGCAAGGCACGGTTGGAGCTATCACCTTTAGATTTGTCTAAAAGTAATATTCCATTCACCTTTCTTTGCAGCGGCTTCACAGGCTCAACAGCTTTTTTTCTGTTTTGTCACAACTTTAATTGATGATGTCATCATCCGACAATAAACGGGCGATTCTATCAATAGCTTCAGCTTCCTCATCAATTTCAAAATGAATGACTGGAGTTCTCTTAGATTTTAAATGTCCAGCTAATTGTTTTTGAAGCAGGTAGCCCTGTTGTTCAAGGTGCTCTTTAAACATAGCTTTGGCATCATCTCCGGCATATAAGCTAATAGTAATAGTAGCTTTTCGGAGATCAGGGCTCACAACAACTCTGTTTATTGTAGCCATACCGGCTCCAGATTCTCGCGCCATATCGCTGATGGAGACAGCCAAGATTTTCACGATTGCCGCGCTGACACGATCTATACGACTGTAGCCTTTCTCGTTCAATGTTTTATCTTGATTTTAAACAGTTCTGGCCACTTCTGTTCGCTCAAAGACTTCAATCTGATCGCCTGTTTTAACATCATTATAATCCTTTACTCCGATGCCGCATTCGCTACCAGAACGAACTTCCTTTACGTCTTCTTTAAATCGCCGCAAGGATTCAAGCTGCCCTTCGTAAATAACAACGCTTTCTCTCAGAACTCTTATAGGACTGCTCTTTTTTACAGCACCTTCCTCTACCAAGCAACCTGCAATAGCGCCTAGTTTCGAAGAACGAAAGACATCTTGGACTCTAGCAACACCAAGTATCGTCTCCCTGATTTCGGGAGACAATAAACCGGATATCGCAGCTTTAACGTCGTCGATCAATTCGTAAATAATACTATAATAACGAAGCTCTATACCTTCGTCCTCTATTAATCTTTTAGCTGCATTATCTGCACGCACATTGAACCCAAAAATAGTTGCACCAGACGCCAGCGCCAGATTTACATCTGACTCGCTTATCGCACCTACCCCACTTGCTACGACATCAATCTCTACTTCTTCATGGCTCAAGCCTTTCAAGGTATCGACCAATGCTTGACTAGAGCCGTGAACGTCGGCTTTTAGTACAACTCGCACAAATGCCTTTCCGCCACCACCCATCTCCGCTTCTATGTTTTCTAGTTTCGAAGCCTGCTGTCTAGCCAATTTGAGTTCTCGATCTCTATCTTCCCTGAATGAGGCAATCTCGCGAGCTTTACGCTCATCCGTCACTACCATTGCTTCGTCACCGGCATTAGGCGTTCCAGACAAACCTAAGATCTCTATAGCTTCACTGGGGCCTGCGGACTCAAGTTGTTGACCTTTGGCGTCATACATCCCTCTGACTCTTCCGTACTCACTGCCAGCAAGTAATATATTTCCGCGCTCTAACTTTCCACGTTGGATGAGAACCGTTGCCACTGTGCCCTTGCCTTTATCAAGTCTTGACTCTATAACTAAACCGCGAGCGACCCCTGTTTTAGAGGCCGTTAATTCTAGAATCTCTGCTTGTAAGGAGATAGCTTCAAGCAAATCGTCCACACCATCGCCGGTCAACGCGGAGATTGAAATAAACTGCGTCTCTCCACCCCAATCATCGGGGATAACTTCTAGATTTGCTAACTCTTGTTTTACTTTATCGGGTTGAAATTCCGGCTTGTCGCTTTTATTCACAGCAACTATTATTGGGACCTCAGCTGCCTTAGCATGCTTAACAGCCTCTGCAGTTTGAGGTTTTACGCCGTCATCACCTGCCACAACTAGCACTATGATATCAGTTGCCTTCGCTCCCCGAGCTCTCATGGAAGTAAAAGCCGCATGACCGGGAGTATCCAAAAATGTAATAGATCCGTGACTGGTCTCAACTCCATACGCACCTATGTGCTGAGTGATGCCTCCTGCCTCTCCAGATGCGATTTTAGAACTGCGAATATAATCTAAAAGAGAAGTTTTACCATGGTCAACATGCCCCATTATGGTTACCACAGGTGCTCTTTTCTCTAGATCCTGCTCGTCGTCATTTTGATCAAATAAGTGTCGGCCAACATCTACGCTTTCCGTCGAAAGCTTGGCCTCATGTCCCATTTCTTCAATCACTAGTTGCGCGGTGGTTTGATCCAAGGCTTGGTTAATGGTAACCATGCTACCCAATCCCATCATTACTTGGATAACTTCGCCAGCTTTAACCGACATCTGTTGAGCCAAAGCACCTACAGTAATCGTCTCGGGAATAGTTATTTCCCTCACAACTGCCTCAGTTGGCATTTCAAATCCATGCTTCCCGTTGGTGGGTGCAACTACACGTCGTGAAGTCGGTTTCTTCTTCCTTCTACGCCCTGATTTATCACTTGCCACATGCAATTCTTTTCGACCTGAATCACTTTTACCCTGCTTCCCTCCGTCATTGAATTTTTTATCTTTATCTCTGCTTTTACCTTTGGTGGATCCTTTTTTTACATCAGGAGAACTGGGACTTTCAGCGGGTGCAGGGGTCGCTTTCTGAACCTCAGCGACAGTTTTCTCAACAGCTACTCTTTCCGCTAAAAGACGCTGTTCTTCTTCCTCGGCTAATTTTCTTTCTTTTTCCAGCCTAGCCTCTGCTTCAACGGCCCGCAATCGTGCTTCAGCTTCTGCAATAACTACGGCGTCTTTTCTCTTTTGTTCTTCCAATATCTGAGCTTCCGTTACTAGCTCCTTATCCTCGTCATTCAACGTTGGTACTGTCTCTAGCGCAGCAGCCCTTTTCACATAAGTTCTTTTCTTGCGAACTTCAACACTAACTGTTTTAGTGCTTCCGGGTGTCGCGCCTCGGGCTCTCAGCTTATTTCGCTCGGGGGCAACCTTAAGTTCGCTAACAGTTTTTCTATTCAACGTAATCTTGCTAGGTTCACCGCTGCTTTTATCTTTCCCGTGCATTTTTCGCAAATACGTAAGTAGCAAACTTTTTTCGTCATCGGAGATCCTATCGTCCGCACCTTTCGAAGCGATTCCTGCTTGTTCCAGTTGAAGCACCAGCTTGTCAACCGAAATCCCTACCACATCAGCAAATTGACGGACTGTAACATCAGGCATCAGTAACCACCTCAACTCCACTTGTTTCCTCGCCAGCGAACCACGGTTCTCTAGCCTTCATTATCAAGGCTGCCGCCTTATCCTCAGGTATCGGTTCTATTTCTAACAACTCATCGACGGCCATCTCAGCCAAGTCATCCATACTAGTGATACCAGCTCCTGCCAAACGAAAGGCTAGATCTTCATCCATACCTTCCATTTCCAATAGTTCCGCTGCAGGTCTCGCATCACCGATAGCTTCTTCGTTCACTATAGCGCGTGTCAAAAGCAGATCTTTTGCTCGCTGCCTCAGCTCAGCAACCAAAGATTCGTCAAACTCTTCTATATCGTGCATTTCTTGCTCAGGAACGTATGCCACCTCTTCTACAGAGGTGAAACCTTCTTGCACTAGGATAATGGCTACTTCTTCATCAACGTCCAAATAATCCATAAATAGTTTTTGATGCTTAACAACTTCTTCCTCACTTTTCTGTTCCGCTTCAGTTTCGGTCATCACATTAAGTTCCCAGCCAGTAAGCTGACTCGCTAATCTCACGTTCTGCCCATTTCGCCCAATAGCTTGAGATAGTTGGTCTTCCACTACAGCAACGTTCATTGTCTGAGAGTCTTCATCAACTAGAATCGACACTACTTCAGCTGGGGCCATAGCATTCATTACAAACTGCGCAGGATTTTCATCCCATAAGATTATATCTACTCTTTCTCCTCCAATCTCATTGGATACGGCTTGGACTCTAGAACCTCTCATACCAACACATGCACCGACAGGGTCAATCCTTTTATCTTTACTGCGGACTGCAATCTTTGCGCGCATACCGGGGTCTCTTGCTGCTCCCAAGAGATCTATCACTCCTTCGCTAATCTCAGGAACTTCCAGCTTAAACAACTCAATCAATAGGTTTTCGTCCGTTCGGCTAACAAATAATTGTGGTCCGCGTTTTTCTGATTTCACAGCAGCAAGGTAGCCTCTAATGCGGTCTCCTGCACGGACAAGCTCACGAGGAATTAAGTTTTCTCTGGTAATAATAGCTTCAGCACTGCCTCCCAAGTCCAAGAACACATTCCCTCTTTCGATCCGCTTCACTACGCCCATAACTAGTTCGCCAACTCTATCCTTGTAAGCCTCGAAGACTTGGACACGTTCGGCTTCACGAACTTTTTGAATGATCACTTGTTTCGCGGTTTGAGCTGCTATACGTCCAAACTCCGCTGGTTCAAGTGGCTCTTCATAAAAAGAACCATCTTCCAAGCTAGAGCTTTTTTGCAAAGCATCCTCAAGCCAAATCTGTTTGTCAGAGAATAATAATTCTCCATCCCGCAAGCTTTCGGCAAGCGAAAGGTCATTTTGGAAATCCTCCGAATCTGGGTTTGGAACCACAACCCTCTCAGGGTCAACAACCTCCCACATACGGAACGCTTCGTGATCCCCCGTTTGTCGGTCTATAGCAACCCTACAAGCAATGTCTTCAGAAAAGCGCTTAGCTGTAGCCATCGCAAGCGCGGCTTCTAGTGCCTCAAATATCGTCTCTTTCGGCACTCCCTTCTCGTTGGATACCACTTCAACAACTGTAAGAATTTCTTTGTTCATATTTAATTAACCTGCATCGATTAGGGCATGAAAGCCCGCTTAATCGTCACTACCCTAATAATTCACTAAATTTGACCGCTCTATTTCCTCGAAAGGAATTTCTAGAATCTCGCCATCCACAGTGACTGAAATTGCATTGTCAGACACTAAAGATAGTGTGCCTTTTACTCGCCGTCTACCGTCTACTAGAGTTCTCATCCTAACTTTAACGGATTCGCCAACATATCTTGAATGCTGCTCCAATGTAAACAGCGGGCGATTTATACCGGGCGATGACATTTCTAGAGTATAACCTCCTCGAACAGCATCCTCGACGTCTAACACATCACTGACGTGCCTACTCACGAGTTCGCAATCTTTCGCGGAAATACCGTTATCGTGGTCTATATAAACCCTTATCAATAACCCCTCCCCTCCTCTAAGTCTCTCAATGCCTAACAATTCATAGTCAAGCCCTGAGACTATGGGCTGTAACAACTCGAGCAACTTATCAGACAATATCATCACTCCATTCTGAAACAAAAAAGCCCCGATCACCCGGGGCCTTTGAAAAACATGGTAGCGGGGGCAGGATTTGAACCTACGACCTTCGGGTTATGAGCCCGACGAGCTGCCAGACTGCTCCACCCCGCAACTGATGTGGCAGAAGTTTAATGATACTGAGCCAATTGTTCAAGGACTATCTGTAAATCGCTAAAATTCCTAAACAAAATCAGCAATACCACTGAACCTTTTGTAAACTTTTAAAGAGTCCTTATAACACTCCATGTCTTCGGCAAAAGTCACCGGTGATATCAGCTATCAGTTGAGGATCTTCAAACATCGGGTAGTGCCCCACGTTTGGGAGATGGATTGCTTCCCCATTAGGCAATCTATTGACTGACTCTTCAACCAACTCTTTAGGGACCCAAAAGTCATCATCACCCCGGATCACAAGCATTGGACGCTCTACTTTATCAAGATAAGCCAAAACATCATGTTGCGACCAAGCTTCTAGATCTCCTACAGCGCTCACTTGAGCATTTTTATGCTGCCACCTAAGCTCATTCTGTTTCTCTTCGGATACGTTACGGCCAAGAGACTCGACTGCCGCCCGCTCAATCATATCCTGCCAGCCAGGAGCCCACGCAGGATGCACCATCGAATCCGGGCAAGGGAATGTTGGCGACCTACCCAATCCTTCCATTGGAATGCCTGCGGCCATATCTCGCCAGTGGTTTGCAGCATAGTCAAAGGTTATATCGCCCCCAATAGAGCAACCTGTAATGACTGGAGCTTCTAGCCCAAGAGCCAATACAAACTCATGAACAAACTCCGCGTGCTGATGAATGCTACGATGCTGCGTCCAATTAACGGGATAACTTCGAGAGTGCCCAGGCAAATCCAAAGCAAACACGTGAAATCCTTGGGCTGCATATAAGGGCAATGCCAAATGGTATTCTAGTGAACTGGCGCCTGCTGTGTGGACGCATACTAATGGTTTCCCATCGCCAATTTCGTCGTAAAAAGTGCGAGTGCCTTCCACATCGATGTAATGACCTGTAATAGCTTCGGGTGTGCTCATAACTTATATCTCCGTAGATTTGTTCTTTCCAAGGTTACCTAGCAAGCGCTTTCAACGTGTAAGCCAACTCGAACATCGCTTCTGTCAGACGCCCTGCCTCAACAAGGTTTCCTTCCGTGGCTATCTCAACTGACATTTCCCCAACTCTCTTCAAATCGGGGTCATCAGAAAAATGTCTTTTCCCTGGATAAGTCAAATCAGCCCAAAGTCTTTCTCCCGACAGAAGATAGTTCCAGGCTTCTTCTGATCCCTTAAATTTAAACGTATAACCGAATACAGAAGGATGCGGAGAATAGTCAATTACGGTACCTTTATAGATCTTAAGCCAAAGGCAATCAGAGCCTATTTCCAACTGGATAGAACCATCAAAAACTTGGGTTTGCATCACAAAATCAGCATTATTATTTAATGCAATGATGAATTTTTTTTGAAAAGCGGGATCAGATAAAAGAGACATGGAGTAATCCTATTTATTTACGACCATATTTTATCTAACTGGCGAAGTTACGCAAGATCTAAGAAAACAGATATGAACAGCTTAATTCTTCTTAGTTGTCCGCAATTCTTTTTAAAATCTTGTCTAACAACCCAGTGCTCATGTGTAGTTCGCTATCCTTAGAAAGTAGAAGGGAGCGTTGAGCGTGTGCCAATGCTTGCTCGTAATTACCCGCTTGCATATGCGTGTATGATAGTTGACGCCAAAGAGCTCCGTGGCTCGGCTCAATTTTTATTGCGCGCTCTAGCGTTGACTCGGCGAGGTCCCAGTTACCTTGATTAAAAGCTTGGGAGGCAATTCGACTCAAACTTTGAATAGCCGGATTTAGTTTGCGCTTTTCATCTTCTTCGCTTGCCTGAGTTTCCTCATCAAAAATCGTTGGATCAGGCCAGACTTCATCCGCTTTTTGAAACAGTGCGGCTTCCCACTCTTCATCAGACTGGGGCATTGCACGTTTGGTATCTTCAACTATTACTTTGGTCTTTTCTGATACAAGCGCTTCTTCGTTCTCTAGAAACGGCAACCTCAAACTGGGCACTGTTAAAGAACAGCTTGTCAAGAAAATGATACTCGTCAAGGACAGCGGCTTTAGCATATCTTGCGTGACATTAAAGAAGATGATCATGAGAGCATACTAACTTACAGCTATAGCAATACATAATATTAATGAAAATATTTTTTGAATCGATCCAAGAAACCTTCCCTAGGAACAGGGACAAAGGCACCGTTGCTTTTACTAGTGCAATCGCTAGTTCTCCGTATCCACGATTTTTTATGCAACGGCACCAACTCACCACTATCACAAGAATCAGGAATTAATGCTCCGGTCTCTAGGTCTATATTGGCCCAAACTAGTTCATCAGACAGTTGCTCTGTAATCGGTTGGACTTTCGTACCTGACATAATCGCGGTCCATAACGGGAGAGCACCGCTGCCTCCGGTCAGGCCAGTGATTGAGTTGTCGTCTCTCCCAACCCAAACGACTCCCAGTAAATTCTGACCAAACCCCACAAACCAGCTATCTCTATTCTTGTTTGAAGTACCCGTCTTGCCAGCCAGCGGCTGGAAGGCTGGCAGCGCCTTAGCGAGGCTTTTCCCTGTCCCAGTAGAGACAACTCTCATCAAGCCATGCCTGACTAACGTAGCTGTCTCAGCCTCCATCACTTTAGTCATTTTCAATCCATAGCGTGCCAATTTTTTTCCATCATTTGTCGTAACGTTTTTGATAGCCTGAAGTGGTGTACGAAAACCCTGATTGGCAAGAGGCGTGTACATTTCCGTCAATGATAAAGGGGACATTTCTACAGCACCAAGCAGTATGGAAGGAACAGAAGTCAGATTATCTGGTGCGCCGAGAGTGACCAAATAATTTTTAACTTCATTCAACCCTAATTCGAAGCCTAATGAAATTGCCGCTAGATTCAATGACCGAGTTAACGCATCAAGCAAAGTCACTTCCCCATATTCTCCACTGTCATAGTTTTTAGGCGTCCAAGTTACACCATGAACATCAGTCCATCGAATACTTTCATCCTTTAATATGCTTGCTAACGAGTAACTAGTCGGCTTGGACAAGGCATAACTGTAAACAAAAGGTTTCACTACTGAACCGATTGGTCTAAATGCATCAACAGCTCGATTAAATCCATTTCGATTCGGGTACCGATCCCCAACAAGCGCTAGTATTTCGCCGCTGCGCGGGTCGGCGATGACCACGCCTGCTTGTAAGTCTTTCTTGCCTCGATCTTTCTCAATCTTATCCAAAGATATTGGGATAGCGATCTCTGCGTGATTTTGCAATTGAATATCTAAAGTTGTAAAGATATTTAAGCCTGATTCATTTAGATCTTGATATGAGTAATCTCTTAACAATTGCTGTTGAAGCAAGTTCATGAAAGATGAATGTTTTCTTTTTACAGTCTTCTCTGTTACCGATATAGATAAAACCGAATTTTTAAGCTTTACTACCTCTTCCTCGCTGAGTAAATTCGCAGAGGACATAACATCTAAGACAATGTTTCGTCTTTTCAAAGCCGCAGCCGGATGCCTCCTTGGATTATAGACTGATGGCCCCTTGACCAAACCAACAAGAGTAGCAATCTCCAGAGTATTAAGTTCGTCAAGCGGTTTAGCAAAGTAGAACAAAGACGCCAATCCAAAGCCATGGATAGCACGGTTTCCTTCCTGACCTAAAAATACCTCATTGATATATGCTTCTAGGATTTCTTCCTTAGAGTGCCTAAGTTCTAAAGATATGGACATCATGATTTCAGTGACCTTACGTTTCAGCGTTCGGTCAGGACTAAGGTAAAAATTTTTCACTAGCTGCTGGGTTAAAGTACTTGCGCCTTGCTTATACCTTTTAGCTTGTAAATTATTGGCGGCTGCGCGAGCGATCGCAGACAGATCAACTCCTTTATGCATAAAGAATTTCTGATCTTCGACTGCAACTAAGGCGTTAACAAAAGCTTTAGGGAGTTGATCGTACCTAAGGAGCTCTCTGTCCTCAAAACGTCTAGGATGAATTTTTCCAATAAGGACGGGATCCATCCGCATCACCGGAATCATTTCGTTACTTTCGATCGAACTGATCGACTTAAGTTCATTCCAAGAGAACGTCAATTCTATTTTTCGTGATGGTTCGGGAATATCCCAGAACGAGAAACCTCTGTGCCACAGTTTTACTGAGGCACCATCAATTACATATTGTCCAGTCCCATCAAGCGATTGACTTTCAACATAGTCCAAACCATCAAGTTCCTTCACGAACTTCACCAAATTAATCTCTGCCCCGCTGTATAGTTCCATAGGGCGCGCGTAAACTTTAGCTGGTATCGACCACCGGCTGGTCTGGAAAGTATCGACAATCTTTCGATCCAATAAAGTCCAATACACAGCAATACTTAGAATCCCTAAAATTGCCAGAACCGAAAACACAAGAGTAAAGATTACACGATACTTAACGCGTCCTTGCAAATGGGGAGTTCTCCATTTCAAATGTTTTCACCTAATCTTCATTACTTGCAAATAACTTCTAGAATATTATTCTAATTGATTAAGTTGTATCCTCCAGTTACAGAAATGTAACCAAATCAGTAGAAATTTAACAGATATTTGCAGGATTATGAGCCTGATGAATTGCCTAGATTGAGATGCAGTCGAGTCTTTAAAAAATAGCGCCTCTACTTAAGAGGCGCTATCGGTGCGAAAGAAACGCAGCTTTTTCTTTACTAACACTCATATAACCGGCTATTAAAACCTTTTTTTACAAGCAGGTTATCGTTTTCTAGCAGGTGGTTTCTTCTTAGCTACTGCTTTCTTCTTAGCTACTGCTTTTTTCTTGGCAGGTGCTTTCTTCTTGGCCACTGCTTTTTTCTTGGCAGGTGCTTTCTTCTTGGCCACTGCTTTTTTCTTGGCAGGTGCTTTCTTCTTGGCCACTACTTTTTTCTTAGCAGGTGCTTTCTTCTTGGCCACTACTTTTTTCTTGGCAGGTGCTTTCTTCTTGGCCACTACTTTTTTCTTGGCAGGTGCTTTCTTCTTGGCCACTACTTTTTTCTTAGCAGGTGCTTT